>JADMIO010830283.1_pt1 | contig 12225 bp, 9 predicted proteins | sample 8958161 | NCBI WGS metagenome assembly JADMIO01 (sample SAMN16585339, study PRJNA669376) | soil metagenome | isolation source: Crop rotation soil | place: USA: Cullars Rotation, Alabama | collected 2011 | reverse complement strand
CGCGACAACTTGTCCACGTGGAATTCTAAGCTTAGGATCCCAATGTGCTGGAAAGTCCATCGACCGCCGGTTCTCGCGCAGCACGCCCTGCGGGCAGAGCAGATCGGTGCACGCCAGTCCCACGCCGCCGCACGAGCGCGCGACTAGACGGAACGCCAGATCGCAATACCCGGCGATCGGCGCGAGCAGCAGGTTCGTCGCGAGTTGCTGCGAACCGATTTTGAGCGGCTGAACGGACATCGGCGAATGATTATCCCGATTTACCCGGCGTTAGACAGTGAATTTGCTTAAGCGGGCTGGGCCTTCGTGCCTGTGTATTCCGAGAACATCCCCATCGCGACGTTCCGCTGAACGTCGACAAACCCCGCGCCGTTTAACGCCGCCAGCACGGTTTCGGGCGGGACGCATTGCTCGATCGTGTCCCAGTAGTAGCTCCAAAGCTTCGGCGTCTCTGCCTGGCGGGCGAAGAGGCGGCTGAGAAGGGGCACCGCGGCCTTCATGTAGGCTTTGAGGACCGTCCGGTGGATCACGCCGCGCGGGCGGGTGATTTCGAGCACGCACACGCGGCCGCCGGGGCGGAGGACGCGGTGAAATTCCTTAAACGCCGTCGCGATGTCGGCCACGTGGCGGAGGGCGTAGCCCATCGAGAGAAAATCGAACTGCCCGTCCGCCAGCGGCAGCGCCTCGCCGACGCCGCGGATCGCCGTGATGCCCAACTGCTCGACAGCGAGTTTCATCATGCCGGCGCTGGGATCAACGCCTGTGACGAGCGATGCACCGCCGACGATCGTAATCTCCTCGCGCGCGACGAGCCCCGTTCCGACGGCGACATCGAGCACGCGCATGCCGTTCTGCAGTCCCGCCCGCTTGAGGGCTTCGCGTCGGTACCGCGCGCCGCTGCCCAGCGAGGCCAGGCGCTCCATCCGGTCGTAATCAACGGCGGTGTCGTCGAAAATCTGCCGGAGGAACTGTCGCTTGTGCGCCGGCACGTCGTAATACGACGACAGCGTGGGGTGCGGCGGCAGGGCGGGTGCGGTTTGGGGTTCCATCGCGGGCATTTTATGCCAATCACACCCTCACCGCACGAACTTTGCGATTTAGAAGTTCGTCGTTGACCGCCGCCCGCAGGTTGCATACGCTCCGGCCAATCCATGGTTCAACCGATCGTCATCGCCCCGACGTACAACAACGGCCGCATGCTGGCAGACGTGCTGTCGCACATCGCCGCGCAGGGGTTGCCCGTGCTGGTCGTCAACGACGGCAGCACCGACGACACGGCCGGCATTTTGAAACGGTGGATCGCGCAGCCGATCGAAGGCACGCTGCGGCAGGTGGTGACGCACCCGCGCAATCGCGGAAAGGCCGACGCGCTGCGAACCGGCTTCTCCGCGGCGCGGCAGCAGGGGTTTACGCACGCGATCACGATCGATACCGACGCGCAGCTGGATCCGGCCCAGATCGCCGACTTGCTGCTGGAAGCCCGCCAGCACCCTGCGGCGCTGATCGTCGGCGATCGCGATGCGACGGCGAACGATTACCCCGCCAAAAGCCGGGCCGGCCGGCGCGTGTCGAACTTCTGCGTGAAACTCGAGAGCGGCCTAAACGTCTCCGACAGCCAGTGCGGCTTCCGCGTGTACCCGCTGGATTTGCTGGTCGACCTGCCCTGCCACGAAGGACGCTACGGCTACGAGACCGAAATCCTCACCCGCTTCGCCTGGGCCGGCGGCGAAATGCGGCACGTGCCGGTGCGCTGCATCTACGATGTACCCGGCGGGCGCATCAGCCATCTCAACCCGCGCAGCGACACACTCCGCGGCATCGCCATGCACGCCCGCCTGCTGGGGCGCTCACTGCTGCCGATCGGCGTGAAGCGGTTTGAAACCATCGCCAACCCGGCCACGGGCACGATTTGGCACCGCTTGACGCGAGGGGCGCAATCGACTCAAACGGCCGCAGTCCTTGATGAGCCGGTCGTTGCGACGTCCGAAGCCCGCGGCTAGAAGCGTCCCGTACCACGGGCCTCCGGCCCGTGCGAGCAACACGAAAGAGCAAAAAAACGTCACAAGCAGTTTTGAACGCACTATGCACGGGCCGGAGGCCCATGGTACGGGGTGGCATCATTCCGATATTTGCACCAAATGCCGAAGCACTTTGCCAGTCGCCGAGTGGGGCAGCGTCTCCCGCACTTCGAACACGCGCGGCACTTTGTAGGCGCTCAGGCGCGACTTGGCGAATGCCCGAAGCTCGTCGACCGCTGGCGGCGCGGATTCGTCGCGCGGCGTGACGACCGCCATCAGCCGGCTGACGGTTTCGCTCTGCCGCATCGGCACGACCACGCATTCGGCCACGCGCGGGTGCTGGCAGAGCACGTGTTCGACCTCGAACGGGTTCACCTTCATCCCGCCGACGTCGATCAGCAGTTTGATCCGCCCGGTGATAAACAGCCGGCCGGCGGCGTCGAGCTTGCCAAGGTCGCCGGTGGGGAAGAAGCCGTCGATCAAGTCGGCGGTGACGCTATTTGCTGACACTTGCAGACCGGCGAGAGGATCGCTACTCGCCAAGTAGCCGTCGAACATCGAGGCTGCGCGGATGGCAACGTGTCCTTCTTCGCCGATGGGCAGCGGGGCGTTCGTCGTCACGTTCAAAATCCGGATCTCCACGCCCGCCATCGGCTTGCCGACGCTGGCGGGATCGAACGGCGAATCGTGCAGCGCGTTGAACGTGACCGAGCCGATTTCCGTCGCGCCGTACAGCTGTGTCACGCGCACCTTGAACCGATCGGCGAACCGTTCCGTCACCGACGCCGGCAGCGGCGCGCCGGCAGAGTACGCAGTTCGGAGCGAGCGGATCGGCGGGGCGTCGCTGACGTTGGCCAGCAGCTCGAACATCGCCGGCACGCCGGGGAAGATCGTGATCTGATTGCCGGCCAGCTCGCTGAGCACGGTCGGCACGTCGAGCCCGCGGACGAGGTGCACAGTGCTGCCGGCCCACATCGGCGCGAGCAGCCCGTGCTCGAGCCCGTACGAGTGCGTCAGCGGCACGGCAGCCAAAACATGATCGGTAGGCGTAAACCCGACAGCCTCGGCCATCGCGGCAGAGACGGCGTCGAGCGATCTCCCGCTGCGGCGGACGATCTTCGGCAGCCCGGTGGTGCCGGAGGATTGGAGCAAGAGTGCGGCTCTGGTCCCCTCTCCCTTCGGGAGAGGGTTAGGGTGAGGGGCAGACGGCGCTCGTTCGCGGATCGCTTGACGAGGGAACGCCGTCTGCCCCTCACCCCAGCCCTCTCCCGAAGGGAGGGGGAGCAAGAGCATCCCCGGCCGGTGTTGTTCGAGAATCCGACACGCCCGTTCGTGTCCAATGATCGCGAGGGCGGCGGTCTGCTCCGCCGCGCGGAGCAGTTCCGCATCTGCGATCTCCGCCGACACGGGGAACACGTCGCACCCCGCCGCGAGGGCGCCCAGGAAGGCAATCGGGTATTCGGTCTGGTTCGCCGCGCACAGCATCACCACGCCGCCCGCGGGGAAGGCGCCGGCGAGTTGTCGCCCGAGCATCACCGATCGATCCACGAGCTCACGCCATGTCAGCGCCTGCCCATTGCCTGCATCCCGATACGCCACCCCCTCCGGCCGACCGGTGGCGTGCGCGGCGATGCGTTGCAGCAATTCGAGTGAAGATTCCAACATCACAGCAGAGAGTTTAGACGTTTTTCGCGACAGGTGTAGAGTTGCCCCGCCGGTCGTCGATCCGGCGCGACTCGGCGGGTATTGTGAGATGCAGACTGTGTGCAGGTCTGTTTTAGCCGCGCGCAGCGCGATGAACCGCGAATAGGCCTCACCGGTCGCCCGCATGGGCGATTGACCCATAGGAGCCCGCATGCCGATCCAGATCCGTCCCGCCACGCCCGCCGACGGCGCCGCCGTCGCTGAAATCTACGCCTATTACGTGGCCGAGACCGCCATCACGTTCGACGAAACCGAGCCGACCGCCGCCGAGATGAGTCAGCGGATCGCGGACACGCTGACGAAGTATCCGTACCTCGTGGCGACCGACGACCAGCAGACGGTGATCGGCTACGCCTACGCGTCGGCGCATCGGCCGCGGGCGTCGTACCGGTGGTCAGTGGATACGGCGATCTACGTCGATCCGTCGCACCGCCGATCGGGCGTGGGCTCGGCCCTCTACAGCCGGCTCATTCCGATGATCAAGTCTCAAGGGTACACGCGGGCGTACGCGGGCATCACGCTGCCGAACGTCGCGAGCGTCGGCCTGCACGAGCGGCTCGGATTCGAGCCGATCGGCGTGTACACCGCGGTTGGTTACAAGCTCGGCCTATGGCGCGATGTCGGCTGGTGGGAACTGTCGCTGACCAACGAGTTACCGATGCGGCCGACGGAGCCGGGGCCGTGGGTGTGGGATGGGGGCTGAACTCGGGTGAACGCCAATGATGGCATCAAAGCCCGCGCGACGTAGTGCATCGGGACCGATCTGGAAAGCGTCATCCCGAGAGGCTGTCTAAAAAGGTCTCGTCCGTCTACAACCTGTCACATGGAGCGGTACGCCGCGAGGGATCTCGGGTCTACGAGAGGTTTCCGGTTGCTCGAGATCGCTCGCGGGTACGCTCGGGATGACGTTGAGTGAAACCTCGTGTCTCTGCGACTTAGGCCCCATTCTGGGCGATTCCGTCAACCCTCACGCCACCTGCGATTCCAACTGATGATCCGTGTAGACCCACGGCATTTCCGTCGGCGTCTCGGTCCGCAAGGTGCATACCGGGCGTCGGGGTGCGACGCCGAAGTGGTGCTGAAGCCACATGCTGAACCAGAAAAACTGCAGCCGCCAGCGGAGTTTCCACGCCGGCTTGGGGAACACATGCCCGGCCAGCACCGCAAAGATCGCGTTGTGCACTTGCAGCGGGCCTTGCCCTTCCATGAACAGTTCGCGGAAGGATTGGCGGTAGTAGTTTTTGATGATCTTCCAGAACGGCGCGGTGCTGTCGGTGATCATCCGGCTGTACTGCTTGCGCGACGTGCTGGCGCGCCGCGTGCCGTTCAGGATGCCGATCGTGTGCTTTGCCGCCTCCATGCCGCCGTACATCGCCAGCGTCACGCCGGTCGAGAAAATCGGGTCGAGGAAACAGCCGGCGTCGCCGACCATGAAGTAGCCCGGCCCCGCGAAGGGCTTGCAGGTGTAGCTGAAATCGGCCAGCACCTGATTCTCTTCCGGGCCGGTTGCGTTCTTCATACGCAGCTGCAGTTGCGGGCAACGCTCCATCGCCCACTTGAGCAGCTTGTTCGGCGGCACGTTGATGTCTTTGACGAAGCTCGGCCGGGTGACAAAGCCGATGCTCATCTTGGTTTCGTTCAGCAGGATCAGCCAGAACCAGCCCTCCTTGCACATGAAGATCGTGGGGTGTTTGTCGGGCGTGCTCGTCTCGACGTTTTCAAAATGGGCGAAGTACGCCACCTTCTGCAGCTCGGGATCATCGAAGTTCTTCCGCTGCTTCAGGTGCCGTCCGACGACCGTGCCGTGGCCGGACGCGTCGAGAATGATGCGGCCCTTGATCGTGCGGCCTTCGATTGCGACTTCAACGTCGTTCTCTTCGAGCTTGACGATTTCCTTCACGGCCGTGTTCTCGTAAACCTCCGCGCCGGCTGCGCGGGCCTGGTCGACGAGCATTTTGTCGAAGTGGCAGCGCTCGATGTTGAACACCGGCTGGGTCTTCACCAAAGCTTGCGAGAAGTAAAAGCGCATGGCCCGCGGATCGTTGCCGATGCAGAACTCAGCGCCGACCTTCGGCACGTGCGGCAGCTTGCGCATCTCGGCGGTCAGTTGCAGTTCTTCCAGGATCTCCATCAGCTTGGGCAGCAGCGTTTCGCCGATATGGAACTTGGGGTGTTGCGATTTTTCCAGGACGCAGACTTTCAACCCCGCCCGCGCCGCCACCATCGCCGCCGACGACCCGCCGGGGCCGGCACCGATCACGATTACGTCATACTTCTCATCCATGCCTGCACCTCTTGGTCGCGACGGAAATCCAAACATACTAAACACGAAGCCACGAAGACACGAAGGAATCCACTCGCGTCGATCCGACGCCTCCATGTTTATTGCTTCTTCGTGTCTTCGTTGCTTCGTGTTTAACTTTTTTGATCAGCTCAGCCCCGCCACGCCTTCGATTTCGACGAGCAGTTCGCTGCGGCACAAATCCGCCTGCATGAGCTGCGGACGGCGGGCACGCGGAAACGCCTTGGCGGCCAATCGGGCGATGGCGGCGGCGTCGCGCTTGCGGGGATGATAGATTCGCACTTCGCTGAACGCCGCCAGCGGATCGCCGCTCACGCCGGCCGCGATGACGAGGCTCGATAAATTTTCCAGCGTCTCGCGGAATTGCCCGGCCAGTTGGTTGCGATGGACGGTCCGTTCGCCGGCGATGCTCGCCGTCCCGCCGACGAGGACCGACGAGCCTCCTGGCAGCAGGCCGTTGACGATCGTCGCCCGCGCGAAGCACGGCGGCAGCGGCCCGTAGCGCTTGCTATAGCGGAACGCGGGAATCTGCCGCGGATTTTCGATGGCCTTCCCCGGCGCGGTGGCGGCCAGGCAGTGGATCACCAGATCGCGCCCAAAATGCCCGACGCCCGACGCTGTCGCCACCCGGCCACTGAGTTGATCGCTGCCACCGAACCATTCGCAGAACGCCTTGAACCGCCCGGCGTTAAAAACCATATAGCGGTCGCGGTCGCCGTCCATCGCGTCGTGGATGGCGGGGATGTAATTCCAAAACCGCACGGGGATGTTGGCGGCGTGCGTCGATAGCGCCCGGCGGATGAGCTTGTAAGTTTGTACCGTCGTCCGCTCGAACGCGGCGGCATCCAGCTCGGCGGCGCCCGAGGCGCGGACGCTGACGAGCGTCGCGTGATCATTGGTGCGCGTGATCAGCGTCGTGTGGTCGACCGTTTGCTGCACCGATCGCGTCTGCCCGACCAACTCGGCCGCCCACGCGGGGGTCGACAAATCATCGGCGGCCTGACGCGCGGAGGGGGCGATCGAAAAAGCGTGCGACATGCTCATGAAAGACAAACCACGGGCCAAACCGTTTGAGTTCCGATGCGGGGATTATTACGGCACTTCCGTGCGATCACAAGATGAGAATCGATGAAACGGCCCGGTTGATCGCCGAATGCGATGGGGGAAAAACTCCTCCCCATTTTCACCGAGCCCGGCCGCAAAGGAGCGGGGTGGGTGTTCAATGCAACTCGATCGTGACGCCGCTGGCGATGCCGGTGGGATCGGTGCAGATCGCGGCGAAGCGGTCGACGGTCACCGATCCGTCCGCCGCGCTCACGCTACCAAGGCCGGTCGGATAACTGAGCAGTCGCGGAAGGGCTTTGGTGGCGATTACCGCCGCGATGCCGATCAGCGGCGTGGCGCTGAAAGTCTCGGCGACGTAGCCGGCCATCGAGCTGACGGACCTCGAGCCGGCACCGGCGAGCGCAGCAGCTTCCACGCGATCCAGCCACACACCGGCTGCGGAACTGAGAACTGCCGGGGGGGCGTCGATTCGCTTGAGCAGATCCGCCAGTGACTTCGCCAATCGTTCGCGATGATCGCGGACGAAGCCGGCGTGCGTGATTTGTCCGATCGCCCGTCCGCCGCGCGCTTCGATGGCCGCCTGCGATTCCAGCACGATCGCCGCCGCGCCGCCGGCGCACAGGAAGCCGTTTTCACCGGCGAAGGCGCCCGAAGGTTCAGCGCCGCTGGCCAGGCGGCAGTGACGGTAGGCGTTGCGGACGATGTCGAAATCTTCCTCGCCCGCGCCGACGATCGCGCGGTCCCATTCGCCGCTGGCGATGCGGGCACTGGCCAGCGCGAGCGCATCGAGCCCCGCCGTCCGCGTGCCGATCACGGATTGACACGCGCCTTTCAGCCCAAGCATCAAACTGATGTGGGCCGCGCCGGCGTTGGGCACGCCCTCGGCGAAGAGCATGGGGTTCGCGCCCATGACGCCTTCGCGGACGATCTGCTCGTAATAGTTGTAGCTGTAGTTGGCCGACCCGTGGGCCGTGCCGAGAATTGCGCTGAACGACGCGAGATCGCCGGCCTCGCCGATGCCCGCATCGCGGACGGCCAGCGTCGCGGCGGCCAACTGCAACTTCACGTACTCGCTGAGACGTCGCACGCGCCGGGCGTTGAGCAGCCCTTCGAGGGCTGCTTCGCCGATCGGCTCCGTGAGCGCCGCAGCGGGTTGCGGATGGGCGAGGCGATAGAGCAATCCCTCGCGACCGGTGATGCCCGGCGCGATGACGCCTATGCCGGTGATGAAGACGGAGCGAGCGAACGGCGGATTCTTCCGCGAAGGCGCAAGCGACTTGGCCGCGCCAGTTGCGCCTCTGGTCCCCTCTCCCTCCGGGAGAGGGTTAGGGTGAGGGGCAGACGGCGTTGATTTGCGAACGCCTTCGCCTATCCGCGCCGTCTGCCCCTCACCCCGGCCCTCTCCCGAAGGGAGAGGGAGGTAAGGCGCCAGCACGACGCAGGTGTTGGCGCCGCCGAAGCCTAATGACGTGTTCAGCGTCGCGCGGATCTTGGCGGGCTTCGCCGCGCCGACGGAGACGTTCAATCCCGGGAACTCCAGATCCGCCGCGCTGATGTTCGCGCACGCGGGCACGATTTGATCGCGCAACGCCATCGCCGACAGGATCAGTTCCACCGCGCCGGCCCCGCCGAGGGTGTGGCCGAGGTGGCTCTTGAAGCCGGCGACGGCGACGCGCGGCAGATCGTCACCGAATGTGCGAGACAGCGCGGCGAACTCGCCGGCGTCGTTGTCGGGCGTGCCGGTGGCGTGGGCGGCGACGAGATCGATGCCGGCCGGCGTGAGGTTGGCGCGTCGCAGCGCGGCGGCCATGGCGCGGGCGGCGCCGTCGCCTTCCGGGTGCGGCTGGGTGAGGTGGTGCGCGTCGGCCGACTCGCCCCAACCTAGAATCTGCGCAACGGGCGTGTGCCCACGGGCCGCGGCGTCGGTGGCGCGTTCGAGCACGACGATGCCGTAACCTTCGGCCAGCTTCATTCCCTTACGGTCTTTGCTGAAGGGCCGCAGCGGGCCGTCGGCGACGAGGCGCAGCGCGTTGAAGCCGCCGTATACGTACTCGCTGATCGTGTCGTACCCGCCGGCGATGACGCAGTCCGCCTGCCCGGTCTGCAGCAGCGTGACGGCCATCGCGATGCTGCCGAGCGAGGACGAGCAGGCGCTGCAAATCGTGAGTCCCGCGCCGCCGAACGGCAGGCCCGCGGCGGCCAGTTGGATCGTCGCGCCTGCGGGGAAGTTGGCGAGTTTGCCGTAATCGCCGGTGCGTAAAAACTCGCCGCCGCTGCGGATGCCGTGCAGTGTCGTGCCGAGCAGGATCGTGCAGCGCGATCGGTCGTACGGCAGCGTGTCGGTCAGCCCGGCGTCGCGGAGCGCGGCAGCGATCGTCCAGCGGAGGTACCGCGCCTCGCGCGGCAGATCGGGCGCGAAATCGGCGGGCAAATCGACGGCTTGCGCACCGTCCTTCCCCGGCGGCAACGGCGATTCCATCGCGGTCATCGGGCCGAAGTTGCTCTTGGCGGCCAGAACCGATTGCCAGGTCGATTCACGATCGAGGCCAAGGCTGGTGGTGAGCGCAGTGCCGGTGAGAACGACGGGCGAAGAAAGGCTGAAGGGTGAAGATGAAAGGCTCAATGCAGAGGATTCTTTTTCATCCTTCATTCTTCTGCCTTCATCCTTGCTGCCCAAGCCCTCTCCCGGAGTACCGGGCGAGGGAGAGTGTTGGCCGCCGGATTGAAGCGATTCTCCGCTCATTTGCTTCCCACTGCATCTTCTACAAACGCACGATCTAGTAACAGCCACTGGTCAGGGTACGCCAGCACGTATTTCTCGAGGGTCTTGCCGATTTGCAGCAGCGCCGGATGCACGCCGTCGATCGGTTCGGCCTGCGGGTCGACCCAGATGGGCGATTCTACGCACACACGGTAGCGTCCCCGCGACGTGGCGAGAGTAAAAATCGGGACAATCGGCGCGCCGCTCGCGATCGCGAGCATGACAGGGCCAAGCGGCAGGTTCACGTGCCCGCGGGCGACGGGGACGGCAGCGGCCTTTTGGCCGGGCATGGCGCGGTCGCCTTGCAGGATGACCACCTCGTCGGCCCGAAGGGCATCGCGCAGCTTGATCCAGATGGCCCAGCCGTCGTCGATGGGGGCTTCGATCACGCCGAGCGTCCGCCGTAGGTTTTGGCGGATCGTCTCAAAGCCGTCCAGCGTGTCGCGCTTGAAGACGACGTGCACCCGCGGCTCGATCGCGGTCAGGGCGGCCAAACCCAGCTCGAACGACCCCATGTGCGCGGTGACCACGATCGCGCCGCACTTGGCCGCACGCGCGGCGACGTAACGGTCGTGGCCGTCCACGCCGTCGATGCGGGCGCGCATTTCGTCGGGCGTTTGCGACTGGCTCTGGCCGATGTCGATGACGAAATCGATGAACCGGCGGACGACGGCGCGGCCGTACTCGCGGCAGTCCATCTCGGGCAGGTCAGGAGAGATCAACCGCCGGCCGTTGGCGATCGCGGCGTCGAGCGCCTTGGGCGAGTATCGGATGGCCGTCCGGGCGGCCCAGCGCTTGAGGATCCGCGCCAGCCAGGGAGCCTGTCGCGAGACCGCGAACAATCGCCGCAACCACCACTGCGCGACCGGCCCCAACTTCGGCGGCGGAGCCACGGGCGCAGGCGCCGCAGAGGGTTGGACTGACGCGGTTTTGAACGTGGTCATGGACATCAATGATTTTACCGCGGACGAAAAACGAATCTGTAACCGCAGATGGACGCAGATGAACGCAGATTGAAAGAAGACTTTTTGATTTTCTTTTTCAATCTGCGTTCATCGGCGTCGATCTGCGGTTGCTTTTGGTCTGAACTTTTTATTCCCGGTGCAGCGTAATCGTCCCACGGGCGACGACGGTTTGCCCGACGCTGGCGGTCACGTCGCATAGTTGCAGGGGGCCGATCATGCGCGTCAGGGTCGAGCGCAGGTCGATCTGCACCGGCGGGGCGACGGCCTGCTCGAAGCGGACGTCGACGTGGGCTAACTTGCCGGCGCTGGCGACGCCTTCCGGCGCGGTCAGGCCCGACAGCTGCGCCAGCGCCTCGGCGATCAATACGCCCGGCACGATCGGCTTGCCGGGGAAATGTCCGGCGAAGAACCATTCCTTCCCGCTCAATTGCCACACGCCCGCCGCCGATTGGCCCGGCCGAACTTCTGTCACCGCCGACACATAGCGAAACCCTTCGCCGTGGGGCAGTTGGCTCAGCCAGTCGATCTTCGCCGCCGGGGCCGCCGCGGGGCTGATCGTTCCAGATTGTTGCTGTTGCTGGACGTACCGCGTCAGCGTCGTGACATTCTGGAAGACTTCCTTGCCCACCGCTTCGTTAGGCACTTTAATGCCGAACTGCTTTTCCAGACTGGTGACCAGCAGGAGCATGTCCAGCGAATCCAGATCGACATCGCCGCCAAAAAAGGGCATGTCGTCGGGAATGACCGCGGTCGGCCCCAGCTTCAGGTCGCGCCGCAGGATCGATTTGATGTTCGCCAGAATGTTAGGATCGATATCGGTGGCCATAATAGATGCGTTGCCCTCTTGCGAACCGGCGATTTTGAGGATTGCCGATCGATTAGCAAGCTGAGGCGGACGCGTGCTTCGGTTGGGAGAAGACAAAACCCGTGTTAAAACGGGTGAAATCATGAGCCGCTTCGTTTACCAATTCGGGCGCTGGGTCGGCCGGGCGATTGGATTCCAGACCATGCAGATCAAATTGCTGCATGCGGAGCGTTTCGACCAGCCGGGCGGGTACCTGCTGGCGTGTACCCACCTCAGCCATTTGGAGCCAGCAATCGTCAGCAGCCTCATGCGTCGCAAGATCGACTGGATGGCTCGCATCGAGTTCTACCGGTATCGCGTGATGGCGGCTTTTCTCCGGTCCGTGGGTGCGTTCCCCGTGAACCGGTTTGGCGTTCCCGTAAAAGCAATTCGGTCGGGCATCCACCGCGCCCAAACCGGGCGGATCGTCGGCATTTTTCCCGAAGGTGGCGTCGTCAGCGGCGGCGAGTCGGTCTTGCTCGGCGGGTCGATCAAGCTGGGCGCGTGCGTGATCGCGATGCGAGCCGGCGTGCCGATCGTGCCCGTCGTGGTGCTGGGCGGGAAAG
>JADMIO011875361.1_pt1 | contig 12227 bp, 14 predicted proteins | sample 8958161 | NCBI WGS metagenome assembly JADMIO01 (sample SAMN16585339, study PRJNA669376) | soil metagenome | isolation source: Crop rotation soil | place: USA: Cullars Rotation, Alabama | collected 2011 | reverse complement strand
CTTTCCTAGGAACAGAAGGTATTGAGCGAGCCAACGGATCGGGCCGCCATTGACAAGCTTAGGCGCACCCATTCCTAGCTGGGCAGTACATCGCTCTCCGTGTCTTGAGAACGTTTAGGACCGTAGCTTGCCTGGCTGCTTGGTGGCCAATGCACCACCGATTTCGGGTTATGGTATTGGACTCGCTGGCCCCGGCTTTACTGCTACCAAATTGAGCGCCACTTTGGGCAGACCCCCTTATTCCAAAAGTGAGCATTATCGACGTCATAATGCTGAATCAGTATCGGGTCCGACCTCTCGGGTGACCTCTTCTATGACCGCCATGACCTCGTGCGGATCAGCCTTTGCAGCCATTTGTTCTGCCTCAATATCATGACGATTCCGGACGCCGGGACTGTCGCGCCGAAGCTCCTCTAGCAACTCAATAATTTTCCGCGTTTTTTGCTCGGTCATAAGTGTCGCTTCTAGCGACATCCGCTCCCGCAAATCCGCAAATCTGTCAGCACGACGTTGGCTTGTCAGAATCATAACCGCGATTATCAAGGCGGCGACAGTTAGCGCAAGCTCCATCCAGGCAAACGGTGGCGGATCAAGAGTCGCCCTTCCCAGAATGAAAGTGACCATGTTTGTGATCGCCCAAGCGATAGCAACAGTAATCAACCCTATGAGGAAGGCCGGACGTCCAACAAACATAGTCGCTCGATCCACAATTCTCTCAGCAAGGGTCGACTTGCGGTGATGCTCCTCATGCAGCAGCGCAATTGCTTGAATCGTTTCGGCAATGTGGGGCGGCACATCAATTGGCATTTCCAGCATTTGGGCTGGGACCTCGTGAACGTTGCTTAAAGTAACATTGGGGCCTGAGGAATGCTGCCAAAACTAGGCGGTCCAAAGACCGTCTATTCCGGGGAAAAGGCTATACAACTTATTGGCTCGGATCAGAGACGGATAATGATAATCTTTATCGGCATCCCACTTCTGATGGAAATACCAGTCATCGGGGTGCACATCAAACTTGATGCCCGGTTTGCGGGGGCGTGGCTTCAGTGTGCCAGCAAGTCGCGATCGCGGTTGCAGACCATGTAGGCAGATGCTGGCACGACGGTGGCAATTAAACCGCCTGGACCCATTAGCGTGGAAATGGCAGCGGCCGCCCCGCCAAGACTGGGATACAACGGTTGCTGGTTGCATTGTGCGGTAGGCGCAAAGAAGAAGCATTTGGAAGTCCGCGCTCTTTGATGCCTTTCGCGTCCGCCAATCCCCTGTATAGTCATTCCAGTCGCTGACCCCTTGGGGGTGCCGTGGGAATAGGCTGGGGCCAGCCAAGGACCAGGTCGGGGAGAATGCAATGGACGAATCAATTGAACGACGCAAACTGATTACGGCTGGCGCTGCTTTCGCCATGGTCGCGGCGTCTGCGAACCGCGCTACAGCGCAGATGTCAGCGCGTATCCCACCGCCAACCGGAGCTTGGGGTGCCAAGGTTTCAGTTCAGGACTATGTTGAAATCCAGCAGCTTTATGCCCATTACTGCCACGCTTTCGACACCGGCAACGCGGAAGCTATCGCCAACTGCTGGACCGAGGACGGCGAGATCACCCATGGCTTCGGCCCGGGACAGTCTGGCGCGGACCGCAAGCCAGCCAGGGGCTCCGAGATGGGCGTGGGTAACTCAGGTGGCACGCGCCATATGAATACTAATCTGGTGCTCACCAAGACACCGGAAGGCGCCAAGGGCTCGGTCTATCTTATAATGTACACGGCCAAGACAACGCCTGATTCCTATGTCGAGCTAGGAATTTATGACGACACGCTTGTCAAGACGGCTCAAGGCTGGAAGTTCAAGAAGCGAGTGCTGTGGCATGATGATGATGACATCTCGCCGTTCCGCGCCAAGCAGCGCGTAACTGGTAGCCGCCAGCCCACCTGAGACTGGTGGCTTGCGCCGAGAATGATTGCCAGCACTCGCGATCAACCGTTTTCGATTTAATATCACATGAGGGTGTGCGGCCTCTCTCGATCCAAAAAGGAATTTGCATTTCGGCCGCGACAGGAAGGAGGGCGTATTGGCCTACACTGTGAGAATTGGACCGCCCAACTAGAACAAAGCCGCACCGTAATCCATGTCGCACCGCGACATCGAATCTGACTGGACATTTAGGACGAATGGAGCGTCGGTCGGGTATGGGCGACGCGCCAAAACCTGTCTCTCTGCCGGTTTCGCCGGCGGCCCTTGCGGCCGACATTGAGCGATTGGCGCGGCTGCCGCTTGCCGGACTTCGAGCCGCCTGGCAGCGGGAGTTTCGGCGGGCGCCACCTAAGGGCCTGTGGCGCGATCTGTTGCTAAGGACGTTGGCGCAGCGGCTTCAGGAAAAGGCCTTTGGCGGCCACGACAAGGCCACGGAACGGCTTCTGGCCGAATATGGAAAGCAGGATAAAGGGCCAGCTGCTCAGAGCAGGCTCAACAAGCGGCTCAAGACCGGCACGGTCTTGGTGCGCGACTTTGGCGGCGTCCGCCATACCGTGACCTTGGCGCCGGAAGGATTCATTTGGCAGGAGCGGGCCTATTCGAGCTTGTCTGCTATTGCCAAGCTCATCACCGGCACCAACTGGAATGGGCCTAAGTTCTTTGGCCTCCGGGAGACCCGGCCCAAAGCCAGTTTGGATGATCAGACGAGGGCGGCATGACGGAGCGGCCCAAAACCGTCCGGTGTGCCATCTACACTCGAAAGTCGACTGAACATAATCTGGACCTAGAATTCAATTCCCTCCACGCCCAACGAGAGGCATGCGAGGCGTACATCAAAAGCCAGTTGAATGAAGGCTGGCGACTGATTCCTGAAAGCTATGACGATGGCGGGATCTCTGGTGGATCGCTGGAGCGGCCAGACCTGCAACGGCTTTTGGCCGACATTGCAGCCGGCAAGGTCGACAATGTGGTGGTCTACAAAGTTGACCGGTTGACCAGGAGCCTGATGGATTTCGCGAAACTGGTGGAGCTCTTCGACCGGCATGGAGTGTCCTTTGTCTCGGTCACGCAGGCCTTCAACACCACCAACAGTATGGGAAGATTAACGCTTAACGTCCTTCTTTCCTTTGCCCAATTCGAGAGGGAAGTGATCGGCGAACGAGTCCGGGACAAGATCGCTGCCTCCAAGCGCAAGGGCCTCTTCATGGGAGGCAATATTCCCCTGGGCTATATCAACATCGACAAGAAGCTGGTCATCGTCCCGAAAGAAGCGGACCGGGTCCGCTGGATCTATGGCCGTTATTTGGAACTGGGCTCTCTTGGCGCCCTACTCGAAGAGATGAACCGGCTGGATATGCGGAGTAAGGCCTTCACGCTGGCTGACGGCACCAAAAGAGGAAACGTGCTCTTCGGAAAGGGCGCCTTAGCCTATCTCCTGAAGAACCACTGCTATGTGGGGGAGATTGTCCATCGCGGAGAAATCCACCCCGCCGACCACAAGCCCATCATCAACCGAAATACCTTCGACGCTGTCCAAGCCTCCTTGGCCGCTAAGGCCGTCCCCCGGAAATCCGCTCCCGTACGTTCCGATTTCCTGCTGGCGGGTCTTCTCTATGATAGTGCCGGCAACCGGATGACGCCTTCTCACAGTCGCAAGAAGGGCGTGCGCTACAGATATTACGTCTCCCAGGCCATCCTGCAGTCGCGCAAAGACACGGCTGGGGAAGTATTTCGGGTCCCGGCCCCAGACATCGAAGCCTTGATCGAACGCCTGATCCGCGACCGCTGTCCCGGCGCCCGACAGGACCTCAGAACTCTGATCGAGGCCCAAATCGCCAGGATCACCGTCCAGTCCACATATATAGAAGTGACTCTCCAAACGCCTAAGCAGGGCATTGGTCCTGATAGCGCTGATGTAGACGTCGATAACACATCCTCGAATCAGCAGATCATGAGGCTAATTTGGTCCAAAAAGCCCTTTAGGGCGGACAAGGGCGTGGCATCCGAGCCGTCTCCGTCGCTGGAGGACGCAGACAAGGCGAAGGAGGCGGCACTCCGGGCCATCGGAAGATCCCGGCGTTGGGTGGCCCGGCTCCTGGCCGGCGATAGCCTCGCCGCCATCGCCCACGCCGAGGGCAAAGGCGAGCGCCAAATTCGATCGCTGCTGCCGTTGGCGTTCATGGCGCCGACGGTTGTGAAGGACATCATCACGGATCGCTTCCCGAGCATGAGCGTGACGGAAACGGCCAAGCAGGTGCCATTGGTCTGGCCCAAAAAAGCCGTCGACGACGTGCAACTCGGATGATAATTCCGGGGTCGAATGCAGGAGGCATAACTATCAATTGAGCCAACAAGTACTATCGAAAGCCGAACTGGAACGCGTGGTGCTGTCCAACTTGAGGATGTTGCCCGGATGTCAGCACATTGAGCATGTTCTGGTCGTTGAAAGGCCCGGCCCTCGGCGCAATTGGGCCGTGATCGAAATCGAGCCACCGCTGTCCACCGCTGCTGACAATGCCGCGCGGAACGCAATTTCTGCATTGCAGCGGGAATTTCTTCTATCGCCCTAGAAGCGTCACGTCAGTGCAGGGATGCCTGCTTTGAAGGAATAGCGGACACCGACGCACCCACGACCAGCGCACAGACTGCCGCTTTATGGATACGCGTCGCGGATTGACCTTCCTACCGGCGCGACGCGGGGGCGGGCAGTTTTGTCGGGGCCATCGTGCCCGGCCCCAACCCACTGGAACGAAACAGGAATAGTTTGAACTGCAAGCAATTTACCTACCATATGTCGAGGGGGTTACCCGCGCTCTATTGACGCAGATGATGATGGGCGTGTATATTGTGTTTGAAGGGGAGGGAGACACCAGAGCGATCTGGTGCTCCCTTTTTTCGTCCGGGGGCACGCAATGGCCGCGACTGCATCGAATTCATCACTGAAGGACAGCAACGCGAAGACTCTCTTCGCTCTGTTGGCGCTGAATATCGCCGCATTTTATCTGCTGTCGCATGCCGATGCCATTGCCGTGGGCAATTGGAACAAGCTGGCCAACGGCTGGATGACAATCCTTCCGGCCGGCGTCGGTGTCGCGCTCACCGGCCTCATTAATTCGCTGGTCAGCAGCGACACCAAAGCCAGGCTGGTCTTCATGCGGTGGCACAATCCGCTTCCGGGCAGCGAAGCCTTCACACGGCATGGCCCGAACGATCCCCGCGTGGACATGGCCGCACTGGCGGCCAAGCATGGTCCGCTTCCGACTGGCGCCAGGGAGCAAAACGTTCTCTGGTATCGACTGTATCGGGCGGTGAGCAAAGAACCGGCTGTCGAACAAGCCCACCGTCATTTCTTGTTTTCGCGCGATTACGCTTTCATGTCGCTGGTGATGGTGGCCGCCCTCGGCGCCGCGGCTGGATATTTCATTCGGCCCATTTCAGCCTTGGAAATCTATGCGCTCCTGCTGGTGGTCCAGTGGGGAGTTGCCACACGCGCAGCGAATGTCGGCGGCCATCGATTTGTAAAAACCGCGCTCGCACTGAGCGCTGCCAGCTAAAACGGAGATTGATATGCAAATTGAAATTTTCGACGTGGGCCATGGCCATTGCTCCGTTGTGACCGCCCCAAATGGGACTCGTCTCATGTTGGATTGCGGAACGCGCTGGGGCGACAATGATTTTTGGACTCCATCGCTGCATTACTTCGGCCAAGGATTTCCAGTACTCGCGCCCCTCAACCTGGATGAAGATCATCTCGCCGATTTTGGCGGAATGTTGAAAAACTGCGGTGTCAAGACGGTCTTCACCAACCTTTCCATCGGACCACGGGAATTCATCGAGATGAAGAGCGCCGGAAGGGGCGTCGGCGCAGACGCGTACCTGGCTTGGCTGTCGGCGCCGAAGAGCTATGGCATGGCCCCGTCCATAGACTTCGGCCCCGTGCAAATTCGCGCATACAACAATGCATATGGCGCTCAATTCAAGAAAAGCAACGACCTCAGCCTTGCGGTATTTGTACAATACGGCAGTTTCAAAATCCTCTTTGCTGGAGATCTGGAAAATGCGGGTTGGTGCGGATTGTTGGCCAACCCTTCTTTTGTCGCGGAGCTTCATGATGTTTCTGTCTTCGTGGCTTCTCATCATGGCCGGCGAAACGGCTGCCACGAAGCTCTGTTCAAACTGATGGCACCAGCGATTATCGTCATTTCAGACGACGAAAAGCAGCATGAGACGCAGGAGACGCATGCCTGGTATCACTGGCGGTGCACCGGCATCCCCGTCATGCAGGCCCCCACGCGCAAGCGGCACGTTTATACGACTCGCAGCGACGGCAATATGAAAATTGACGTGCAAGCCAATGGCAACTGGCTGATCAGTCATGGGCTCGTTGTGCGCAGCTGGCCGAAGGAGCAGAAGTCGGCCGCAAAGACGTTGCTCGGCTAATAGCAACGGCGAAAGGCCATCGACAACATGGAAGAAAATGAAAAGCCCGAATCTGGCTTTCACAACTGGGATCCCGTCGGCGCAGTCGGTGGGGAAATATTTTTAAGTGGTCACGCAAGCACGCCACGAAATCGGTTACGCAAGACTTAGCGGCAGCGGGCTGGCGAGCAATGGCGGGTGTGCCGAAGAACCGATACGTTGCGCTTTATTTCAGGGGCGGCTCTGTTGGTGATTTTGAAGGCTCGGCAGCATACTATTTGGAAGATGACCTCTGGCACGTTGCGGAGTCTAAAATGATCTTCACCGGCGTTGACCAAGCGGTTGCGTAGAAACGTTGGACTAAGCAAACACTAACCGCCGAACCGCAACCGCCGAAAGGAAGGCGGGGTTAGGACGGCGAAACAGACAGGGCGCATGTCGCGCTGCGACAGCAACTATGGCAAAGATGACGCCGGCCCGCGATGCTAGTGGCATCGATAAGCGTCCGCCGCTATTGAAAGAGGGTCCTTGTCTTTGCGGCGAAATCTCTAGACCCCGACAAGGGCCGTCTAGATGGGCACAATGGATCAGATGATAGGAATAGTGGGCGCGTTTGGCGCAAAGTTCTCAAACTCTGTCCTGGTCAGGAGTTTGGCTTTGCACATAGCATCGGCGGTATGCAACGGCCGCCACCGGCCAGCTTTGAGCCGGAAAGCCTGATCATCGTCGAAAATGACCGGCTCTTCCTCAAGGTAAGCATAACGGATTCTTCCAGCCATTTGTCGCCCTCGGCTGTGATGTAGGACCGCAAACCAGGGCCTTCAACGGGGTGCGACCAATTGCGCACTGATCCGGAAGGTATGGCCGTTAAGCAGCCAGCAAATAGGGTACTGAGATGGCATCAATATTATCCGCGCTTGGAAAAGTCGGGGAGGAAAGGTTCTTCCCGAGTCAGGAGAACCAGTCTGACGCCCTCACAGCAGAGTTCAGCATCTTCGCATTCCAGAAGCTCTTCGAGCGCCATCATGACGGCATCGACCTGATCATCATATCGGGTCTCCGGAAAACTGAATAATTCTTGGCTGAAATCGGCAAGCCAGGGCGCATCTGCTGGCAAATAGAAATGCCCAGACTCAAATCGCATGATCACGCGCTCAAGCCGGGTTCTCTTGTCTAGCTTGGGTTGGCAGCCCGATAAGTAATACCGGCCCTCTCGGTTGATTTCCTGCCGGACGCTTTCGCCCAATCCGGTCGTTTCAATGATTATTTGGGTGGGTTTCCATTGCTCAAATATGTCCAGCAGATTGCCTTTAATCTGCAGACCACTCCAATGGCCGCGCCGCACATCAAGACCATAAACGTCGCGCCCGGTGACCCCCAGCACCGCGATGGCGGTGTCTGCGAATTCTCTCCAAAATTGTATTCAGGATCGGCCGGAAGCGGCTTTCGAACATCCCAAATATCGCAACGTTGCGCGCTTCTTATCACTCGTGCAGGTGTATTGCCCCGATTTCTGATCTGCATGCGCAGCGTTGGGATACTCCCAGCCATAAACTCCAAGCCGCCGTGGTGAGACATTTGGATGTAGGCCCGCTCAGTAGACTTATAATGTTCTCCGGCTCTGTCAGTGCTGCGCCACAGCGTCAATGTAAAGAACCCGATGGCAATCGTAGCGAAGGCCGTGATAGCCGGCCCATACTGGTTAGTCAGACCGATGAATCGCGAGAAAAAAAACGCGACGACATTATAGCTTGGGCAATTTGCTGGGTGGGGGTTATCTGCGTTCTCGCATATGTGTGCGTAGCCGGGCTCGAGAAATGAGAGCAAGAAAATCAGAAATGTCGCACAAGCAACAACAAGAAGAACTTTCATCTGACGTTCGTTCAGCTTGATGCAACTGCTCAACATCCTTTAATCGCCTCTCCGAAATATCGGCTGCGTCTTAAGCCGTTTCCCATTTCCAGTCAGCTTTACAATATCGGCAGTGTACCAAAGGGTAGCGTCTCAGTTTTAATTTATTTGAGCGACAAAAGGGATTTTTTTGCATAATGCGTTCTCGACGGATTCGGATTATGCCAAACCGCTGCCGTCCCGAGCGATGAGTGCGTTGTCAAAGTCTGCTTTTATGGGCAAAGCAGACGAAGTCTTGCCAATGCTCTATAGCTGCCACTGTCGTTAAGCTGAAGTATTCGCTCCCTTGGAATAATTTCAGAGCCGCCTTCTATTTTGTGCGGGTGCGTTTGAGCTTTCCCTTCCGACCCACCGGTAAGGGTCGCGGCAATTTTGCTCCGGCTGGAGGCTCGCGAAAAAACTCCGCGAGCGGCACATCCAGCACTGATGCCAACCGGTCCAGCAAATCGAGAGTGGCATTGCCTCGCTTCCGCTCGAGTTCGCTCACGTAAGCCCGATCCACGCTGGCATCCGCAGCTAAGCGCTCTTGGGGCACCCCCTTGAGCAATCTTAACCTTTTTACGTTCCATGCGACTAAAGATCGCCCATCCATACTGGCAAGCGACCATTAGATAGGCTATAAACCCACTGGATATGGCCTACATAAAGTCGGCTAGGCGGGGTTGGCGATGAAATCTATAGCGACGGTGGCCGTCATCTTGGCGGTCGGGGTTTCGGGCTGCGCGGGGCCACTGGTACGGCCCAATCCGGTTACTTTTGAGTCCAAGATCGGGCATGTGACCGACTGGCAGGCGCTGGCGGACCGATCGGTGGACCGGTTTGCCGCAACGCTCCATGCGGCGCCACCCAACGTGTATGTGGCACCCGGCGCGGCCGATATGCCGTTTGCCACTACGTATCGCAAATTCGTGGAGATGGCCTTGATGAAACGGGGCTATCCGGTGGTGGAAACCGCCACGGAAGCGGTCGTGCTGAACTTTGACGTACAGACCTTCCTCTACGGCAATGGCAATCAGAAATACCCGGTTCAGTACGCGACCTTCTGGACGACGGTGGGGGCGATCGGCACCCAGCTTCGCGATGTGTCAAGTGTCGATACCGGGACGGCCATGGGGCTAGCAGCCGGGCCAATCATCGACTTGTTAGCTTCCTTAAATGAAACCACAAAGGCGGAAGTCTTGCTGACTGTAACGGTATCCGATGGTACGCGGCTGCATTATCTGGATTCGGAAGCGGTTTATGTCCAGCCCTCAGATCTGCCTTTCTACTGGAGCCAACTGCCCCAGGCGACACCGCAGCCAATGCGGCCCGGCCTAACCACGGTTTCGCTGCCGGTCACCAGCGCACGTAACTGAGAGGACAGGCTATGGCCATCAGATATTCGCTCACCTTGGGCTGCTTAGCGATGATGCTTTGGAGCCAAGGAGCCATATGCCCGGCTATCGCCCAGGGACAGTCCCAAGCCACACCGGGTGCGGCGGCGCCTGCTGGAGAGGAAAGGGAGCTCGGAAAACTAATCTACCTCGGAGCCCAGGCGGCGGCCGACCGGGCAGGGGTGCTGACCAAAGACAGACCGATCGTGGTGGCGACCATTGTCTCCATCGATGACTATAATAAGTCGTCCACCTTCGGCCGGCTCGCCTCCCAATTAATCTCCAATCGGCTATCCCAGAGAGGCTATCTGGTTAAGGACGTTACCTATATGCGAGCGCTCAGCGTGAAGCCCGGCACCGGCGAATTGGTGCTGAGCGAAGACGCTTCAAAACTCAGCACTACAGTCAACGCCCAAGCCGTCGTGGCCGGCACATACGCTGTAGCCGGTAGGGAGATCTACCTGAACATCCGGCTTCTCAAGCCAGATGATGGTGAAATCCTTTCCTCCGCCGATGTGGTGATTCCGCTGGACCATAACAGCGAGACCCTAGTCGCGAACGCCAACTAGGGGTCAAGTCGCGATCACCGATTTGAAAATTGATCAAAATTCCACTGGTCTTCGATGGATTCATACCGAAAAGTTAGCCCAGACAGATCTTGGTACCAGGATTCGCATTCCAGAAGATCTTCTAGCGCTATGATGACGGCATCAACCTGATCGTCGTAACGTGTCTCGGGAAAGCTGAGTAGCTCTTCGCTGAATTCGGGAAGCCAGGGCGCATCTTCCGGCAGGAAGAATTGCCCGCTCTCAAATCGCATGATCACGCGCTCAAGCCGTGTCCTCTTGTCAAGCTTGGGCTGGTAGCTCGACAAGTAGTATCGGCCGTCCCGGTTGATTTCCTGCCGGACGCCTTCGCCCAGCCCGGTCGTCTCAATAATAATTTGGGTGGGATTCCATTGCTCAAATATGGCCACCAGATTGTCTTTAATCTGCAGACCGCTCCAATGGCCGCGCCGGACATCGAGACCATAAACGTTGCGTCCGGCGACTCCCAGCACCGCAATGGCGGTGTAGTCATTGTGAGGTCCGTCCTTACCCGACGGATCGCAGGTCACATAGATTTGGCGGAACTGGTCACGTGATGGTGGCTGCTTGTACCACTTTATCCATTCACGTTTTATCCTATTACCCTCCGCGGGGAGGGGATTTTGCTGATATTGCGCACTGAAAATGTAAGTCGTATGCATTTTTCGTGACTGATCGAGCGCCTCCAGCGTATCCCAATTGGGCTGTAATAGGTCGTCCTTGCGGCGGTGGTGCTTAGCGCCGCCGCCGAGATCGAATATTTCATCCTCGACGGCAATCGCTGGAAAGACCAAAGACGGCCAGCCGTTCTCAATCAGCATTCCCGCCAAATCGTCCATGTGCAGCCTTTGCATGGAAAGAACAACGGGGCAGTTTATTGGCCGATTGCGCCGTGAGTAGAGTGTGTCGCGGAACCAATCATTGACTGTACGAAGGGCCACTGCAGACGTGGCTTCACCGGCCTTCATAGGATCATCAATGACAATGAAATCAGCACCGCGTCCCGTGAGAGTGCCGCCCACTGAGGTCCAATAACAGCCGCCGCCCTGAATTGTTTCGTACTCCGTTTCCGTGGATTTGCGGACCTCCGCCAGTTCTCCGCGGGACAACTGAATGACGAAGTCGCTTTCCACCAACACCCTAAAGTCACGCCCACCCTTTCCGCTAAGGCGGTCAGCATAGGACGCGACAATAACCTCCATGCTGGGGTCACGAGCGAGAAGCCAGGCGGGGAGGCAATTTGAAACAATGAATGTTTTCAAACTGCGCGGCGGCATATTCAGAACAAGGTGCTTGGGCTTGCGGCCTTCCACCATCTCCTGGATATAGTGACAGACAGCGTCGATATGCCAATTAGGGTTCAGCTTCTTTCCCGGATAGAGGATCTCAAACGCTTTGTGAACGAAAGCGGCAAAGCAAAGTTTATATAAGAGGTCCATTGGATTTATCGCCATGGTCATTCTTTCCTCCGTCGCGGTTCAAGATGTTCTGCAAATAGGGCCAGTATTTGCGCAGCAGTTCGATATCGCTGGCATCGATCGTCATGTCCGGCTGGCGCTGCAAATTCGCGGCCTGGCGCTCAAGGGCACTGATGTCCTGAATGGCGCGGAGATTTCCCTTTAGCCCTTCGGCAACAAGAGTCTTTGATAGGGCGACTCTTTTGCTCATCTTTTTGCGGACGCCGCCATTTTCTCTGAGGTAAACATTGCCCTTCAGTTCCTGGTTGAGCGCGATGGCAATATTTTGGGAGCCCTTGGGGCGGCCATTGGGATTGCCCGATTTTCCCTTCTTGAATCGCGACTTTTTGGGTGGTTTGTTCTTACCGATTCCGTACTTCCTCATGGCGGCTCCCTTTAGCGATCAGGAACGTCGGAGGTTGACGACAGACGTTCCTTCATTTGTGCAAACGTCCGACTTTCCAGCACATTGGGATCCTAAGCTTAGAATTCCACGTGGACAAGTTGTCGC
>JADMIO011113654.1_pt1 | contig 12230 bp, 13 predicted proteins | sample 8958161 | NCBI WGS metagenome assembly JADMIO01 (sample SAMN16585339, study PRJNA669376) | soil metagenome | isolation source: Crop rotation soil | place: USA: Cullars Rotation, Alabama | collected 2011 | reverse complement strand
GGTCGCCCGTGCCGCAGCAGGCATCGAGCACGACGTCGCCCGGCCGCACCGTCGCCTCCGCGGTGATGCGGCGCCAGCGACGGTCGAGCCCGGCGGTCATCGTCCGGTTCATCGCGTCGTACACGGGCGCGATGCGGTCGAACATCGCGCGCACGCTGTCCGCAGGCAGCCGGCCGGAAGCCGCGCTCATTCCCCCCACCGCTTCGCAACCTCGACCTCGAGGCCGATCAGGTCGACCGCGCGCCCGACGACGAAGTTGACGAGATCGTCCACGCTCTCCGCTCCGTGGTAGAAGCCCGGCGCCAGGAAGAGCACGGTCGCGCCCGCTTCCTTCGCGGTCAGCATGTTGCGCAGGTGGATCAGGGACAGCGGCGTCTCGCGCGGCATCAGCACGAGCTTGCGCTCTTCCTTCAGCGCGACCGACGCGGCCCGGTGGATCAAGTTCGACATCGCGCCGGAGGCGATCGTGCCGAGCGTCCCCATCGAGCACGGGCAGATCACGTACGCGTCCACCTTTGCCGAGCCGCTCGCGTACGGCGCCTTCCAGTCGTTCGGCTCGTAGACGGTGACGTTGCCGCCGTGCGCGTGCTCGAGCAAACGCTCGAGCGTCTCGTCGCGCGACAGCCGCGCGTTGCCGTACAGCTCGGTCGCGAGCACCTCGATGCCCGCGCTCGACGCGCAGATCCCGAGCTCGACGTCCGCGCGCGCGAGCACCTCGACGAGCCGTGCCGCATACGGCGCGCCCGAGGCGCCCGTTATGCCGAGGAAGACACGCATGGCCGGCTTACTTCGGGCCCTTGGACGCGTTCAGGAACTCGCCCAGCTGGGTGAGCTTCTGATCGCCGAGCGCCGCGAACTTCGGCATCACATTGTTGCCCTTCTTGGACGGGTCCCTGACGTAGTCGGCGAAGCCCTGCACGCCGAGGCCGCCCTTCCCGATCGCGGAGAGGTCGGGCGCGCCGAGGTTCGAGCTCCCGGTGCCGAGATACGTGTGGCACGCCGTGCAGCCCGAGCTGGCGAACACCGTCGCACCCGCGACCGCGTCCTTGTTCCCCGCGAAGCCCTCTCGCTGCGCCCACGTCGGCACCGCCTGCACAACCTCGCTCGCGAGCGCCTCGTGCGCAGTCGCGCCCTTGTAGGTGAGGATGCCCATCGACAGCACCACGAGCACGGCCGCGATGACCGCGACGGGACGGCGCAGCAGACGCCGCTCGCGCCGGATGTCGATGAACGGCAGCATGATCATGATGATCAGGAGGATCGTCGGGATCCCGACCGTGCCGAGGATCACCGAGTCCGGCCATTTGAAGATCCGCAGCAGGTAGAAGAGGAAGTAGAAGTACCAGTCCGGCCGCGGCACGAAGTTGGTCGTGCCGGGATCCGCCGGCTCGGAGTACCGCGGGCCGAGCAGGCACGAGTCGCCGCTGCCGCACGAGTTCGGGTCCGAGCTGGTCGTGAAGTACCAGACGCAGGCAAGCCCGATGATCACCGTCACGACGACGAGGCTCATGACGGTGTCGTGGAACATCGCGTACGGGAAGAACGGCTTCCCGCGGCGCTTGACGTCTTCCTTGTACTGCGTGAACTGCGAGCGGCGTTCGTCGATGCTCGCCATCAGGCCTCGCCGTTCCCTCGCGGCCCGGGCCGCGTCAAGCCGCTGCGCCCGTTCGTCGTCGCGGCGCCGTCGTCGCTAAAGCCTCCGCCCGCGGCACTACGCGACCACGGCGGCGACGACACGCCGAGTCGCACGACGAGATACAGGTGCAGTCCGATCAGCGCGAAGATCAGGCCTGGGATCAGCAGCATGTGCATCGAGTAGAAGCGGCTTAACGTGTCGCCCCCGATCTCGGAGCCGCCCTTCAAGAAGTCCGCCAGGAACGGGCCTAAGATCGGTGCCGTCCCGTTCAGGTTGATGCCGACGACGGTCGCCCAGTACGCCGTCTGGTCCCACGGCAGCAGATAGCCGGTGAAGCCCTCGAGCATCCCGACGGCGAGCAGCAGCACGCCGATGATCCAGTTCAGCTCGCGCGGGTACTTGTACGCGCCGAACAGGAACACGCGCGCCATGTGGAAGAACATCAGGATGATGAAGACGCTCGCGCCCCACTTGTGCATGCCGCGCACGAGCCAGCCGAGCGTCACGTCGTTCGTGATGTGGTTGATCGACTGGTACGCAGTCGACGGGTCCGGCTTGTAGTACATCGCGAGAATCGCGCCGGTCAGCGCCTGCACGAGGAACGCGGTCAGCGTCGCCGAGCCGAGCGTGTGGAACCAGTTCGTGTCGCCCGGGACCTTGCGGAAGAGGAAGTACTTGACGCCGCCGACGAGGCCGGAGCGTTCCTCGAGCCAGTCGAGTGGATAGTTGATCGCCGCCTCGAGCTTCTGGCGCCGCGGGGACTTCCGGGTGCGTGCGGGGGCTATCGCCATGGTTGAGCCATCTAGTGGGGCGGTTGGATCGGGTAGAGGATCTGCTCCCAGCCATCCACATGCTGACCGGGGCCGGCGAGCTTGTACGCGTGAATCTTGGCGTTCTTTCCCTCGCCGTCGACGTGCGCGACGCTGTAGGGCTTGCCGAGCACGAGGTGGCCGTTGCGGATCGAGTACTGGTAGCGGTCGAGCGAGCGCACGGGCGGGCCTGCCGTGCGGTTCCCCTCGGGGTCGTACTGGCCGCCGTGGCACGGACAACCGAAGCCGCCGGCCGGAATGGTCGGCACGAGCGTGATCCGCTGGCCCTTGTCGCCCTTGACGATCTTCTTCTGGTCCGGCTGCTCAGGCCCGTTCGGCTGCACCGGGCAGCCGAGGTGCGCGCAACGGTTCGAGATGATCGTGAAGCTCGGCGCGCCGTTCAGCGAGCCGTTGTTGCGGATGTACGCCGTGCGGCGCGAGACGTTGCCCGCTTCCGGGTGCATGAAGAACGTCGTGATGAGCCACTTGCCTTCGGGGAAGTTCTCGAGCGGCCCGAGATCGACGTCGGGATAGCCCTGCCCCTTGAACGCCGGCACGACCATGAACCCGACCGCAGGGACCGTGACGAGCCCGCCGATGACGGCGCCGAGACCGAGCGTCGACGCCTCGAGAAAGCGGCTCCGCGGAAACGCCTCGCCGGGAGCCGGCTCGGGCATCGCTGCCTCGCCCTGGTTCGCCGGAATCGGCGGCGCATGGGGCGCTGCCGGCTCACGCCGCTCGGGCTCGATCGGCTCGGGCACGTGCCGGAACTGCATCGTGGCATCGCGCGCCCACAGGAAGCCGAAGACGACGGCGATCACCGCGCCGATCGGCGCGATCACGGTCGGGTTGACGATCAGCCCGACAAGGATGCATGCGACGCCCGCCGCGAACGCGATCGGGTACAACGACGGCCCTGGAAGATGCGGCCGGTCCCCGTGTTGGGGCTCCATCACCTGTGATTCAACTCCCGCCCTCTTTCGCGTGTCAACGACGTAACAAACGGCGCAACGGCCGGGGACTCTGACTGATCCGGCCGTTCCCTGCCGAGGTGTCGAGCGGGATCCCGTACTCGGACCAGCGGCGGTCGACCAGCTCCTTCACCTCGGGCGTCATTTCGATCTCCGGCGGCCACTCGCGGGTGCCCTCCTCGGGGCCTTTGTGGGTGGCATCGATGCCCATCTTCCCGCCGTAGAACTGGCGCGTCGGGGCGTGGTCGAGGTGGTCGAGCGGCCCCTCGGTGATCAGCACGTCGCGCTGCGGATCCACGTTCGCACCGACGCGGAAGAGCACCTGCTCGTAGTCGTGCACGTCGACCCACTCGTCCACGACGACGATCGCTTTGGTCAGGCTGAGCATCCCGAGACCCCAGATCGCATGCATGACCTTCTGCGCGTGACCGGGGAAGGCCTTGCGGATCGAGACGATGCAGCAGTTGTGGAACGCGCCGGCGACAGGTAGGTCGTAGTCGACGATCTCCGGCACCGTCATGCGAATGGCAGGCAGGAAGATGCGCTCCGTCGCCTTACCGAGCCACGCGTCCTCCTGGGGCGGCTTGCCGACGACGATCGACGGATAGATCGCGCCGCGCCGCATCGTGATCGCCGTCAGGTGGAAGACGGGAAACTTCTCCGGCGGCGTGTAGTACCCCGTGTGATCGCCGAACGGCCCCTCCTCCGTCAACTCGTCCTTCGCGATGTAACCCTCGAGGACGATCTCCGCATTCGCGGGGACGTCGATGCCGACCGTCTTCGCGCGCACGAGCTCGACCGGCTCGCCGCGCAGGAAGCCGGCGAGCATCAGCTCGTCGATGTGCTTCGGCAACGGCGCGCTGGCTGAGTACGTCGTCACGGGGTCGAGGCCGAGCGCAACGGCGACCTCGATCTTCCCGTCGGTCGCCAGGTAGTCGGCCCGACCGTCCTTGTGGATCTGCCAGTGCATCGCGGTCGCGCGCGGGCCGAGCTTCTGCATGCGGTACATCCCGACGTTGCGCACACCGCTGCGCGGGTCGTGCGTGATCACGGCGGGGAGGGTGATGAACGGCGCCGCGTCGTCCGGCCAGCACGTCTGGATCGGGAGCAGGTCGAGCGACGCCTCATCTCCTTCGAGGACGACCTCCTGGCACGGCGCGCTGCGCACGTTCTTGGGACGCGAGTCGGCGATGGACTTCAGCTTCTGCAGCCCGCGCACCTTCGCGACCAGCCCCTGCGGCGGCTGCATCTCCAGCACGTCGCTCAACTTCTCCGAGACGGCGTCGAGCGACGGGGCGTCGAAGGCCATTGCCATCCGCCGCTCCGTCCCGAACTGGTTGATCAGCAGCGCGTGGTCCGAGCCCTTGACGTTCTCGAAGAGCAGCGCCGGGCCGCCGCGCTTGACGACGCGGTCGTTGATCTCGGTGATCTCGAGGTCGGGATCGACCTCTGCCTCTACGCGAACGAGCTCGCCCTCGCGCTCGAGTCGCGCGATCCAGTCGCGCAGGTCACGCGGCGGGGCCATCTCGAATCAGTCTAGGGACGTCTTAGTGCCGTCGGTGCCGCACCCAGTGGAGCGTCTGCCCGATGGCGATCACCCCGACGAAGATCAGGCCGACGATCAGCATGCCGGTGATGACCTTCTTGCCTTCGGTCGCCGCGTCTTCGGTGGCGACCAGTGCGTGCAGCACCGCGAGCATCGTGGCGCGACTCTATCTCAGGCGCGAGCGATGAGCCGCCAGCGCCGCATCGACCTGCGCGTCACCCGCACCCGCCCGCGCGAGGCGCTCGAGCGGGCTCGGGTCGCTGTCGAGCCGTAGCGAGGTGCGCGGATCGTCGAGCGTGCCGCGCCCTAGCGCCGCGGCGGTCGCAGCCCACGCTGCGCCGTCACCCGCGATCCCGTCGGCCTGCAGGTAGGCGCACAGAGCGATCAGCTCGGCGAGGTCGTTGACCGCCTCGACCGTCCCGGCTTGCTCGATCCGCACGAGGCCGTGCGCATAGAGGTAGTCGCCGAGCAGGAGCGCTGTGTCGCCGTCCTCGGGGGCGAAGAGGCGCGAGGTGCCGTAATGCAGGAGGTAGCCCTCGTAGATCGTCTCGACGCCGAGCGCGTACCGCTCTTCGCCCAGGGTCGAGAACACGGGCTCGCGCTGCTGTTCGTCCCGCGGTCGCAGCGCCGCGGTCCAGAGCTCGCTCTCGCCGCCCGCCTCGTCCGCAATCGTGTCCCAGAGATCAGCTGTCGAAATCGGCAACGGCCTGGATCGTACGGTCGATCTCCTCGTCGCCGTGCGCCAGCGAGACGAACATGCACTCGAACTGGCTCGGCGCGACGTAGACGCCCTCTGCGAGCAGGTGCCGGAAGAGCGCGCCGTAGCGCTCCGTGTCGCTCCGCTGCGCACCTTCGAAGTTGCGGACGGGCTCGTCGTTCATGAACAACGTCGCCAGCGCGCCGACGCGTTGCACACGGCCGTGCGTCGCAAGACCCGATTCGAGCCGCGCGCCTTTCCCCTCCAGCCGGCGGTAGACGTCGTCGTCGCGGAGCCGGCGCAGCACCGACAGTCCCGCCGCGGTCGCGAGCGGGTTCCCCGAGAGCGTTCCCGCCTGGTACACGTCGCCACGCGGGGCGAGCCGGTCCATCACGTCGGCGCGGCCGCCGAACGCCGCGAGCGGCAGTCCGCCGCCGACGATCTTGCCGAGGATGGTCAGATCCGGCTTGACGCCGTACAGCTGCTGCGCGCCGCCGCGCGCGACGCGGAAGCCGGTGATCACCTCGTCGAAGATCAACAGCGCGCCCGAGCCGTCGCACAGCCGGCGCAAGGCCAGCAGGAATCCGCGATCGGGCGGAACGACGCCCATGTTCCCAGCGACCGGCTCGACGATGATCGCGGCGAGCCCCTCGCCGTAGCGCGCGACCGCCTCGGCCGTCGCCTCGACGTCGTTGTAGGGCGCGACGATCGTGTGCTCGGTGATCCGCGTCGGCACACCGGGCGTCGACGGGATGCCGAGCGTCGCGAACCCGGAGCCGGCACTCGCGAGCAGCGCGTCGACGTGGCCGTGGTAGCACCCGGAGAACTTCAGGATGCGATCGCGCGACGTGAACGCGCGCGCGAGCCGCACCGCGCTCATGGTCGCCTCGGTCCCCGATGAGACGAGCCGCACCTTCTCGATCGACGGCACCGCGTCCGCGATCTCCGCCGCGAGCTCGACCTCTGCCTCGGTCGGCGCGCCGAAGGTCGTGCCGCGCTCCGTGGCCTCCACGACGGCCTCGACCGTCTCGCGGTCGGCATGCCCGAACAGAAGCGGCCCCCACGACATGACCCAGTCGACGTAGCGGTTGCCGTCGACGTCCTCGATGTACGCGCCGTCGCCGCGGCGCATGAAGACCGGCTCGTCGAGCCCGACTGCGCGCATCGCACGCACCGGCGAGTTGACGCCCCCCGGAATCAGCTCGAGCGCGCGGCGATAGAGCTCGGTCCGCGTGCCTAGAGCCAGCTCGCCAGGTCCTTCGTCCAGTAGGAGATGACGAGGTCGGCGCCGGCGCGCTTGATCGCCGTCAGCGACTCGAGCGCAGCCTGCCGTTCGTCGAGGAAGCCCTGCGCAGCGGCAGCCTTCACCATCGCGTACTCGCCCGAGACGTTGTACGCCGCGAGCGGAAGGTCGAAGCGCTCGCGCGCGGCTCGGATCACGTCGAGGTACGGCAGCGCCGGCTTCACCATCAGCACGTCCGCGCCTTCGGCGACGTCCTGCTCGCACTCGCGCAGCGCCTCGCGCACGTTCGCCGGATCCATCTGGTAGCCGCGCCGGTCGCCGAAAGCCGGTGCCGACTCGGCTGCCTCCCGGAACGGCCCGTAGAACGCGGAGGCGTACTTCGCGGAGTACGCGACGATCGGGATGTCCGGCAGCTCGTCGCGGATCGCGGCGACGCGCCCGTCCATCATGTCGCTCGGGCACACTGCGTCCGCGCCGGCTTCGACATGGCTGATAGCGGTGCGCGCGATCAGCTCGAGCGACTCGTCGTTCGCAACCTCGCCGTCACGAATCACGCCGCAGTGGCCGTGCGACGTGTACTCGCAGAGACAGACGTCGGTGAGCCGCACGAGGCCCGTCCCGTCGAGCGCCCGCAGGGCTTGTTGCACGATGCCGTCGTCGTCCCACGCGCCCGAGCCTTCTTCGTCTTTCTCCTCGGGGATGCCGAAGAGGATGACGCCGCGCACGCCGAGCCGTTCGAGCTCCTCCGCCTCGGCCACGAGCGTCTCGACCGAGTGGCGCCGCAGCCCGGGGAGGTCGTCGTTCGGGAACGCCTCGGGGCCGACGAACAGCGGCATGACGAAGTCGTCGAGGTCGAGCCGGGTCTCGCGCACGAGATTGCGGATGCCGCTCGTGCGGCGCAGACGGCGCAGCCGCGTGACCGGGAACGTGCTCATGCCGAAAGGGTACGCCTCACCGTTCCGCCGCTGCATCCGTCGGGGGAACCTCCCGGTTCCCCCGAACCCCCTCCACCGGTCCGCTGACGCGGACGGGCCGCTGCGCGGCCTCTTCGAGCTCCACCTCCACGGGCGGCGCGCCACCGCGTTCCCACGGCTCGAGCTCCACGCGTTCGGCGAAGAACTCCCACACCGCGCGGCCGGCGGCCAGCAACGGGAGCGCGACGAGCGCGCCGGGCAGCCCGTAGATCTCGCCGCCGGCGAGCAGCCCGAAGATCACGAGCAGCGGATGCAACCGCAGCGCGCTGCCCATCACGTTCGGCACGACGATGTGCCCCTCGACCTGGTGGATCGCAAGGAACAGCAGGAAGATCCACAGCGCCGACAGCGGGTGCACGACGAACGCGTAGACGAACGGGGGAATCGCACCGAGCCACGGGCCGAGATACGGGATCAGCTCCGTGATTGCCACCCATGCGCCGAACACGAGCGCGTACTTCTCGCCGCCCGGCAACGCGCCGATCGCGCCGAGCACCCAGATGCCGACGCCGGCACTCGTCCCGATGATCAGCGACACGAGTGCCTGACCCTTCACATAGCTCGTCAGCGAGCGCTCCATCCGGACGAGCAGCGGGTCGGAGCCTGGATGCGGTGGAAAGCGGCGATCCAAGACGCGGGCAAGACGCGGAAAGTCCAGCAGCATGTAGATCGACACGACGATGATCACGATCAGGCTGAAGAGCAGCTTCCCGATCGAGATCGCCGCCCCCTCCACGAAATCGACGACCTTGTTCGTGTACTTGCCGATGTCGTGCCTGCGGATGTCGCGCACGAGGTGGTGCCCGCGGTTCCGCACGTGGATCGAGCTCAGGCTGTGGTCGTTCAGCCACACCTGGAGCCGGTCGACGTCGCGGTCCGCATCGACCTGGCCGCTTTGTCCGTTCACGTCCGTAAAGTAGGAATCGACCCGTTTCGCGGCCGTTTTCGTCTCACTGACGAGCACGGTCCCGAGCGCCCCGATGGCCGCGATCAGGACAATCGCGAACACGAGGTACACCAGCGCGACTGCAAAGCCGCGGGGGAGCCGGACCCTCTGCACCGCCCGCACGACCGGGCTCAGCAGGAGCGCGATCAGCAGTGCGACGAGGAAGAGGAAGACGACGTGACGGACCGCGCCCGCCACGACCCAGAGCAGGAGCAGCAGGATCGGGAGCCCGACCAGCTGGATCCAGCGTGGGATCTCGATCTTCGCCGCCCGGGCGGGCATGTGGCTGATCGTACAGCCGTCGTCGTACGTCTCAGACCTTCGACGTGGGACTGGGACTGGGGGCGGGCGACGGACGGAAGCGCCGCCCTCGACCCCGCGGAATTGTGGGTGGAGCCGCCGCCGAAGCGGGAGAAGGGTGGTACGGTGCCGCGCATGCCGGCCCCCCACCGCCAGGCCCCCGCGGCCCGGAGGCAGCGAAAGCGCGCACGCACGGCCTCACCGCCCCACCGCACGCGCCGTCTCGTCGTCCTGACCATCGTTTCCGGCGCCCTGCTGGGGACGCTCTTCGTGACCGCGTTCGGGCAGAGCGCGACCCGCGACACGTCGCAGGCGCTGCCGGGCCCGTCGAGCCGCCTGCTACCAGTCGGGCCGCCGACGCCGCTCACCGTCGCGCTGCACAGCGGGCTGCGCATTCAGCTTCCGATTGCGCAGAGCCGCGTGTCTGCGATCGGCTACCACTCGTCCGACGACGGAGTGCTGCCGCTGACGCCACTGGGGCATCAGGGCAACGAGGGCGCGCTGTCGCGCCTCGCGCACAAGATCTTCGGCGGGGGCGGCGGCGGGTTCGTCTACTACCAGCTCAGCGGCGGCGACACAGCCGTGCTCGACGTCGGCGCCGTACCGGGAAGCGACGTGTACGCACCGGTCGACGGGACGATCGTCGGCATCAGCGACTACGTCCTCAACGGCAAGCCGTACGGATCGCGGATCGACATCCAGCCGTCGGCCGCGCCGTCCCTCGTCGTCTCGCTGACGCATCTCAAGCCGGACCCGGCTCTGACTGTCGGCTCCGCCATCGCGGCCTCGACGACGAAGGTCGGCCGCGTCGTCGATTTCTCCGGCGTCGAGAAGCAGGCGCTCTCGAAGTACACGCAGGACGCGGGGAACCACGTCTCGATCGAGCTGCGCCCCGCAGCGACGCTCACCCTCCCCTGAGACTCCTCTTTATCGCGGATGTCGTCGGCGTGCCCGGCCGGCGTGCCATCGAGGAACGGCTGCTGTCGCTCAAGGAGGAGCTCGGCGTCGACTTCTGCATCCTCAACGGCGAGAACCTCGCCGACGGCGTCGGCATCACGCCCAAGCTCGCGGACAAGATGCTCGAGTCGGGCGCCGACGCGATCACGCTCGGCAACCACGTGTGGCGGCGCGGCGAGATCATCCCGTACCTGAAAGAGACGGACCGCGTCGTGCGTCCGGCGAACCTCTCCGCGCGCGCGCCGGGCAAGAAGCTGATCGTCGTCGGCGAGGTTGCCGTGTTCAACCTGCTCGGCTCGCTGTTCATCAACCCGCCCGTGCATCCGTTCGAAGTGGTGGACGGGCTCGTCGAGGAGGCGAGCAAGCGCACGCCGATCATCGTGCTGGACATGCACGGCGAGGCGACGAGCGAGAAGGTCGCGATGTCGAAGTACCTCGACGGCAAGGTCACGGCCGTGATCGGCACGCACACGCACATCCAGACGAACGACGCCCGCGTGCAACCCGGCGGCACGGCGGCGATCACCGACGCCGGGATGACAGGACCGCACGACTCCGTCATCGGCGTGCAGGCGGACTTGGCGATCCGGCAGATGCGGACGTCGATGCCCGTGCGCTTCGAGACGGCATCCGGGGACGTGCGCATCGAGGGCGTGCTCGTCGAGTGCGGCGCCGACGGCCGGGCGACGAGCTGCGAGCCCGTCCGCGTTCCCGTTCAGTGAGCGCGCCGCCCATCCGCTACGCCCGCAGCGGGGACATCCAGATCGCGTACCAGGTGGTGGGGGAAGGCCCGATCGACCTCGTCATGGCGATGGGCGCCTTCACGAATCTCGAGGTGCTGTGGGAGCTCCCTGAATACCGGCGCATGTGCGAGAGCCTGGGGTCGTTCGCCCGCCTGCTCATGTTCGACAAGCGGGGGATGGGATTGTCCGACCGCGTGCGCTTCGGAACGCTCGAGGAGCGGATGGACGACATCAGGGCGGTGATGGACGCGGCCGGGTCCGAGTCTGCGGCACTGATGGGCGTCTCCGAGGGCGGCCCGCTCTCGATCCTCTTCGCGGGCACCTACCCGCAGCGAACCCGCGCTCTGATCCTCGCCGGTGCCGAGGTCAAGGAGGAGACCACGGATGACTGGCCGTGGGGCGAGGCAACACGCGAGGAGTTCGACGCCTTCGTGAACGTCGAAACCGTCACCGAGCGTTGGGGCCAGGGCCGCGCGCTCGAGGTCTTCGCCCCGAGCCGCAGCGGCGACGAGAACGCCCGTGCGTGGCTCGGACGGCTGCAGGTCCAGTCGGCTACCCCGATGGACGCTGTCGCCTTCATGCGGATGGCGTTCGAGATCGACGTACGCCAGGTGGTTTCGTCGGTCAACGTGCCGACGCTCGTCGTCCATCGCACCGGAGATCGAGTCTGCAACGTCGAGAACGGGCGCTTTCTCGCGCGGAACATTCCCGGCGCGACGTACGTCGAGCTTCCCGGAGACGATCACTCGCTTTGGACGGACGGATCCGAGGAGATCGTCGCCGAGGTTCGCGAGTTCCTCACCGGCGTGCGCGAGCCGGCCGAGCCGGACCGCGTGCTGGCCACCGTTCTCTTCACAGACATCGTCGGCTCGACGGAAAGGGCGCGCGAGCTGGGCGACCGGCGGTGGCGCGATCTCGTCGAACGGCACCACGACGTGGTGCGCCACGAGCTCGCGCGCTACCGAGGCCGCGAAGTCGACACCGCCGGCGACGGCTTCTTCGCGACCTTCGACGGCCCGGCTCGCGCCATTCGCTGCGCACGGTCGATCGTGGACGGCGTCCGCGGTGTCGGGCTCGACGTGCGCGCCGGTTTGCACACCGGCGAAGTCGAGCTCGCGGGCGATGCCGTGCGCGGAATCGCGGTGCACACCGGCGCGCGTGTTGCGGCGCAGGCCGGCGCCGGGGAAGTGCTCGTGTCCCAGACGGTGAAGGACCTCGTCGCCGGTGCAGCGGTTGAGTTCGAAGATCGCGGCCCCCGCGAGCTCAAGGGCATCCCGGGTGAGTGGCGGCTCTACGCCGTCACTCAGTCGTAGATCGAGCGGCTCGCGCCGGCGCGCGCGTTCGGCGGGTACGGCTCGAGGTCGTTCATGTAGCCCGGCTGGGCCTGCACACGTGCGAGCCATTCGCG
>JADMIO012610991.1_pt1 | contig 12231 bp, 9 predicted proteins | sample 8958161 | NCBI WGS metagenome assembly JADMIO01 (sample SAMN16585339, study PRJNA669376) | soil metagenome | isolation source: Crop rotation soil | place: USA: Cullars Rotation, Alabama | collected 2011 | reverse complement strand
TAATCGTCGATGACGCGCGGATCGCCGCCTTGCTGCTCGATGATGGCGCGGAACTTCTCGACACCGGCGCCGTTCTGCAGCGCGACGGTCACAGCCGCCCGCGCATGCCCCAGCGTCGGCTCGATTCCCGCGAGCAGCAGCATGCGCGCGGTCAGATCGATCGACAGGGACTCGAGGTGCTTGGGCCCCCGTCCCTTCAGCGTCTCGATCGACTCGACGACTTCATTGGCGTTGCCGACCGCGCGGCCGAGCGGCGCGTGCATCGACGTCAACACGGCTTCCGTGCGGATGCCGCTGCGTTCGGCGATGTCCACGAGCCACGTCGCCAATTGGCGCGCGTCGGCTTCCGTCTTCATGAACGCGCCGCTCCCGACCTTCACGTCGAGCACGAGCGCGCCAATCCCTTCCGCGATTTTCTTGCTCAAGATCGACGCGCAGATGAGCGGGATACTTTCGACCGTCGCGGTCACGTCACGCATGGCGTACAGCCGCGCGTCGGCGGGCGCGATCTCCTTCGTCTGCCCGATCAACGCGCAACCAGTGCGCCGAAGGGCCGTCCGCATTTCGTCGATGGAGAGCCGCGTGCGGAATCCGGGAATCGACTCGAGCTTGTCGAGCGTCCCTCCCGTGTGTCCGAGCCCGCGGCCGGACATCATCGGCACGATCGCGCCGCAGGCGGCGGCGAGCGGCGCGAGCACGAGCGAGACCTTGTCGCCGACGCCGCCGGTCGAGTGCTTGTCGACGGCCGTCCGGCCAAACTCGGACAGGTCGAGCCGCACGCCCGATCGCACCATCGCGTCGGTGAGGACCGTCGCCTCGTCGATCGACATGCCGCGCCAGACGACGGCCATCAGCAGTGCGGCGATTTGATAATCGGGCCAGGACTCGTCGGTGACGCCCGCCACAAAGGCGCGGATGGCTTCAGGATCGAAGGTTCCGCCGTCGCGCTTCAGGCGGATCAGATCGACCACGCGCATGCGGGCGCCAGTATATTGGAAAGCCGTGTCGGACACCGCCCGCGTCCTCCTCACCGCCGGAGTGCTCTCGACGACCGCGTTCGCGATGTTCGTCTGGAAGCTGACGCGTCTCGACGCCGCGGGGCCGGACAGACTCGTCGCGCAGCTCCGTCTCGCGCAGTGGGCCGCTCTCGTGCTCGCGTCGATCGCGGGCGTGTCGCTCGGCTTGACGATCGCTCACGACGAAGGGCCGTTCGGCAGCGTCGAAGTCGCGCTCGCGGTCGCCTTTCTCATCGTCGCGGCCATCGCGACGCTGCGTGAGCCGCGCTCGGCATTGCACGCGCTCGCTATCGGCTTCGTCCTGCACGCGTTGTTCGACATCGCGCATCGTCCAGGCGGGCTGCCGAATGTGGCCCCGCAGTGGTATGCGGTCGGGTGCTCAATCTACGATGTGTGTCTCGGCGGCCTGTGCTACTGGGCGGCGCGGCGATGATCCGGCACGTCACGACGCACTGACATGAAAGGACCGATGGCATGAACAAGTCGAGCCGGTCTCTCTGGCGTCTGGCGATTGCCAGCGCGCTCGTGGCGGCGACCATCGTCCTCTCCGCCTGGCAGCGCGGCGGCGTCCCAACGCCGAATGGTCCGTCAGGCCGTCCGAATCTCGTGGTTCTGTTGGTCGTCGATCAGTTCGCCGCGTACTACGTCGATTGGTATGCGTCGCAGTGGACAGGCGGCCTGCGGCGGCTGCTTGCCGACGGCGCGGTTTTCCGGAAGGCGGCCTATCCGTACGAGAACACCGTCACCTGTCCGGGCCACACGACCATGGGCACCGGAGTCCTGCCGAACGTCCACGGCATGATCTCCAACACGTGGTTCGATCGCGCGACGGGCCGATCGGTCGCGTGCACGGAAGACGCGACGGTCACGTCGATCGGCTTCGGCGGATCGACTGGAACCGAGCATCACAGTCCGAAGAATCTGCTGGCACGCACGGCGCCGCGCACATCGTCTCGTTGTCGCTGAAAGCGCGGGCCGCTATCGGCATGGCCGGGCACGGCGGCCCCAACACGATGGTGCTCTGGCTCGAGGACAAAGGCAATTTCGCGACCTCGACCGCCTACGCCGCCGCGCCGTGGCCCGAGGTGGACACCTATGTCTCGTCCCATCCGATTTCGCGCGATCTGACTCAGGTCTGGACCCGCCTGCTGCCAGATCCCGCGTACAAGTTCGACGACGACGCGCCCGGTGAAGCGCCGCCTGCCGGCTGGGGTCGCACGTTTCCGCACGACCTGGCGAGCGCAAATGCGGACGCCGCTGTGGCGGCGCGCGAGACCGCGCTCAACTGGCAGCACTCGCCATGGAGCAACGCGTATCTCGGCGACATGGCATCGGCGCTCGTCTCGCAGCTGCGCCTCGGCCAGCACGAGGCGACCGACATGCTCGCCGTCAGCTTCTCGGCGCTCGATATGGTCGGGCATCCGTACGGGCCGCGAAGTCAGGAAGTGCAGGACGTGCTCGTCCGGCTCGACGCCACGCTTGGGAAGCTGTTGACTGCGCTTGATGACGAGATCGGACGCGACAAGTACGTCGTCGCGCTCAGCGCGGACCACGGCGTCGCGTTGATTCCCGAGCAGGCCGTCGAAGAGGGTTTTGCGGCCGGCCGTATTTCCGGCGTTCAGCTGAACGACGCGATCGAGCAGGCCGGACGCACAGACGTAGGCGGTCCCGTCGTCGCCAACATCTCGGCGCCGTATATCTATCTGACACCGGCGGCGAACGAAAAACTACGTGCCAATCCGGCCGCGCGGCAAGCGGTATCGAAGGCCATTCGCGCGGTGCCGGGTATCGACAAGGTGTACTGGGCGGACGAGCTCGCGCAGACGACACCGACGAAAGACGCGATGCTCGCGGCGTCTCGGCTGAGCTATGTCGCCTATCGCGGCGGCGATCTCATGTACGTGCCGAAGCGCTATTGGATTGCGGCAGCGACCGGCACGACCCACGGAAGTCCCTACGACTATGACCAGCAGGTGCCGCTGATCTTCATGGGCAGCGGGATCAAGGCGGGCTCGTACGGCAACGCCGCCTCACCGGTCGACATCGCGTCGACGTTCGCGCGGCTGACCGGCGTGAGCCTCGCCAAAACGGACGGACACGCGCTGACTGACGCGCTGACTCGCCGGTGACGACCCGACACACGACGCGGCCGCGGGCTTCCGCCAGCGTCTTCACGCGACGCGTGCTCGCGGTCGTCCGCGGCATTCCAGCCGGACAGGTCGCGACCTACGGCGATGTCGCACGCCTGGCGGGCCGCGGCGGCGCCGCGCGCGCCGTCGGCAACATCATGCGCGCTGGCGGCGAGCCCGGCGTGCCGTACCACCGCGTCATCGCCGCCGGCGGACGCGTCGGCGGATACGGCGGAAGTCCTCAATTGAAGATGGCGCTACTTCGGGCCGAAGGACACGCGATCCGTGCGGGACGAGTGATCGACTTTCAGAAGAAAAGAGTGAAAGCGTGAACGGGTGACACTCGCTTCGCCCGTTCAGACTTTCACCCTTTCAGAATCTCTCAGGCGTTCGGCAGGTGCACGAGATAGTTCGTCCCGCCTTTGTTGATCCACACGCGCAGGTACTCGTTGCCGATCAGCGTCTGAATCTTCGCGCCGCCGGTGTGGACGCCCTGCTTGGCGATCGTCTTCGCTTCGGTGTTGGTCAGCACGGTGGCGATTTCGCGCCCCTTCACCTGACCGCCCTGCACGAACTCGACCCAACGCTCTTCCGAGACCGTCTGGCCGGAGACAGGCGGCGCTGTCTGATCCGTCAATCTCAACGTGTAGGTGCCGGCCGCGAGCGGCTTTCCGTCCGCCATCACCTTCTTCGGAATCGTGATGGTGCCGATTGTGGACGAAGAAACTTTCGGCTCGTCAGCGGCCCCTTGCGCCGGCTGCTGCGTCGGCGTCGTGGCGGGAACCGCGCCCCCGCCGGACATATCCGACTTCGGCGACATCTTCGCGTCGGGGTTGGACTTCGGCGCCGCCGGCTGGCTCTTCGCGGGAGCGCTCTGATCCGATTTGGCGGGCGCTTTGGGCGCGGCGCTTTGTGCGGTCACGATCGCCTGGCCGAGAAAGGCGGCGACGGCAACCGCGCCGGCTAACCCAACGAAACCTTTCCGAGTCATTGGTGCCTCCTATTGGTGATTATAGGATCAACTTCAACGTCGAACTTCACAGTTCAGGCCAGTGTCGAGCTTTGCGCCTGGTCGAGCTATCGGGTGTTTACCGGCGCAGCGTTAGCCCGCGGCGCCGGCCGACGACCTAGATCGCCATCAAATCGAACTGCTCGTGGTGCAGCTGATCGTCGGGACGCACGGTGACGGGACGCCCCACCGTCGCTTCGAGTTCGCGAAAGAGCGGCCGTCCCTCGTCTTTCAAGGCTCGGGCGATTTCCGGATTTACCCTGAGGACAATGCTGTAGCCGTCGAGGTCGGCGCTGACCTTTTTGACCTCGGTGAGGATGTCGTAGCAAATCGTCGCCGTCGTCTTGATCGTGCCCGATCCGGAGCAGTACGGGCACGGCTCGGTGAGCGTGCGCTCCAGGCTGCTCTTCACGCGCTTGCGCGTGACGATGATGAGACCGAAGTCCGAGACCTGCACCGCTTTCGAGGGCGCGCGATCCTTGCGCAGCTCCTGCTCGACCGCCTGCGCGATCTTCTGGCGGTTCTTCTTCTCTTCCATGTCGATCAGATCGAGGACGATGATGCCGCCGAGATCCCGCAGCCGGATCTGCCGCACGATCTCTTTGCACGCTTCCAGGTTCGTCTTGACGATCGTGTCTTCGAGCCGGCCGGCGCTCTTCTTTCCGACGTACCGCCCTGTGTTGACGTCGATCGCGACGAGCGCTTCCGTCTGATTGATCACGATGTAGCCGCCCGACTTCAGCCAGACCTTGCTGCGCAGGGCCTTGTCGATCTCGCTCTGGACGCCGTACTCGTCGAAGATCGGATACTCCTTCGTGTAGTGCTTCACCCGGCCGACCAGGTTGGGCATGATGCGGCCGACGAGCGAGACGACGCGCTTGTACTCGACCTCATCGTCGAGGCGGATCGCGCTGTACTGCTCGGTGAGGAGATCGCGCAGCAGCTTGGTGACCAGGCTCTCTTCGCGGAAGAGCACGGCCGGGGTCCGCTCCGACTCGCGCCTGCGCTGCACTTCGTTCCAGACCTGGTGGAAATACGTCAGGTCGGCGACGATGTCCTCTTCGGCGCGGTTTGACGCGGCCGTCCGGATGATGACGCCGCCGGGAAGCCCGGACTGCTCGCGAAACCGCTGGATGATTCCGCGCAGCCGCCGCCGTTCCTCGCGCGATTCGATCTTGCGCGACACGCCGATGTGCTCGACCGTCGGCATGTAGACGAGGAAGCGGCCCGGCAGACTGAGATGCGACGTGATGCGTGCGCCCTTCGTGCCGAGCGGCTCCTTCACGACCTGCACGACGATTTCCTGTCCTTCTTTCAGCAGCTCTTCGATTTTTGTCGTCGGGGGCTGGCGTTCGCGCCGTCCGCCGTGCGGACCGCCGCGTCGATCCGGACGGTCTGCCGGCCGGGCCGCGCCGCCAGAGGCCTGGCCCTCGCCGTCTTCCGCGGCGTCGGTCGATCCGTTCGCGCCTGGGGCGTGCTCGACGGGCTGCAGGCCCTCGTCTTCCTCGAGGGCCTCTTCCGTGGGGCTGATGACGTCCGAAACGTAGAGAAATGCGTCGCGTTCGAGACCGAGGTCAACAAACGCCGACTGCATGCCCGGGAGGACTTTCGACACGCGGCCTTTGTAGATGTTCCCGACCACGCCGCGCGATTGTTCCCGTTCGATGAAAATCTCGACTACCTGATCTTCCTCGAGGATGGCCACGCGAGTCTCGTGGCTCGTCGAGGAGATGATCATCTCCTTGTTCATGCTGGCGACTCCACCGGGCCAGCCGCGTCGCGCCGCCGGACAGACCTCGAGTGACGCCGGCGCGCGCGCGCGTTGCGCACAGCAGAGCCAGGAGCATCACCAGAAGACCGACCAACAGCACGTACATAGACACTGAAGACCCGGGAAACAGAGCGGAGACCTTCCTCCGCTAATTAGTGAACCGCCTCATCCTCACGTTGAGGATGAGTCCAAACGCCGCGAACGTCGCGACGAGCGACGATCCGCCGTAACTCATCAACGGCAGAGTCAACCCCTTCACCGGGGCCAGACCCGCCGACATAGTGATGTTGTACAACACCTGGAACGAAAACCCCGAAATGATCCCTGCCACGAGATACGCGCCCACGCGATCCCGCGCGAGCTTGGCGGCGTCCAGGCTGCGCGAGATCACGAACATATACAGCCCGAGCGCCGCGAGGACCCCGAGAAATCCGTGCTCTTCGGCGAGCGCGGAAAACACGAAATCCGTGTGGGCCACTGGCAGGAAGCCGCCGGTGCCCTGCGTGCCGCCCCTGAATCCCTTGCCGGTGAGTCCGCCGGATCCCACCGTGACCTTGGCCTGAATCTGCTGATAGCCGGCGCCCTTCGGATCCTTCTCGGGATCGATGAAGGTGACGACCCGCGATCGCTGGTAGTCGTGCAGACCGAACTTCCAGATGATTGGCGACAGCAGGAGCAGCACCATCGCCGCGACAACCAGCCACCGCACCCTCAGCCCCGCGAGATACACGATGCCGATGTAGACGGGCAGGAGTGTGACGGCCGTCCCAAGGTCGGGCTGTTTCAGGATCAGGTAACAGGGCACGGCCAGGAACGCGGCGCCAAACGCCAGCTCGGACATCGACTTGGCGCTGCGCCGGCTCTCGCCGTAGAACATCGCCAGCACCAGCGCGAGCGCGACGCGCGCGAATTCGGACGGCTGAAGAGTGAATCCGGCGATCGGAATCCAGCGCTTCGCGCCGTTGCTCATGTGCCCGAAAAACTTCACATACAACAGCAGGCCGATCAGCGCCGCAAAAATGAGGACGGATCGCTGCGTGAGCGATCGATAGTCGATCGCCAGACAGATGGCCATGGCCACGAGCGCCGCGGGCAGCGCGTACAGCTGCTGCCAGAACGGCGCACCAGGCGCGTTGCGCGCGACGTTCCAGGTCACGCTGTAGATCGTCGCCAGCCCGATGCACGTGAGCGCCAGCACCGCCGCCAGCAACGGCCAGTCGATATGCGCGGCGAGACGACGCTCGTCGATCATCAGCGACGCTCGGGCACCGTCGTCGTCGCGGCGGAGCTGGCCGGAGCCGTTGGAGCGGCGGGAGCTGCGGACGCGGCGACGCTTTGCGGTTTCGGCCACACCGGCAGCGGCTTCCCGTCTTTCTTGGCGTAGTACGTGTCGAGGACGAACTTGGCGATGGGGACCGCGGTCGTCGCGCCGTAGCCGCCGTGCTCGGCCATGATGGCGCCGGAGATCTCGGGCGCGTCGCGCGACGCGAAAAATTCGAACCACGCGTTCGATTTCAGATTCGGGTTCGTCTTCGACAGCGCTTTTCTCTTCTCCTCGCTCACGACCTGCGCGGTCCCGGTCTTGCCGACGACGTCGCGGCCGGGAATCTTGGCGGCCGTCGCGGTGCCGCCGCCATTCACGGCGAGGAACATGCCTTCACGCACCGGCGCCATGACGTCCGCGGGAATCGGCAGCAGCGTCCTCGGCGGTTTCACCGTCAGGTCCTGCCAGCCGCCCCCGAGATCGACCGCCTTGACGACGTGCGGCGTCACGATGGCGCCCCCGTTGGCGACCGTGCTCACCATGACGGCGAGCGAAATCGGCGTCACCGACACCTGCCCCTGTCCGACGCCAACCGAGATCGTCTCGCCCGGATACCACTTCTCGTGCGCGACGCGCATCTTCCACTCCGTCGACGGCACGAGGCTTTCCACCTCGCCGGGCAGATCGATACCCGTCTTGCCGGCAAGCCCGAGCAACTCGGCGTACTTGTGGATCGTGTCGACCTTCATCATGCTCGCGACCGTGTAAAAGTAGACGTCGCACGAGCGTTCGAGCGCGTGAATGAGATCGAGCGTGCCGTGCGCCTCGTTCTTGTCGCAGTGGAACACGCGGCCGTAGAACTCCTTGCTGCCGGTGCAGGTGACTTTGAAATCGGGCTTGATGATCCCTTCATTCAACGCCGCAATCGCCATCAGCACCTTGAAGGTCGATCCCGGCGGGTACTTGCCCTGGATCAGCCTGTTCTGAAGCGGCTTGTTCGGGTCGTTGACGAGCTGTCCCCAGCGGCCCGGCGGGAGGCCGTTGGCGAAGTCGTTCGGGTCGTACTCGGGCTGGCTCGTCATCGCCAGGATCTCGCCCGTGCGCGGATCGAGAATCACCGCGGCGCCCGACAGCCCCTGCGCCTTGTAGGCGGTCTCGAGCGCGTTCTGCAGGTCGTAGTCGATCGTGAGCTTCAGCCGGGCGCCTTCCGTCGGATCTTCCGAGCCGCGCTCTTCGAGCTCTCGGCCGCGGCTGTTGACGGCGACGTAGCGCGCGCCGTCCTTCCCCATCAGATTGGCGTTGTACGTCTTCTCGAGCCCCGCCTGGCCGACAATCGCGCCCGACTGCAGACCCTCGTATTCCACGCGCTCGAGCTGCGCCTCTTGGATTTCGCTGACGTATCCGAACAGATGCGCGGCAAATCCGCCCTGCGGATAGCTGCGCGTCGGCACTGGCTGGATGACGACTTCGCGCAGCTCGAGCTTGCGCGCGAGCACGGCCGCGACCTGATCGAACGTCGCGTGCTCGATCACCGGAATCGGTTGGAACGACGCGTCGAACCGATGCCGCCGCACGATGTCCGACAAGCGTCCCTCGTCGGCGCCGGTCGCCGCCGCCAGACGCCGCACGGCTTCGCTCAGGTTCTTCGGATTCGGACTCTGCTCCCGCAGGATCGAGATCGTGTACGAGTAGTCGTTCTGGACGAGGACCTTGCCGTTGCGATCGAAGAGCACGCCGCGGGGCGCGCGCAGGGCGATCGTGCGCAGCTGGTTGTTCTGCGCCATTTCCGAATAACGCTGGAACTGGAGGACCTGCAGCACCCAGAAGCCGACGGCGAGCAGCGCGAGGCAGGCGATGACGCCCGCGCGCACCACCATCAGGCGCGTCTCCATCGTCTGCCGATCCTCGAAAGCGTTCGGGCGGAGCACGGGAATTTTAGAATCGTCGATCTGACAAATTGTACATTGCGGGTCCCCCTACCAATTCCGGCCCTTGAAGGTCGTGCGCCGGCTCTGCCGCGAGCGGGAGCGCAGCGCGGGAACCGTCTCGCTCGCCTGAAAGGCCACGAGACCGAGCACGGAATTGAGCAGCGTCTCGCCGAGCACGGCGGGCCACGGCATGGCCGCCCAGTGCTGGTCGATGAGCGCGTGCAGCGCGATCACCAGGATTCGATGCAGCACCGAAGCGCCGGCGAGGATCATGACCCGCGCGAACGGACGAGCGACGACGAACTGCGATCCAATGAACCCGGCCGCAAATCCGATCAGCGTCTTGATCAGACCGCCCGTTCCCACGACGTCGTCTGACAGCACGTCCTGAATCAACCCTCCGACCGTGCCGGTCACCATGCCGGCGACCGGTCCCCAGTTCAGGGCCGCGTAGACGACGCCGACGAGCACGATGTCGAACAGCCACTTGCCGCCCACCGTGTAGCGCGCCAGCCCGAGCTGCAGCACGACGCTGATCACGACGGTCGCGAGGACGGCCGTGAACTTCACGAATGGCTCGGCAGCGCGAGGACGACGAGCACGACGTCGATGTGAGAAAAATCGACCGCGGGCTGAACGCCGACAGCCCACACGCCGCTGCGGCGCTGCGCGGTGGTGACGGTGCCGACGAGAAAGCCGCGCGGGTAGATCCCCTCCTGGCCGGAGGTGAGCACGCGATCGCCCGCCTTCACGTCCGCGGCGTTCGGCACGTAGTCGACGTGCAGCGGCGGCGTGCCCCCGCCGCCGACGGCGATCCCGCCCGCGCCGGTGCGTTCGAAATAGACGCCGGCGGCCGCGTTGCGGCCGATGATCAGCTGCACCTGCGCGGCGTGCGGCAGCGGCTGGTTGATCACGCGGCCGATTACGCCGCTATGCCCGATCACCGCCATGTCGGGCCGCACGCCATCGGCGGATCCGCGATCGATCGTCATGGTCAGCGATCCAGGCGACGGATCGCCGGCAATGACGCGCGCCGCGAGCGTGCTCACCGAAGCGCTCTCCTGCAGCCCGAGCGTCTGCTCGAGCGAGCGCGACTGCGCCGCCTGCGCCTGGGCCTGCTGCAATTGCGATTCGAGATCGAGAATCCGGCGGCGAAGCGCGTCGTTCTCCGCCGCGACGCCGCGGAGCGCAAAGTAATTCGTCCAGATCGATCGTCCGCCGTCGGCGACCGACGCGAGCCCATGCTGAACGCCCGCGAACACCGTGAAGGCCGCCGCCTGCAGGGCCGGCATCCCGGTGCGCGTCTGCACCTGCGCGGAAATCAGCAGGACGTGCGCCAGACAGAACGCCAGGAGCAGGTAACCGGTGCGGCGTTGTAGGGCGAGCATGAAAAAGACGGGTCAAGGCAGAAGGCAGGAGGCAAACGCGCCTTTCGTCAATCGAGCGAAATCTTCCTAAGCAGCTCGAAGTTCGACAGCATCTTGCCCGCGCCGAGCACGACCGTCGACAAGGGATCTTCAGCCATCGCGACGGGAAGGCCGGTCTCTTCGCGGAGGCGCTTGTCCAGGTTCTTGAGCAGCGAGCCGCCGCCGGTGAGCACGATGCCGCGATCGACGATGTCGGCCGACAGCTCCGGCGGCGTGCGTTCGAGCGCGACGCGCACGGCGTCGACAATGACGTTGACGGTCTCGGCCAGCGACTCGCGAATCTCCTCGTCGGTGATCGTGATCGTCTTCGGCACGCCTTCGATCAGGTGGCGTCCCTTGATCTCCATCGTGAGGCGCTCGTCGAGCGGAAACGCGGAGCCGAGCTCCATCTTGATCTGCTCAGCCGTTCGTTCGCCGATCAAGAGGTTGTAGGTCTTCTTGATGTACTGGATGACCGCGTCGTCCATCTCGTTGCCGGCCACGCGAATGGCCTTGCTGTAGACGATGCCGGCGAGCGAGATCACGGCGATGTCAGTCGTGCCGCCGCCGATGTCGACGACCATGTTGCCGGACGCTTCTTCGATCGGCATGCCGGCGCCGATCGCCGCCGCCATCGCTTCTTCGACCAGATACACTTCGCTCGCCTTCGCGCGGTAGGCGCTGTCCTTGACGGCGCGCTTCTCCACCTGCGTGATTTCCGACGGCACGCCGATCACGATGCGCGGCCGCACCCACATCGTGCGGTTGTGCGCCTTCTTGATGAAGTGCGCCAGCATCTTTTCCGTGACTTCGAAGTCGGCGATCACGCCGTCCTTCATGGGCTTGATGGCGACGATGTTGCCGGGCGTGCGGCCCAGCATTTCTTTCGCTTCCTTGCCGACCGCTTCGATGCGCCCGCTGACCTTGTTGATGGCCACGATGGACGGCTCGTTGACGACGATGCCCTTCCCGCGCGCGTACACGCACGTGTTGGCCGTCCCCAGATCGATCGCCAGATCGCTGGAGAACAAAGAAAAAAGCGATCGTAAGTTCAACTGAGCCCCTCTTGAGTGCGGTCGTCGGCGTCTGCGGCGGGGGCCAGACCGCCGGCCATATGAATGCCGTCCCGGCCTCGCTCTTTGACGCGATACATCGCCGAATCCGCCGCTTGCAGCAACCCCTCGGCCGAGTCGGCCGCCTCCGGCAGCGTGGCGACTCCGATGGACGCGGTGAGCCGGCTGCCCGGCCCGCGATCCGCCAGAAACACGTAGCTGCCGATACGCTCGCGCACACGGCGGGCGACCGCATGGGCGCCCTCCGGGCCGGTTTCGGGCAGCACCAATGCAAATTCATCGCCACCAAATCTGGCGACTATGTCAGTTTCGCGCCCGCTTCCGCGAATAACGACCGCCGCTTCGACGAGCGCCCGGCTGCCGAGCAGATGGCCGTGCGCGTCGTTGATCCGCTTGAAGCCGTCGAGATCCACGAACAGCAGGGACAACGGCCGGCCGCTTCGCACGGCGCGTTTCGTCTCTTTGCGCAGGACTTCATGCAGATAGCGCGAGTTGTAAAGCTGCGTCAGGTCGTCGGTAATGGAGAGCGCCTCCGCACGCGAGACGCGCAGTGCGTGCGCGAGCGCAAACGCAGCAGGCTCGAGCAGACGGGTGAACGCGGTCCGGAACGTCGGCCCGGGCCGCGGCACGCGCAG
>JADMIO011560806.1_pt1 | contig 12231 bp, 13 predicted proteins | sample 8958161 | NCBI WGS metagenome assembly JADMIO01 (sample SAMN16585339, study PRJNA669376) | soil metagenome | isolation source: Crop rotation soil | place: USA: Cullars Rotation, Alabama | collected 2011 | reverse complement strand
GGCGGTGGTCTCCGAGCCACTCGCCGAGCATATCCGCGTGGCGCGTGACCGAGCTCACGCGCGGAGTCTCCCAGCTTACCTGCTGTCTGTCAACCTGATATCATCTTTGCCGATGAGCGGTCAACTCACAACGCTCGGTAGGACGGCCTGACTCGATGGATGCGCCCGAAGTGCCTGGCCGCGAGCAGCCGTTCCTCCGAAGCATCGCCCACAGGCGCCTGCCCGACATCATCGCCGACCAGGTCGTCGAGGGGATCCGCAGGGATGCGCTGATGCCTGGGGATCGACTCCCGACAGAGCAAGAGTTGGCGCATCAGTTGGGAGTGGGACGGACGTCGGTGCGGGAAGGGCTCCAGAAGCTCCAGACGCTGGGGATCGTCGAAGTGCGAAAGGGACGCGGCGCCTTCGTCGCCAATCAGACTTCTGCCGACGCCAGGGATATCTTCGCGCGCTGGACCGCGGAGCATGCGTTCGCGATCGAGGAGTTGATCGAGGTGCGCCTCGCGCTGGAGCTCCAGGCTGCCGGGCTCGCCGCGGTCCGGGCCACTGAAGCCCAGATTGCGGAAATCGAGAAGTGGCAGGCGCAACACTCCGATGCGGGCAACGATCTCGCCGAGCTCGTTCGCTCGGACGAGCTCTTTCACCTGGCCATCTTCGAGGCGAGCGGCAATCGAATGCTTGCGATGCTGTACGGCCAGCTCGTAGCCGAGGTGCTGGAGTTCCGCCAGAAGACCCTTGCGTTGCCGTGGGCCCCGAAGCGATCGGCAGAAGGACACGAGAAGATCGTCGACGCCATCCGGGGCCGAGACCCGCGGGCCGCACGCACGGCGATGCTCGACCACCTCTGGGTGCTCTACGGCGAGGTCCAGGAGGCGGCCGCGAGCCAGGACGGGGGCGCGGTTACGGATCTCGCGCCACGCGAGGCGATCGGCTGAACGTTCCGTCGGTGGCGCATCGCGCCGGCACATCAGAGCTCTTGAGGTGTATACGGTCGGCTGCGACGGAGCAGCTTTCCGAAGCCGGGCTGAACCTTGATCTCTCCGTTGAGGTAGACGGTTTCGCCGCGAATTAGGGCGCGCTCGACAAGGCCTTTGAAGGAACAGCCGACGTATGCACTGTGCTTGTTCCGGTAGAAGAGCTGTTCCGCGGTAAGCGTCCACTCTTTTTCAGCGTCGACGACGACCAGATCGGCATCAGCCCCAGGCTGTATGGCGCCCTTCTCGGGGTACAAGCCGAACACCCGAGCCGGATTCGTCGCTAGCATGCGGACGAGAGCCGGCAGCTCCAGCCCTCGCCGGTGCACCCCCTCGGTCAGGAGCACCGGCAGCATCGTCTGAACACCGGAGACACCGCCCCACGCCTGCCAGATGTCCTCCAGGCCTCGTTCTTTGTCTTCCCACATGCACGGCGAGTGGTCCGACCCGATCGTGTCGACCAGCCCGGCGAAGACGGCACTCCAAAGTGCCTCCACGTCCTCGCGCCAGCGAAGCGGTGGTGCGCACTTTGCCACGGGTCCGAGCCGCTCGAAGTCGGAGTGATCGAAGAAGAGGTAGTGCGGACACGTCTCCGCGCTGACGCGAACGCCTTCGCGTTTCGCACGGGCGATCTCTTCGAGTCCTTCGGCGATCGAGACGTGGACGACGTGGAGGTTGCCTGAGGCGATCTTCGTCCAGTAACAGGCACGGCGGATCGCCTCGAGCTCAGTCGCCGGCGGACGAGACTCATGCCAGCTCGCTCGATCTATTCTGCCCGATGCCCGGAGCCGCTTCCCCAACATGGCAGTGACATGCTCGTTCTCTGCATGGACGCCGATGACACTCCCGAGCTCACCCGCGATCGTAAGACCCGCGTAGAGAACGTCGTCGTCCACACGCTCGAAATCGACGCCGCTCGAGCTCATGAACGCCTTGCAACCGACGACACCCTCAGAGATCAGACCTTGCAGATCGCTCACGTTGTCGTCGACGAGCCCTCCCCAGTGGGCGTAGTCGACGACGCTTTCCGACCGAACGGCCTCGCGCTTGAGCGCGAGCATCGCGGCATTTGTGGTGGGCGGTGTCGAGTTGAGCGGCATCTCTAGCACCGTCGTCACGCCGCCGGCCGCAGCAGCCATGCTGCCAGAGCGGTAACCCTCCCAGTGCTCTCGTCCGGGCTGGTTGAAGTGCACGTGCCCGTCGACGAGGCCCGGCAGGAGGAGCTTGCCACCGAGATCGATGACCGCTCGGGCTTCGGCTTCGATTCGGCCGGCTCCCCGCACGACCTGCGCGATCTTGCCCTCCAGCACGGCGACTTCGCCACGGAACGTGTCTTTCTCGGTGACGACCTGGGCATTTGTCAGCAGGAGATCAACAGCCATGGGCGGCATGGCTGCGCTGTCTATCCGCTGCTCTGGGAAACGATCACCGTGCCTGTTTCTCCGTTCAGGGCGCGGACGATGTTTTCCGGGTTGGTGATGAGAGCCTTTCTCCCGCCTCGCTCGAGATAGTTGATCACCGCTTCGATCTTTGGCCCCATGCTGCCCTTCCCGAAATGGCCAGCCCTCTGGTACTCCTTCGCCTCCGCGAGGGTGACCGAATCAAGCCACTGTTGCTCGGGTGTGTTGAAGTTGGTCGCCACCTTCTCGACGGCGGTTGCAATGAGGAAGAGGTCGGCATTGATGGCGTTTGCAAGCAAGGCCGAAGAGAGATCTTTGTCGATCACCGCCTCGACACCCTCGAGATCACCGCTGTCGGCTTGGATCACCGGGATGCCGCCGCCACCCACCGCGACGACGACGTAACCATCGTCGATCAGGGACCGGATGATCTCGACCTCGACGATCTGCTTGGGCTGCGGCGAGGGCACCACGCGGCGCCACCCGCGCCCTGCGTCGTCGATGACGTTCCACCCTTCCTTCTCGGACCGCTCCTTCGCGATCTCGTCGCTCAGGAACGAGCCGATCGGCTTGCTCGGGTTCTGGAACGCAGGGTCATTTCGATCGACTATCGTTTGAGTCACGAGCGAGACCGCCTTCTTGTTCAAACCAAGTCGCCGGAACTCGTTGTGGAGCGCGCGCTGGAACATGTAGCCGATCGCCCCTTGGGTGTCTGCACCGCAGACGTCGAGCGGCACATCGTGCAGCTCATGGCGAGCAAGCTCCGAGCGACGGAGGAGGAAACCAACCTGTGGGCCATTGCCGTGAGTCACGACAACGTCCCAGCCCTCGGCGATCATCTCCGCGATGTGTTCCATCGACTCGTGCGCGGCGTCGTACTGATCGCGGATCGTCTTGTGCGTCTCGTCTCTGATCAGCGAGTTCCCGCCAACGGCGACGACCGCAACGCGCTTCTCGCCCGGCGAGCTCCCCTCACGAGCGCGCGGAGGCATGATCACGTCAAACGCCGAGAATGCTTGCGACGAGGGCCATTCGGAGCGAAACGCTGTGGCCAATCGCCTCGAAGTACAGTTGGCTGGGCGTCGTGTCGATCCGCAGATCCATCTCGCCGGCGCGTCGCGGGAGCGTGTGCGTTACATAGACAGTCCGATCTCGTTCCTTCTGAACGCGATCAACCGTCTCGAATCGCACGAAGTAGCTGTCCATCACCTTCTTGAACGCCTCGGCCTCGGGGCCTTTGGGCGCGCTACAGCCCGGTAGATAGACAAGGTCCATATCGCTGATGAGCTCGTTGAAGCTTTCCTGGTCGAAATCGAACTTTTCCTCGACGGCGCCGTCGAATGAATCGCTGATCTTCGTCAGGACGCTCCCCGGCATGCGCCTGGCCTTTGGCGAGGCGAGCGTTACGTTTGCGCCGAGACGCGCGAGGCCGTAGGCCATGGAATGGCCGGTTCGTGCCTCGATGAGGTCGGCGCTTGCGATGCAGACGTTCAGGCCCTCGATTCGGTCATAGGTGCGCCAGAGGGTGTAGAGATCCAGAAGCGCTTGTGTCGGATGCTCCCAATGGCCCATGCCGCCGTTGACCACAGGCGCCTCGGCGTGTCCGACCGCTTCGCGCGCTTCCACGTCGTCGAAGTGGCGGAGGACGATCAGATTGGCGTACTTGGAGACACACCTCAGCATGTCGCCGAGGCTCTCTTCCTTCGCGGCCGAGGACGAGACGAGCGGCGTCGTCTCCGTGACCACATTCCCGGCCAGGCGGTACATCGCCGTCTCGAAGCTCATTCGCGTCCTCGTGCTCGGCTGGAAGAAGAGGGTGGCCATCACGCCGTCGACGCAAAGGGCGATTTGCGATCGGTTCCAGGGCTCGAGCATGCGGGCAAGATCGAACAACCCGTAGATCTGGTCGTCGCTGAGATCGTTGATCGAAAGCAGGTTCTGTCCCTCGAATCCGATGCCGTCGACGATGGATTTGATCGAGCGAATCTGCGCGTTACGCGCCATCCCTCTTCCCTCCTTCGGTCACTGCGACTGGCGCCTCAGCGGCCTCGTGCCCGCCGTCGTAGCTGCGATTCGCGTTCTTCGCCGCCTTCACCCGTCGAGCCGCCGGACAGGCCGCGAACGAGGCGCGGCGTGCAGAACGGCGGGGTGAGTGGCGGCCTCCTCCGCGCGCGTGAGCACGCCGATGCCTCCGGTCGAGGCCGTCTCGCCGCCCTCGCCGATCGGCATCCTCGCCCCTCCTAGCGCGGCGTTCGCAGGATCGCCTCTGTGGACATGAGGAGGCCGGCGGGACTTGGGACTGAACGATCACGGTGAGCGTGTTACCCTAACACCCGTAGTCTGATGTCTGCTGACCAGCCAAATCGATCGCGTGCCCCTTTCGCTCCTCCTTCCGAGAAGTCGGTCCGACGCAGATCTACGCGCCCGGGGGGTTCCCCTGGAGTCCTGGCGATCGGCTACCGGATGATGATCGCGATCATCGCTCCGGCCCTACTCACCCGCGCGTCCGCAGCGCTCGCACCGTTCTCGCTCGCGACTTGTAATCGCACCGCGGCGCCCGCACCGGGAGGTTGCGCCATGCGCTCGTGCCGGGCAACCTTCCCGCCCGCCGTCCAGCGTGCGCAGGTCGCGGTCAGACGGCTGGTCTCGCTAGGCGCTCGGCGACGCGCCGTGGGAATCCGCTCGATCTCGGTCTAGCCGCGTGGAAACGATCAAAGTCACCGTCCTCCGCGCTGGCGTGAGCGAGGCACTTCACGAAGTCCACGCGGTCGCAGTGCAAGACGGCGCAGTCGTGGGCGCAGCCGGTGACTCCGGTCTGGTCTCGTTCTTTCGGTCCTGCGCCAAGCCATTCCAGGCACTTCCGCTTGTGCGGGCGCGAGGGGACCTCGACGACACAGACGTCGCCATCACGTGTGCCTCACATCAGGCCGAACCGGCGCAGCTCGAGGCCGTCCATAGCGTGCTCCGGAAGGCTTCGGCATCCGAGGACGACCTGGAATGCGGGTTCGAGGAGGGGCGCACGCCGCAGCGCATCTACAACGAGTGCTCCGGCAAGCACGCCGGCATGCTCGCCCTCTGCGCGACGAAGGGCTGGTCGCTGGCCGGCTATCGCCTCCTCGACCATCCCCTCCAACAAACCGTCCTCGGCCAAATTGCGCTTGCGACGGATTTGCGCCACAACGAGATTCCGACTGGGGTGGAGGGCTGCGGAGTTGTCACATTCGCGCTTCCGCTGGAGCGTATGGCCTTCGCGTTCGCGCGCCTTGCGCAGCTCGAGGGTGGCGCCACTGTCGTGGATGCCATGCGCGCCCACCCGGGACTCGTCGGAGGAAACGGCGCCGACGACACCGACCTGATGCACGCCATGCCCGGCTGGATCGCCAAACGCGGCGCGGAAGGCTTGTTCTGCGCGGCCGGCCCCGATGGAATCGGGATCGCGCTCAAGTCACTGGACGGGAGCCAGCGGCCGCTCCGGCCCGCGCTGGCCGCCTTCCTCACCACTCTCGGAACGCCGCTCGAGCAGTTCACCAGCGTGCCGCTGATGAACAGTCGCGGCGAGTTGGTCGGCGAGGTCCGGGCGCGGGATTGAGCCGCCGCCAGAGCCTGCGTGCGGGTACGTATCGGGGCGCAGTCCCCCTCAGGCCCGGCAGCCGTCAAGCGCGGGGGTTTCGCTGCGGCGGCCCGCTCGAGCGAATGCGCTTGCCCTCCAGTTCGTACGTGCGCCGCCGGCGCCGTGGCACATATCCGTCGGGACAGATTCGCGGTTCCTCGGGCTCGGGCTCTCCCCCGGGCGGCGGCGCCGCCGGCGCCTTGCCGCCGGCGGCTGTGTCGATCCGGACGCACTCGTAGTCCGGATCGACCGGCGAGGGGATGACCTCCGGTCCCTCTACGGACAATTCGCGTTCTTTCCGCTCCCGCCCCACCAGAAGTACGAGCCCCAGTTGGTGCCGCTGTTCATATGCGTCTCGATGCCATAGCAGTTGGGAAACTCCGCATTGCTTCCGCCGCCGAAGTCGCTCATGGCGCCGTTCGTCGAAGACTGGTAGCGCAGGTTGTTCATGTAGGCGCAATGCTGCCAGCCCTCGTAGGGCCAGTGGCCGTTGCCCATGTCGGTGCTCGTGGTCCCGGCGTGGTCGGCAGCGTCGACGACCTCGCCGCCCCAGTCGAGCCTGTCCGCCTGCGAGCGCAGCCCGCTCGTGCTGTAGAGACTCGCCGGGTAATAGCCGATCCAGGTGCCGTTCACGCGCACCCACCAGTTTCCCTGCCAGAGCTGGACCTTGAGCGCCATGATGTACTGCGTCCCGCCGAACTGGCTCAGCGGGCTCGAGAGCGCTTCCGGATGGATGGTGCTCGCGTATTGCACCCACCCGTCGACGTCCTGGTTGTAACCGCCCTTGTTGTCGCCCTGCTGGGTGTAGTTGTTGGTGGTGTAGAAGACGAATAGGTGGGGCACCCAGTCGCCGTAGAGGTCGCGGTACTCCTGGTGACCGACCTCGAGCGATTGGCGTCCGCTGCCGCTGCCCCGCAGCAACCAGAGCTGGCCGAGCGAGAACTCGTTCGACCACTCGACGTACGGGTCCCAGGCGTTGATGTTGCCCTCCGTCCCGTAACACGTGATCAGTTCGCTCGAGACGACGTGCTTGTGCACATCACTCCCGGGCACCTCGATCTCCGGCGCATCCTCGGCCGGCGCCAGGCGCTTCGCCCGTACCCCCTTGGCGAGCCAGTCGTTGAGGCCGACCACCGGCCGGATGCGGTCGATCGGCTTGCGTACGAGCGGCACCGTTCCCTTCGGGCCCAGCTCGGCACCGTCCTGCTCGAGCTCGAACCGCACCAGCTCTGCGCGACGATCCCCCTGATCGAGGTGCACGGGCCGATCCTCTTCGGGCGGCTCGGCGAGCTTCTCGCCGTGGAGCTGGGACTCGATCGGGATCCAGTCGAGCTGAACCCCCGCGCGTGTCTTCGTCTGCGCGACCAGCTCGCGCCGCGCGTACCGATCTGACAGGTACTGGTGGATCTCCTCCAGCCGCTCGGCTGCCTGCCGCTCGGATTCCTCTTTCGAGGGCGCGCGGTTGGGCGCGCCCTCCCCTTTTTCGCGGTCGGCGTCCGGATTGCGCTCGAGCCGTCCAGTCGGCATGGCTGCGATCTCCTTGTCTCGAGCCGCCTCGCTCTGCACGGGGGGGTCCCGCCGAGCCGACCCTACAGCCGGTCGCTCGGCGGCGGCAAGGGCTCAGCCAGGTCGAGACCGCGTGCCTCTTCCGCATCGACGGCTGAGGGCGGCCGGAGATGCGCGCCCATGCGCTCCGCCCGCAACGGCTGGGGCACCGACTCCCGGTGGGAGGTAGTACGCCTCCCGTCGAGGATCACTTCGGCTCCCGACGCCGTCACGATCGCGGAAGGTGGAGCCCGAACGCACGCGCCGACCGAGCCGCCCGGGGTGCGGCTGAGAGCGTGCTCCTCGTGCGCAGCGAGTCGTGCCGCCGGGCCCAGGACGTTCACGCGGAAGTTGACGAGATCCGGAAGCGCGCTGACGAACGCGTCGAGCGCCGGGTAGGCGTGCGACCGGTGGAAGCGCTTGCCAGACGGAACGAGCTCGTGGTCCTCCGAGAAGTCGTCCGTCCGCCCCGACCGATCTCGTCCTCGCACAACCGAACGACCTCGGCGCGAAGCGCGTCGAAATACGAATCGTCGAGGCGCAGAAGTCGCAGGCAGCGAATGCCGCCCAGGTGGAAGTTCGCGTCGTAGATCCCGTCGAGCAGTTCGCGATGATTCACTGCGGCGCACCGAACGGGCAGCACTCGACGAGCGGCGCGAGGTCGGGGATGGGCGGAGGCGCTTGCGCGCGACGGCTCAGCTCGCCCGGATCGCCCAGGTTCTCGTCCAGCCGGAGCGGCCACGGCGGATCCATGCCGAGCGACAGGTAGTAGTCGACGAACTTGCTGTCGTCTCCGTGCGACGGCTCGCCGAACCGGACCCACACTGCGGGTACGCCGTAGGCGTGGCTCGCGATGAGGGACAAGGACTGGGAAGCGATACTGCAAGCTTTCCTTCACCGAGCGTCCGGAGCGACTTTCCGCGACGTTCGACTCGAAGTACCTGAGCGCCCGGGAGCTGACCGAGATCTATCACGGGATCTATCGGCGAAAGCGCGAGACGCAGCCGGCGAGAACGTTGACACCTGTTCCGTAGAGGCTTCGCGGACCGGGCGGTGCACGAGCGGAAGGCCCGCCTGATCCTGCTTTAGGCGGGCCTTCGGTTCGCTACGCGGTCGGTACCGCGGCCGTGGCCGGTGCGGGGGGCGGTTCGGTGGGGCCGGAGTCGAGCCGGAAGGGCGGGTAGGTGTCGGTCATCAGGCCGGCGTAGGCGATGAGGCGGTAGACCCAGCGGTTGAGGCCGAGGACGAAGTCGTAGAGCGAGCGTGGGTAGCGGCCGGTGAAGAGCAGGGAGAGGCCGGCGAAGAGGGCGAGGATCCCGATCAATCCGCCGGCGGTGGCGTAGAGCGCGCCGTCGCTGTTCCCTGTCCAGGCGGACCAGGCTGCGCCGGTGAAGACGGCGACGACGAGGTAGTGGGGGATCGCGAGCAGCCACCACTTGACGAGGACGAGCCCGCGGGAGAGCCGTGCGGGGTAGTCGACGTCGAGCCGTGCGGGGTAGGCGGGGTCGTCGGCGAGGGTGAAGGGTGGGTACGTGTCGGTGCCGAGTGCGCTGTAGGTGTAGAAGCAGACGCGCCACGACCAGCGGAGGACGCCGACGTTGTAGGCGAAGATCCGGTGGGGGTAGCGGCCGCTGAAGAGGATCGTGGCGCCGGCGACGACGGTCGAGAGGGCGAAGCCGATCCAGAGGAAGACGAGGACGATGAAGTGGGGGATGGCGAGCAGCCACTTGAGGAGCCACTGCCAGCGGCTCACGTTCGGATCGAGCTCGCCGGTGAGACGGAGCGGGAACGGGCTGTGCTGGGTCATGGTGTCGGTGCTCCTTTCGCTCGCTCTTTCGTACGTTGTACGAGCACCGTACTCGTACGGTGTACGAGCCGCAGTGGGGCTAGCCGTACTCTTTGGCGCAGATGGCGACGAGCGAACGAGCGAGCGCGCCGCGGGCGCCGCTGAGCAGGGAGCGCGTGCTCGAGGCCGCGGTTGCGCTTGCGCAGCGTGAGGGGCTCGAGGCGCTGACGATGCGCCGCCTCGCCGACGAGCTCGGCGCCGGCGCGATGACGCTCTACCACCACGTTCCGAACAAGGAAGCGCTGCTCGACGGGATGGTCGAGCTCGTCTTCGGCGAGATCGAGCTGCCGACCACCGACGTCGACTGGAAGACGGCGCTGCGCCGGCGAGCGCTCTCGACCCGCGAGGCGCTCAACCGCCACCGCTGGGCGGTCGGCCTGATGGAATCCCGCACGACGCCCGGCCCGAACAGCCTCCGCCTCCACGACGCCGTCCTCGGCGTCCTGCGGCAGGCCGGTTTCCCGATCGAGCTGACGATCCAGGCGTACTCGGTCCAGGACGCCTACATCTACGGCTTCGCCCTCCAGGAGAAGAGCATCCCGTTCGAGGACGCGGCAGGCGCCGCGACGGTCGCCCGGGCGCAGTCAGAGGAGTACGACCAGCTCGAGCCGGAGCGCCAGCTCGGCGACCTCGCACAGGCGTTCCCGTACCTCGCCGAGATCGTCGCCGGACACGTCGCCAACGTCGGCTACGACTTCGCGACGTCCTTCGAGTACGGGCTCGACCTGATCCTCGACGCGCTCGAACGCCGCCGCGACTAGCCCGCGAATTTGCCAGGCTCCAGCGCGTTCGCGTCGTAGTCGACGGTGCCGATCTCGCCTGCGACCGGGCTCATGTTCATTCCCGGGAGAATCAGGTGACCCGCATCGACGGGGAGCTCGACGCCCGTGACGTGGAGCGACTCGTCGGATGCGAGCCAGATCATGGCATCGGCAATCGCGCTCGCAGGTAGAGCCGCGCGACCGCGGAGCACGTGCCAGTTCCTCGTCGCCTGCAGGTAGTCCTCCAGCGATGCTTTCGGCCTCCCGAAGATCCACGAGCGCGTCGGCTCGTTGTTCGTCATCGGGGTGAGGATCGGCCCCGGCAGGATCGTGTTCACGCGGATCCCATACGGGCCGAGCTCGTAGGCGAAACTCTTCATCAGCCCGATGACTCCATGCTTCGCGGCCGTGTAGTGCGCCAACTCGGGCGCGGGCTCACGGCCGTTGGAAGACGAGGTGAGGATGATGCTCCCGCGCGTCCGTTCCATCATGTGTGGTGCAACTGCCTTGACGGTCTTCCAGACGCCGGTGAGATTGACGTCGATCATCTCGTCCCAAACGTCCTCCGGCATCTCCCAGAAGGCGGCGAAATTGACGATACCGGCGTTCACGCACACGATGTCTATCTGCCCCAGTTCGTCGATCGCCTTCGCGACGACTCGATCGAGCGCGGCTTGATCGCGCACGTCGGCGATGTCGGCGAGGCAACGTCGGCCCGACCGCTCGATCAGCCGCACCGTCTCGGCGAGGTCGTCGGTGTTCGCCAGCGGATAGGGCACCGTCGGGAGCTGCGCACAGATGTCGCAAATCGCGATGTCAGCGCCTTCACTCGCGAACTTGGCCGCGATCGCGCGGCCCTGGCCGCGGGCGCCGCCTGTGATGAACGCGACCTTTCCCTCCAAGCGTCCCATGCGTACCTCCTCATGCGAATCGAGTTCGCTCCGGCGGAGAATCATGGCGGATCCTGCGCGGCTTGCGCACTCGCGTCCAGCGTCATCGGTCGCAATCGTCCGAGGATCTCACTCGCGCGGCTCTTGACAGGCGGGCTCGGCGGGAAGAGGATCCCCTCGATCCTCAGGCGCGCACTGGCGGCAGCAAGCGGCCGGAAGCGGCGCTGACCGGGTTGCACATAGCGGCAGGCGGTAGTCACTGACTTCCCTGGGGTTAGCTTTCCCCGTTCGAAGAGACGCAGTTCTGCGTCGTCAGGAGGAAGAGCATGTGCTCAGCAGGCGCGTCGGCTTCGAGCGGGTCTTCTCGGCGACGGGCTGACGATGACCGGGCTGCTCGGGTGTGGCCTGGTCGCTGCGCTCGTGCTCAGCGTCGCGGCTGCTGGTGCGCCTGCCGGTGGATACGAGGTGACCGAGTTGGTCAGCCTCGACAATTCGAACAACCAGTTCGCGACGCCTGCAGCGGACGCGAGCATCAGTGACGACGGCCGCTTCGTTGCGTTTTCGCTCCCGATCGGTGGCTCTTCGTGGATCCGGGATCGAGTGCTCGAAACCACTCAGCCGGTCGCGGGGCCGTTGACGACGAACTGCGGCACGTTCGCGTCCTCTACCCGCGGAGCGGCCATCAGCGGTGACGGCCGCTGGGTCGCCTTCCAGTCCGTTCAGGCGACGATTCCGAACGTCGTCGTCCCGGTCGTTCGCAGGCTCTCGACCGGTGAGGTCGCCTGTCCACCGGTTGCGGCCCGACCGCCGTGGTTGCTCAGCGCCGACGGCCGCTTTCTCACCTTCAATTCGGCCGCGAGCGACCTGGTGCCGGGCGACACGAACGGGAAGACCGACGTGTTCGTCTGGGATCGGATCACGGGCGCGACGGAGCGGGTGAGCGGGGACGCGTTCGCGAACCTGGCTCCGAATCCGGGCTTCGAGGCCACGAACACCTACTCGGCGAACGGGGCGTGCGCGTTCAGCGCCTCGAGCGACCAGTCGCACTCGCCGACCCACTCGCTGAAGATCGGCTCGACGGTGAGCGCGCTTTGCCGCTGGCTCAGCCCGATCAGCGAGATCCCGGTCGTCGCGGGAAAGAGCTATCACGTCTGCGGCTACCTGAAGACGCTGAACGTCGCGAACTACGCGCGGCTCTCGTTCAA
>JADMIO011281705.1_pt1 | contig 12232 bp, 11 predicted proteins | sample 8958161 | NCBI WGS metagenome assembly JADMIO01 (sample SAMN16585339, study PRJNA669376) | soil metagenome | isolation source: Crop rotation soil | place: USA: Cullars Rotation, Alabama | collected 2011 | reverse complement strand
CGTGTCGGTCAACAGCCCCGGCGCGAATCAACAACTGCCGCCCAACCACCCGAGCATCGAGCCGGGCAAGACCGTGCCGGCGGGGCCGCTGCCGCCCGGCGCCTCGGACGCTCCCGCGAGCGACAGCACATCAGCCAACGCGACATCCGCCGCCAGCAGTGGCACCCCATCGTTGCCGTCGCTCGACCCTCTGCCCGCCGGCAGCAAAGAAGAGCGCACCGAGCAAAAGTATAAGAACATACAGATGCTCAAGGGGCTGCCCGCCGACCGGCTGATGAAGATCATGTTCGCCTTCAAAGATTCGCTCGGCGTTGACTGCACCTACTGCCACATCAAGGATGAGTTCGAGAAAGACGACAAGCCCGAAAAGCAGATGGCGCGCAAGATGATCGCTATGGTCAGGGATAATAACGCCAAGCTCGGCGGGGCCCGTGTCAGTTGCTACACCTGCCACCGCGGTCAGCCGCGACCACCACAATGAAGTGATGAGTGATGAGTGATGAGTAATGAGTGATGAGTGATGAGTGATGAGTGATGAGTAGAGAAAGTCCTGGTAAGTACGGCATCCGTTATCTACTGTTCCCAACTCATCACTCATCACTCATTACTCATCACTATTCCAGCTATGACAGACGAAACGCAGACCACATCGCGTGAGGGACGCCGGCTCGTCGCGCTCAGCACAGGGATAGGCGAGATGCCGTTCGGTCGCGCCGAATACCTCGACGCCGACCGCGAGGCCGCCAAGCGCGAGGCGTTGCGGTTGTTCAATGCCGCCTACGAAGCGCAGATGCGCGGCGAGTTGGACGAGGCGGCGGCTCTCTACCGGCAATCTATCGTCGCCTACCCAACCGCCGAGGCGCACACGTTCCTGGGCTGGACCTACAGCTTTATGCAGCGCACCGACGACGCCATTGCCGAGTGCTTGCGGGCGATTGAGGTTGACCCCGACTTCGGAAATCCGTATAACGACATCGGCGCTTACCTGATCGAGAAGGGCGACCTGCCGGGCGCGGTCCCTTGGCTGCGACGCGCGATGCGCGCGCCACGATACGAGGCGGCTTTTTACCCGCACTTCAACCTCGGTCGCGTTTACGAAGCCGAGCGCCGCTACCTTGACGCGCTTGACGAATATCAGGCGGCCATCGAGTTGAATCCGCAATACGCGCTCGCCGCCCGCGCCCTCAGGCGTTTGCAGAGTAGAGTGAATTGAAAGAGAGACGGAATGGATATATTGAATCATCGCGGCGGCTGGATCGAAGTGATCGCCGGCGGCATGTTCAGCGGCAAGAGCGAAGAGTTGATTCGCCGCGTGCGCCGCGCCGAGATCGCGCGCCAGCGCACGCAGATTTTCAAGCCCGCCATTGACACACGCTTCGACGCCAAGCGCATCATCTCGCGCGACAACCGCGGCATCGACGCCATCGCCGTCGCCAACACGGCAGAGCTGCGCGCCAATCTCGTCATCGGCGTCAAGGTCGTCGGCATTGACGAAGTCCAGTTCTTCGACGACCAGATCGTCAACCTCTGTATGGAGCTTGCCGACGCCGGCATTCGCGTCATCGCCGCCGGACTCGATCAGGATTATATGCGCCGCCCGTTCGGGCCGATGCCGGCGCTGCTGGCGGTGGCCGAGTACGTCGCCAAGATGCATGCCGTCTGCGTGCGCTGCGGCGGCCCGGCGCATTATTCGCAGCGCGTGTCGGGCGGCAACTCGCAGATCGAAGTCGGCGACTTCTCTTATGAAGCGCGCTGCCGCGTCTGCTACGAGCCGTACCTCGCCAAACCGACGCCCGAAAAGAAGGACGCCGCCTTCCCGCATCAAAGCGACGCGATCCAGTGAGCCGTTCTAATCTGTCTTTACCCATCACGCCATGCAGATATTCGAGTTGACCCGGCGGCTGATCGAAATCCCCTCGATCAGCGGCGACGAAAAGGCGGTGGCCGAGTTCCTGGCCGATTACTTGAGCCGCGCCGGCTTCGCCGTCGACTTGCAGGAGGCCGCGCCGCGGCGCCCGAACGTCTACGCGCGGCGCGGCGAGCCCGAAGTCATGATGTCTTCGCACACCGACACGGTCCCGCCTTATGTCGAGTTCCGCGAAGACGACGGAGCGATCTACGGGCGCGGCGCGTGCGACGCCAAAGGCATCATCGCCGCGATGGTCAAAGCCGCCGAGCGCCTGGTCGAATCTCACGTCTCGGACTTCGGCCTGCTCTTCGTCGTCGGCGAAGAAGCGGGCAGCGCCGGCGCGCGTGCCGCCAACCTTATCGCCAACCGCTCGCGCTTTCTCATCAACGGCGAGCCTACCGAGTCGAAGCTCGCGCTCGGCTCGAAAGGCGCGCTGCGCGCCTTGCTGCGGACGACGGGCCGCGCCGCGCATTCGGCCTACCCGCAACTGGGCGAGTCGGCCATCGATAAGCTGCTCGACATCCTCGCCGACCTGCGCCGGATGGACTTACCAGTTGATTCAACACTCGGAGCAACCACGCTGAACATCGGCCTCATCAAAGGCGGCGTCGCCACGAACGTCATCGCGCCCGAGGCCGAGGCCGAATTGCTCTTTCGCATCGTCACGGACGCCGAATCTGTCAGGCGCAAGTTTGAGGCGACAGTCGGTGGTCGGGCCGAGATCACGTACAGCTTCACCTGCGACGCGGTGTTGATGGAGCCGCTCGGCGGGTTCGACACCGACGTGGTGGCGTTCACGACAGACATCCCGCTGCTCGGCAATTGGGGCAAGCCGCTGCTGTTCGGCCCCGGCTCGATACTTGACGCGCACACGGCGCATGAGAGAATTTCAAAGTCAGAGCTGTCGCGGGCCGTGGAGGTTTACGCGCAGATGACCGCGAGCTTGAAAGAGAGAATCAAAGACGGCGCATCACAAATTTGAATAGCAAGCGCAGCCTGATTGAGGAGCGATTCATGCCAAACAAAATTGCAGTCGGCGTGCTCGGCGCCACCGGGGCGGTCGGGCAGAAATTCGTTAAGCTTTTAGAGAACCATCCCTGGTTTGAACTGACGGAGCTGGCGGCGTCGGACCGTTCAGCCGGCAAGTCATATAAAGACGCGACGCCGTGGCGGCAATACACGCCGATCCCCGATTCGATCAAAGGCCGCACGGTTAAACCGTGCGAGCCGACGCTTGATTGCCGCGTCGTCTTTTCGGGACTCGACTCGTCGGTCGCCGGCGAGGTCGAAGAGAATTTCGCGCGCGCCGGCTACATCGTCGTCAGCAACTCCAAGAACCACCGGATGGACGACGACGTGCCGCTGCTGGTGCCCGAAGTCAATCCCGATCACCTCGGCCTGATCAAAGCGCAGCGCGCGCGCCGCGGCTGGACGGGGGCCATCGTCACCAACCCGAATTGCTCGACCGCCGGGCTGGTGATGCCGTTCGCGCCATTGCATCAAGCCTTCGGCATTAAGCGCGCCGTGGTCGTGACGCTGCAAGCGCTGTCGGGCGCGGGCTACCCCGGGTTAGCGGCGACGGACATGCTCGGCAACGTCATCCCCTTCATCGGCGGCAACGAAGAAGAGAAGATCGAGACCGAGCCGCGCAAGATTATGGGCCGGCTCGCCGGCGACCACGTCGAGTTCGTGGATTGCACGATCAGCGCGCAGGTGAACCGCGTCGCCGTCGAAGACGGCCACACCGAATGCGTGTCGGTCGAGTTTGAACGCAAGCCTTCAATCGAAGAAGCGGCGCGCGTGCTGACGGAGTTCTCTTCGCTGCCGCAAGAACTGCGCCTGCCGTTCGCGCCCGCGCGTCCGGTCATCGTGACGGACGAACGCGACCGCCCGCAGCCGCGCTTTGACCGCGACGCGGGCGACGGCATGAGCGCCGTCGTCGGCCGCCTGCGCCCGTGCCCCGTCTTCGACCTGCGCTTCGTCGTCCTGTCGCACAACACGATTCGCGGCGCGGCCGGCGCGGCCATCCTCAACGCCGAGCTGATGAAGGTTCAAGGCTATCTCGACTAAGAAGTGATGAGTGATGAGTGATGAGTAATGAGTGGACCGCTCTTACTCATCACTCATCACTCATCACTCATCACTGAACGCTATGATCGTAATGAAATTCGGCGGCACGTCGGTCGAAGACGCCGCCTCGATTGAGCGCGTCACCGAGATCATCAGGGCGCGGTTGCACCAGCGGCCCGTCGTCGTCGTTTCGGCGATGGGCAAGACGACGCGCAAGCTGTTGCAGGCCGCCGAAGCCAGTGCCGCGGGCGACCGCTCGACCACGCTCGCGGCCGTCGCCGAGTTGAAGACTCGCCACCTCAGCGAAGCGCGCGCGCTGGTCAAAGCTACGTCTGAGCGCGCCGTCTTCCCGATCATTGACCGCCACTTTGACGAGTTGAAGAAGCTGCTCGAAGGCTTGGCCATCCTCGGCGAAGTGCCGCCGCGCGGGCTCGACAAGATTCTCTCGTATGGCGAGTTGCTGTCGTCCGCGATAGTCGCCGATGCGCTCAACGAGCGCGGCGTGCGGGCGCGCTTGCTCGACGCGCGCGAGTTCATCGTCACCGACGACCGTTTCGGCGGCGCCTCGCCGCTGTTCGATCTCACGAACGCGAAGGTGCGCGAGAAGATCGCGCCGGTCGTCGAAGCCGGCGAGGTGGCGGTCATTCAAGGCTTCATCGGCGCGACGCGCGAAGGCGCGACGACGACGCTAGGATTTGAAGGCTCGGATTACACGGCGGCCATCGTCGGCGCGGCGCTGGCGGCAGACGACATTCAAATCTGGAAAGACGTGTCGGGGCTGATGACCACCGACCCGCGCGTCTTTGCCGGCGCGCGCACCGTGAAAGCTTGCACGTTCGCCGAAGCCGCCGACCTGACCTACTTCGGCGCGAAGGTGCTGCACCCGAAAGCCATTCACCCGGCGGCGCGGCAGAACATCCCCGTGCACATCTACAACTCCAAGAAGCCCGACGCGACCGGCACCGCCATCAACGCCACCGCGCCGCCTTGCGCCAACCTCATCAAGTCTATCGCCTACAAGCGGCCCGTCACGGTCATTCGCGCGCGGGGCGAAAGCATCAGCGATGGCGCGCGCGCCGTCGCCCCGGAAGAGTTCTTGAAGGCGCTGCTGGATGCGTTAGATAAGCACGGCGCGCGGCCGTTGCTGGTCGCCGTCTCGGCGGCGAACGTCGCCCTGGCCATTGACAGCGCGACGCTGAGCGAGGCGCGCGCGCGCGACTTGAGCGAAGAGGTGGCGAGGTTCGCCACCATCCGCATTGACCGCGACTGCGCGATTGTCTCGCTGGTCGGCGAAGAGTTGCGCGCCGACACGGGCCTGGCCGGCCGCGTCTTCAAAGCGGTTGAAGATACCGAGCTGGGCGTGATCCTGCACGGCTCGTCGCCCATCAGCCTGAACCTCGTCGTTGCTGAACGCGCGGTCGAAAATGTTATCGCGCGTTTGCACGCGGTCTTCTTCGACCGGCTCGACCCGCAGATCTTTGAATGACCGGCGTGGCCGCCCTTTGTCTATGGCTCAACATCGGCGCTTCGCGTATCATAGAACATCGAACATCGCCCGTGTCGCTTTGATCTAATCACCCAAAGGTTGTACGCCGTATGAGTATGCTGGATAAAACTAAACTGCTGGCTGCCGGAATTGTGGCAAGCTTGCTGGCGCTGACCGCATCGGCGCAGTCGGCGCGGCTGAAATCATCCGTGAACACGGCCAGGCCGGTCGCCTCGGCCGCCGTAGTCAAGAACACATGGCGCGGCCTGACGCCGTTGCAGTCGTCGGCGGCCGAGGCCGCGCAAGTCGTCGGCACGGACGCGGACCTGTCCCAGGCACCCGTCGGCGGGCCATACAAAGTCGAGGACGGCGAAGTCACCTTCTCGTTCCTGACGCCGACCTTCGCCAGGATGTATCACGCGCCGCGCACAATGTTCGGCAAGATATTCACGATCTACTTCACGCCGCGGGAGCGCATCGCGCGGGCGGACCTGAAGCTCGGCGCGAGCTTTAAGATGTGCAAAGAGCAGATGAGCACTCAGTATTACTACCTCGTCAACGACGCGGGCGTCGCTTACCGGCTGCGGCGCAGCGACGACACGGTCGAGACGGTCATCTATCAACCGTCGCGCGCCGAGATACGGCGGCTGGCGGTCAACACGGAATGCGTCTTTTGAAAGTGATAAGTGATGAGTGATGAGTGATGAGTAGGAAAGGTGCACTGAACGCCGCGTGCTCCCACTCATCACTTTCAACTCATCACTCATCACTCATCACTGTTTATGAAAATCGCGTTGCTCGGTTACGGCAAGATGGGGCAGATGGTCGAAGCGGCGGCGACGCGGCGCGGCGTCGAAGTCGCCTGTGTGATCGACCCGCTGGTCGGCACGCGCGGGCGTTTCGAGGACGCCGACGTGTGCGTAGATTTTTCGGAGCCGGCGGCGGTCGTCGGCAACGTCGAGATGGTCGCGGCGGCCGGCCTGGCGATGGTCGTCGGCACTACCGGATGGTACGACCGAATCGAAGAGGTGCGCCGCGTCGTTGACGAGAAGCAGATAGGCTTCGTTTACGGCTCGAACTTTTCGGTGGGCGTCAACCTGATGTTCAAGATCGCGCGTTACAGCGCGCGCTTGTTCAGCCGCTTCGCGTCGCACGAGCCGTTCATCGCCGAGGCGCATCACCAGTTCAAGAAAGACGCGCCGTCGGGCACGGCTATCTTTCTCAAGCGCGAGGTCGAAGCCGAATACGGCCGCGACGTGCCGACGGCAAGCCTGCGCGCGGGCTTCATCCCCGGCACACACACAATCGGCTTTGATTCCGAAGCCGACACGCTCGCCCTTACGCACACGGCGCGCAGCCGCGCGGGCTTTGCCGATGGCGCCGTCATCGCCGCCGAGTGGATCAAGGGGCGGCGCGGCTTTTACGAGTTCTCTGAAATCATTGATGAACAACTTGGCGATTTTAGATTTTAGATTTTGGATTTTGGATTGAGGGACGAACTCAACCACTCCTCCTGCCAATCCAAAATCGCCGGCGCGCAGCGCCAAGCTATGAAAATCTAAAATCCAAAATTGAGGTGCAGATGTTAGAGATGGCAAACCTGAGGGGCTGCGGCACGGCGCTCGTCACGCCGTTCAACGAAGACCGCACGATTGACGAGGCGCGTTTGCGCGCGCTGGTCGAATGGCAGATCGGTGAAGGCATAGACTTCCTCGTGCCGTGCGGGACGACCGGCGAGAGCGCGACGCTCAGCGACGATGAGATGATGCGCGTCGCCGAGATCGTCTTGCAGGCGGCGCAAGGCCGCGTGCAGGTGGTCGCCGGCGCGGGCGGCAACAATACGGCGCACGTCATTCACCTGGCGCGCGAGTACGAGCGCATCGGCGTCCGCGCGCTGCTGTCGGTCACGCCTTATTACAACAAGCCGACGCAGGAAGGACTCTATCAGCATTACCGCGCGGTGGCCGAAGCGACTTCGCTACCGATCATCGTCTACAACGTGCCGCCGCGCACCAACGTCAACCTGCTGCCCGACACGCTGCTGCGCCTGGCCGAGATACCGAACATCGTCGGCGTCAAAGAAGCGTCGGGCGACATCTCGCAGATCGCCGAGATCGTCACGCGCGCGCCCGCCAGGTTCAAGGTCTTTTCGGGCGACGATTCGATGACGCTGCCGGTGGTTGCGGTCGGCGGCGTCGGGCTGATCTCTGTGGCGTCGAACGAAGCGCCGCGACAGATGACCGCGCTCGCGCGGGCGGCGCTCGATAATAATTGGGACGACGCGCGGCGGCTGAATCGCGAACTGTGGCCGCTGATGAAAGTGAACTTCATCGAAGCCAGCCCCGGCCCGGTCAAGGCCGCGCTCGCGATGATGGGCAAGATCACGGAAGCTTACCGCCTACCCATCGTGCCGGTGACGGACGCGACCAGAGAACGGCTGCGCGCCGTGCTTGGCCAGTTGCAACTGATTTAATCACGGTCCCGCGCCATTCAATCCATGTCATATCAACGAGCGCGGCGCAAAAGTACGCCGCGCCTTTTGTCGAGAGCGAATCGTGATGAATGAACGGATGAATTCTCTTCGTATAATCTGCGCCGCCTTGATTGCCATGCTGTTGCTCGTGGGGTGCAGCCGACAGCCGGCCCCTTCGAGCCAGCCGCCTCAAACCAGTGACGTGAAGCCGATTGTCGGCGACACGAAAAACACCAGCGCCGAGCCGCTGAAACCGGCCGCCGAAGAGCCGATCAAGACCATCGAGGGCGACAAGCTCTCGGACGAGAAAGAAGTCGTCGCCGGCAGCGAAGCGCCGAAGATCATCAAGCTTAAAGACAACTCGGTCTGTTACGGCTACCGCAAGTGGGCCGTCATCGTCACGCCGACCGAGGATGTCGGCGAGGACATCAAGGTCATCGCCAAGCTGACCGCCGCCGACGAGACGTTCTTAGCCGACCTGAAGAAAGCGCCGATCCAGTTCAAGATGCCCGAAGGCGATAATTTCTTCTACGGCGTTTATGACGATTTTATGTTTGTTGATTCGGGCACAGGCCCCGACCCGCGCGGCCTCGACGTGATTGACCTGGCGCAGAAGAAGAACGTCTTCAGCGGCTCGTACTCTTCGCCGATTGCGTTAGACAAAGGCGGGCGGCTGGTCTACTACGTCGAAGTGGACGAGAAGAAGTTGAAGACGAAGCCCGACTGCCCGGAGGCCGAAGAGTGGAAGCAGAATCAGCTCGGCGTCGCTTACGAAGAGAAAGTCAGCCTCGACTTGAAGACGATGAGGATGATCCGCAGCGGCCAGTTGCGCTGCGCCGCGCGCCAGTGATGACTTGACGGGCGGGACGGTCGCGCCTCAGTATGCAGTCGCAAGTCAGGCGAGAAGCCGGGAAGCATTCGACTATGGAATTGACAGAACGCATACAGCAACTATTCGACAACCCGCCGGCTGAGTTCACCGACGAGCACTTCGCGCTGTTTGACGAGTTCAAGCAGCGGCTCAACGAAGGCGACGTGCGCGCCGCCGAAAAGCAAGACGGGCAGTGGCGCGTCAACTTCTGGGTCAAGCAGGGCATCCTGCTCGGCTTCCGCATGGGCCGGATAGAAAACTTCTCGATCAACAACCTCTTCCGCTTTTACGACAAGCACACCTACCCGCTCAAGCGGCTGACGGCGGACAGCGGCGTGCGCGTCGTGCCGGGCGGCTCGTCGCTGCGCGACGGGTGTTACATCGCGCGCGGTGTCACCTGTATGCCGCCGATGTACGTCAACGTCGGTGCCTATGTCGATGAAGGCACGATGATTGATTCGCACGCGCTGGTCGGCTCGTGCGCGCAGGTCGGCAAGCGCGTACACATCTCGGCGGCGGCGCAGATCGGCGGCGTGCTCGAACCCATAGGCCAAGTGCCCGTCATTATCGAAGACGACGTGCTGGTGGGCGGCAACTGCGGCGTTTACGAAGGCGCGGTTGTGCGCGAGCGGGCCGTGCTCGCGCCGGGGACCATCTTGACCGGCGGCACGGTGGTCTATGATCTGGTGCGCGACGAGTTTTATCGCAAGACCGCCGACGCGCCGCTTGAGATTCCTGCCGGCGCAGTCGTCGTGCCGGGCACGCGCGCCGTCACCAGAGGGCGCGGGCCGGAGCTTGGCCTGTCCATCTACACGCCTATCATCGTCAAGTACCGCGACGAGAAGACCGACGCCGCGGTGCAGTTGGAAGATTTTCTAAGATAGGGGTCAGGGGTCGGGGCCAGGGGCCGGGCATGACTAAGTGCTCTTCCCCTGACCCCTGACCCCTGACCCCTGACCCCCGACTATGTTTACTCCCGCCGAGCGATTGAAGAACGTGCGCAAGAGCGCGACGCGCGTGCTCTATGACAACGCGCCGCCCGGCTCGATCAACCTCGGCTTGGGCGAGCCGGATTTCTCGACGCCCGAAGTCGTGCGCCGCGCCGCCGTCGAATTTATCGAGCAGGGCTTTGTCGGCTACACGCCGAACGCGGGCATACTGCCGCTTCGTGCATCGATAGCGGCTCATCACAGTGACGGCGAGCGCGTCTCGTTCAACGCCGATCAAGTCTCGGTGATGAACGGCTCGGAAGAGGCGCTGTTTGCCGCCGTGATGACAATTGCCGGGCCGGGCGATGACGTGTTGCTGCCCGACCCGTGCTACCTCGCCTACCCGCCCATAGTGGAGCTTGCCGGCGCGCGCGCGACGTATTACCGAATGCCCGCGGCGAACGGCTTCAAGTTCGACCGCGAGAGTTTTGACCGCGCCGTCACCAATCAGACGAAGATCGTCATCCTGCTGTCGCCGTCGAACCCGACCAGCCGCGTCATCGCGCGCGACGACCTGCGTTATGTCGCCGAGCGCTTGCGGGACACAAATGCCGTCGTCATCGCCGACGAGATTTACCGCGAGCTGTATTTCGACGAGCGGCCCGCGACGATCTCTGAGTTCTATGACCGCACGGTCATCATTTCGGGCTTGTCGAAAAGTATGAGCATGACGGGCTGGCGGCTGGGCTGGTGCGTCGGCCCCGAAGAGATCATTCGCCACGTCACGGTGATGCATCAGTACGTCTCGACCTGCGCGTCGGGCGTGTCGCAACGCGCGGCGCTCGCGGCCTTCACCGACGAAGGCCGGGCTGCTACCGCCGAGATGCGTGACGAGTTGAAACGCCGCAACGACGTGATGGCCCGCGCTATCGAGCGCGAGTTGCAACTGCCCTTCGTCCAGGGCGAAGGCGCGTATTACATCATGCTCGACGTGTCGCGCTTCGGCCCTTCGATGCAAGTGGCGATGGCGTTGCTCTCTCACGGCGTCATCACCGTGCCCGGCGCGGCCTTTGGCGCGGAAGGCGAAGGCTACCTGCGGCTGTCGTTTTCAATCGCCCCGCGCCTGATCGAAGAAGGCATCCGCCGCATCAGTGCCGGTCTTGACAAGTCCGCGCGCCGGGAATAATCATCGCTTCGCCCTTGCACGCTTAAACCGATCTCAACCTGTGAGGCACCTATGCGAACGCACCTGCCGTGGCTCAACCGCTCAGCATTCTCGCTGGCGTTTCTCATCACGCTCTACGTCTCGGCTTCCACTTGCGCGGTGGCGGCAGATTACCCCGCGCACCCGCTCGACGCGCTGAGCCGTGAAGAGATTCTCGCCACCGTCGAAATCCTCAAGGCCAGCGGCAAGACGACCGACGCCAGCCGCTACGCCACCATCATGCTGCGCGAGCCGCCGAAGGCCGAGGTGCTGGCCTTCAGGCCGGGCAGCGCCTTTCGCCGCGAGGCGTTCGCGGTCGTCTACGAGCGCGCCGTCAACAAGACCTTTGAAGCCGTCGTCGATCTGAACAAGAAGGCGCTGCTGTCGTGGAAAGAAGTGCCTGGCGCGCAGCCGCCGTTTATGATTGAAGACTTCCTGCTCACTGAGCAGATCGTCAAGGACGACCCGCAGTGGCAAGCCGCGATGCGCAAGCGCGGCATCAACGACTTCAAGAACGTGCAGGTGGACGCGTGGGCGTCGGGCTTCTTCGGCACCGCCGACGAGAAGGGCGCGCGCACCGCACGCGCCGTCTCTTACTATAACGAAGGCTCGAAGAACGCTTACGCGCGGCCCATCGAAGGCGTCGTCGCTTATGTGAACTTGACCACAAAGCGCGTCTACAAGCTGGTGGACACGGGCGTCGTGCCGGTCCCCAAACAGACGGGCGACCTCGATATGAAATCAATCGGCGAGCAGCGCGAGGCGCCCAAACCTTTGCAGATCGTTCAGCCGCAGGGCGCGAGCTTTGAAGTCAAGGGCGGCGAAGTGCGCTGGCAGAAGTGGCGCTTCCGTTTCAGTATGACGCCGCGCGAGGGGCTGGTGCTGCACACCGTCGGCTACGAAGACGAAGGCCGGCTGCGCCCGATCCTCTACCGCGCGTCGCTGGCCGAGATGGTCGTGCCGTATGGCGACCCGCAGGCCGGCTGGTTCTTTCGCAACGCCTTCGACGAAGGCGAATACGGCATCGGGCGGCTGGCGCTGTCGCTTGAGCCGCAGACCGACACGCCCGACAACGCCGTGACGTTTGACGCGATCTTTGCCGGCGAGGCCGGCGGCGCGGTGCCGGTCAAACGCGCCGTGGCGCTCTACGAACGCGACGGCGGCGTCCTGTGGAAGCACGTAGACTATACGTCCTTCCCGTTCCTGCATAACGAGTCGCGGCGGGCGCGCGACCTCGTGCTCTCGTGGTTCGCCAACGTCGGCAATTACGAATACGGCTTCAACTGGATC
>JADMIO011053187.1_pt1 | contig 12232 bp, 16 predicted proteins | sample 8958161 | NCBI WGS metagenome assembly JADMIO01 (sample SAMN16585339, study PRJNA669376) | soil metagenome | isolation source: Crop rotation soil | place: USA: Cullars Rotation, Alabama | collected 2011 | reverse complement strand
AAATAGCGGTAGAACTATTTTGTGTATAGTTTAACGTTGTACCAGCAGGAAAAGTAGGTACTTGTAAAGCAGTATTCGTAGTTGCGAATGCACCAATTGCCCCGATTGTACCAGCACGGTTTTGATTACTAATTTTACTTAAGCCTAAAGTATTTCCAGTAATAGCGAGTGCGCCGTTAGTGGTGGTAGAAAATCGATTCGTAATGGGCATGTTGTCACCTCATTTACAATATAGTCTTGGTCAAAATAACATATGTATGTGACAAATGAATGGAAACATGTACAAGTTGATTTAGTAATAATGATTTAAATGTCTAGATAAGGGGATGGAGTATGATTGAATTGGAAATTAGGGTGGAGCGTCTTAAGAAAGAACAAATAGGCGATATTGTAGCATTATCTTCTTATATTGGCTGGGATTATAACAGAGAAGAAATTGATACAGTTTTTAACTCAGGTATTGTATACGGCGTATGGAATGAGCGAAAGGAACTTATTGCTAGCGCAGCAATAATATTATACGGGGAGGCGTTGGCATCTATCGGAATGGTAATTGTACATCCAAATTATAAGGGAAGAGGAATTGGAAAGGTGATAACGAATTCATGCATGAGTAGCGTATCAGCTCAAACTCCAATTATGCTTATTGCTACGGATGAGGGAAAGCCTCTATATGAAAAATTAGGATTTAGAGTAGTAAGCTATGTTTCTAAATACATATGTAACTCGTACAATGTGAATGATTATTGTGTAGGAAATGAAGATTATATGGTGAAGTATGAAGAGTGTGATTTAGAAAAAATAATAAAAATAGATGAAAATGCGTTTGGAACAAATCGAAAGGTGTTTTTAAAGAAAAGGATTATGCAAAGTGAACAATGCAATGTTGTGAAAGATAAGGAGCAAAATGTACTAGGATATGGTTTGAGTATACAAACGCCAGAAAATAAAATAATAGGACCAGTCGTTGCTAAAAATAATGCGATGGCAATGAGAATAGTACATGATTTAGCAAGAGGGCATAATGGAAAATTAAGAATGGATGTACCAGAAGGAAAGAACGATTTTATGAAAGAATTAGAGATTGCTGGTTTTAAAAAGGTGAATACACCACCAATTATGATGAAAAATAGTAATCGGTTAATAAAAAGAAATAGTGAACTATATAGTATTGCAGCACAAATTTTTGGATAAAGAAAGAATCCTTTTAAATGAAGGATTCTTTTTTGAGCTAATTTAATCACGATATTGGTCATGAGTTGGCTGAAAGAGGTCTTCCTCGATATCTCTCACCATAGAAAAATTATCAACGTTATAATGACCGTGTAAAGTTTTATTGTGATGACCAATAATTTGTTCTGCAGACAATACGTTAGAATCAGTTGTTGAATGCCCGTTTTTAATTAATGTAACGTCAAATCCTTGTACAGTTGCTGTTCTAACGGCAGTGTCGATACAATGTTCTGTTTTACATCCGCCTATAACAATATGATTAATGTTTTCTTCTTTTAAAAGTTCAAGTAAAGAAGTGCCGTAGAATGAATTGGTTGCTGCTTTATTAATAAGGATTGCAGACTGGGGTACTTGAATTTGATTATGTACTTCAAATCCTTCGCCACTACCAGAAGCAACATCGATATCTCTTACGAAAACAATAAGAGCATTTGAATCTATTGCTTTCTGCAGTGCTATATTTAGTGTGGATAATAGCTCGGTTTTACGAAAAACTTCATTTTCTTGCTCATTTCCATCAATTAATTCTTGTTGAGCGTCGATAATTAATAGTGCTTGTTTCATCGTGTCTCCCCTTTAATATGAAATAAGTTCCACTTTACATATTCCTTCAGATTGTTAGAAAATCCTCCATTGTAAGCGAAGTAGAAGATTGATTTACAAAGTTGTCAAAGAAATTTCATTCTCATAGCGTGTAAAAACATGTATCATAGGAGATGGAGAATTTTTGAGTAGGTGGGAATAACATGCAAACAGTAGAAGATTATCTTTCATTCTTACATACGAAAGGATTTAAATTATCAGAGGAAGCACAGGGGTTTATTATGTTTGGACAAGGATATACTGGTGCGTCTGATGGGATTGTGAACGCAGCAATAGAAGCGACAATTAAACATCAATTGCAGTTTGATGGTAGTTATTTCGTTGCGTTATTAGAACGATTGAAAGAGGAAGAAATTACAGATAAAAAAAGCGCTAAGGCTTTTATGCGGAAGTTACAAGCGTAACTTCACGCAGCCTGCGCTTCTTTTTTTGTTTTGGAAGGTAATTCAACAAAAATCATGCCTAGAAAAATACATAGACATCCGATAATAGCAGAAATAGAAAGTTGTTCATTTGCAACGAGAACGCCTGTTAATGCAGCAAAAACGGGCTCCATTGCGAAAATAATTGCTACCCTCGTTGGAGAAGTGTGTTTTTGTGCCGACGTTTGAATGAAAAAAGCAATAGATGTTGCAAACAGGGCAGTTAGAAAGAGTGCGAATAAAAAGGATTGATTCGTCCATAGTGATATTGAAAATAACTTTTCCCAATCTTCAAACAAAAAAGCGCAAATAGAAGAAAATATACCAACAGCTAATACTTGAGATGTGCTTAATAATAAAGGTGATATTTTTTTAGAAAAGAAGCCGTTAATAAGAATATGGGCAGCGAAAGCGACTGCACAACCAAGAACAAGTATATCTCCTATATTTAATTGGAAAGAATCAGCAGCTGTTAATAAGTACAAACCTGTTGTAGCTACAGCAATACCAAGTACGATGAAAATGGTGGCTTTTTGTTTTAAAAAGATAAATGATAAGATTGGGACCATAACAATGCTTAGCCCAGTTAAGAAACCTGCTTTTGAAGAAGTTGTATAAAGTAAGCCAAATGTTTGTAATAAATAGCCAACAAATAAGAAGAACCCAACCATTAATCCAGCTAAACTACTATGTTTTAATTCTTGTTTTGAAGTTTTCTGTGAGAAAATAATTTGAACGAATAATAAAATAATTCCAGCGAATAAAAAGCGAATACCATTAAACGTAAATGGACCAACGAAAGACATAGCGTTTTGAACGACAACAAACGTAGCTCCCCAAATAAAAGAGACAAATAATAAAGCAAGAGGAGCAATCCACTCTTTTTTCACACTCATACCCCCGTTAATTTTGTAAGATAGCTTTTCTAGCTAATTCATCAGCTACTTTATTTTGACTACTTGGAATCCACTTAATAAAAAAGAGATCGAAGTTTTTTATGTACTGCAGTGCTTCATCTAAAAGAGGTGCAAATATTGTATTTTTTGCGTATGCCTTTTCAACAGCCCGCTCAACAAGCTGCGAATCTGTACGAAAAGAGACAGTGCTATAATTATGCTCAATGCAATATTTTAATGCTAGAAGTAAAGCGCGGTATTCTGCTTCATGATTGGACATTGTTCCAAGTGGTACTGATAATTGTACAGGCGGCTGAACGCCTTTAATAAATACTCCTGCACCAGAAGGACCAGGATTTCCTTTTGATGCACCATCAATATATACTTCAATCAAAATGAGAAACCTCCAAATTATAAGATTATCCCCTACTTAAATATTTTTTTGAAGTAGGGGATAGAGTAGTTATCCGATTGTGATGCTGTAACGACATGTAAATGTTTCATTCGCTTGTAAAGATTGAATTCCCTTTTTGTCCTTGAAATCTTTTGCTGGATTTACTTCATCAGCGATTCCATACCAAGGTTCAATACATAAGAAAGGTGCGTTATTCCCTGGTGTCCATACGCCGACAAAGGGAAATCCATCAAATTCTACTTTTACAAATTTATTATGTTTATGAGAACGAATCGAAATTTCATTCGTATTCATATGTTCAAAAATAAGCGCATCATTTTTGAATAAATCATATGTAAGTGGCAATTCAGTCGTATTTTCAGCGATTAATTGCTTTTTGTTTGAAAGATAAGGTCCTTCTAATACGCTTGTTTCTAAGCGTTCCAAACCATTAAACGATAAGTGATAATCTGTAAATGATTCACCGTCCAATAAAGGGAAGTTGAATCCAGGGTGTGCTCCAATTGAGAAGAACATCTCTTTTGAAGTAGGATTGTTTACTTCATATGTTACATGAACACTTTGTCCATTTAGCTCATAAGAAACGAGTAATTCGAATTCGTATGGGTATTTTTTTAATGTTTCTTCATTACTAGTAACGGTATAAGTGATCTTTGTTTCGCTTTGTTCTTTCACAGAGAAAGTAAGATCACGGGCGAAACCGTGTTGTGTTAATGAATATGGTTTACCGTCTACGTAGTATGTATTATCTACTAATCGACCGACAATTGGGAACAAAATTGGTGCACGGCGTCCCCAATAAGTAGAATCACCTTGCCATAAATATTCTATGTTGTCTTCTTTTAAGCGAACGCTCTGTAATTCTGCACCTTTGTCAGAAATGGAAACGATCACTTTTTCATTTTGAATTGTTGCTGTCATGAAGTGAAACCTCCTAAATCTTTCATATGTTTTATTATACGTTGTCTAAAAGAAAAAAGGTAGTTCACGATAGGAATCTATTGACGAAAGAGGGGCTACCACGTAAAATATAATCTTGTTGCTTAAAAAACGAATAACGTGGTTCGAAACCATCCCACGTAAAAAAACTAAGGAGATTTTGTCATGAATATTAGAACTTTAGTCGGTAATGGTATTTTAGCGGCATTATATATTGCTGTTTCTATGCTTATTCAGCCATTTGGCTTTACGAATGTACAGTTTCGTATTTCAGAGATGTTTAATCATCTCGTTGTATTTAACAAGAAAGCAATTTACGGAATTGTATTAGGTGTATTTTTAACGAATCTCTTTTTCTCACCTATGATCGCTTATGATTTAGTATTTGGAGTAGGTCAATCTATTCTTGCATTAGTTGCAACGATTATTTCTATGCGGTTTATTAAAGGTGTTTGGGCTCGTATGATTTTTAATACAGTTATCTTTACGATTACAATGTTTATGATTGCAATTGAACTTCATCTTGCATTTGATCTACCATTTATGTGGACTTGGTTAACATGTGCAGCAGGTGAATTCGTAGTAATGGTGATCGGTATGCCTGTAATGTACTGGATTAATAAGCGAGTACAATTTGAAAGATTTATGTAATAGATGAAAGAGCTATTCCTATGGGATAGCTCTTTTTGTATGTAATCATATTGAATATTATGCTGTGACTCTAGATAAAATATAATAAAATAAAGTGAGGCTTTCATTAGCTGGCTACATATAAGAAGTCTTATATAAGGGGAATGTAGTATGAAATATAAAATTCATTGGTTGTATAAAACGAAGCGCGGGTTGCAGACGGAATTAACAACAGAGTATATGAGTATAGAAGAAGTACTTCAATTTGCAGAGGATTTTGAGAAAACAGGAAGAGTAAAAGAATTTTCATTTTATGATGAAATGGACGCAGAATGGTCATTAAAAGAGATGAAAAAGTTAAGTAAGCAAGTAGAGGAAGAGCCCCAAGAAATACTCGTTTATTTTGATGGTGGGTATGATGTGCAAACGAAAGAAGCTGGCGTTGGTATATGTGTGTATTATAAAAAAGGAAATACAAACTACCGCATTCGCCGCAATGCATATATAGAAGGTATATATGATAATAATGAAGCGGAATATGCATCATTATTATACGGTATGAATATACTCGAGGAACTAGGGATTAAGTATGAAGCAGTTACACTTCGCGGAGACTCACAAGTGGTACTGCAGCAATTAGCCGGAGAATGGCCTTGTTATGATGAACATTTAAATCATTATTTAGATCAAATTGAACAAAAGGCGAAGCAAATGAAATTAAAACTTATATGTGAGCCGATATCTAGAAAACAAAATAAAGAAGCACATCAATTAGCTACGCAAGCATTGGAAGGAACAGTTATTGATAGTCATAAAGAAATAACTGAATAGAGAGGTGCAAAGGTGGATAAAAAGCAACTCATTACAGAGGTAAATGACTTATTAGAAACGTATTGTGAAGGATGTTTTTTGCGAGAACATAATCGAAAGACAAATAGTAAGTATTACGCTCATTCATTTTGTATAAGGCAATGTACAGTTGGAGAAACATTGAAAAAGTATGGGGACCAGTTGTCATGAAAAACATCCAGAGAAAATTCTCTGGATGTTTTTTAGTGTCTTGCTTCGTTTAGTTGATGCTCACATTTATTTAATTTCTTTTCCTCATTCATTAAAAATGGTTCATCTAAATCAGTCGCAACAGATTTCATAATTTCAAGCTGAGAGCGAGCTGCTTCTACAGCAGTAGTAGCATGCTCTAATGTATCTGGATCCATTGAAATTGTTGCTGATCCTACCATTTTTTGTGCTGTTTCTACACGGAATTTCACTTCTTCAAAATCATTTACTTCTGATCCCATTAATAATTCCTCCTTTGTATAGTGCGCATTTCACATAGTTTTTGCTCTGTAAAACGGAAATATACAAAGGAATAACAAAGGAGGTTACCAAGTAAGGTAACCTCCTGTTATATGTTGGATTAAAGTTTTACTACGTTAGCAGCTTGAGGTCCGCGGTTACCTTCAGTAATGTCGAAAGATACTTCTTGACCTTCTTCTAAAGCTTTGTAGCCGTCGCCTTGAATAGCAGAGAAATGTACGAATACATCGTCAGCGCCTTCCATTTCGATAAATCCAAAACCTTTTTCGTTGTTAAACCATTTTACTTTTCCTTGCATGTTACAATTCCTCCTAAAAGCGTTTACTATTTTCATTTAGTGAAATTCATTTTAAAAAATAATATAAACTAAAAATGCTATATTCTTGAATATTCTGCTAAATGATTAATTTAAATATACACGAATTGGGAGAATTTAGTCAAGTAAGCGATTTTATTTTTTTGTATTTTTAAATAATTTTTCAGTCAAATTTTTAAATAGGTATAGGACAGGCCGAGTATGTAATATTCTTAATTGAATGCTATACATAATGAGGTGAAAGAATGAATAAGTCTTACTTATTAGATAATGAAGGAATGAGAACGAGAACCGACATACCGGATTGGGTTGCAAAAGAATTTGAGATTTTTTCAAATGTTGTGTTAGAACCAACTTTTCCATGTTATTTCGGTTTAACAGCTTTGAAAAAGAATGAACTTCGTTATTCATTTCTTTCTCATAATGATTGGAGTCATTTGCCACATACAATGTTATCTTTTTTAGAGTTAATGAAAGAGAGGCCGATTGTAAGAAGGGGCTTTTTCCTTTTTGTAGAACCGGAATGTGAAGAACAGCCACTCGAATATTACCGTGATTCCTTTTGGAAAGTGTTACAGTATTTACATGAAAACGATAATCAAGCATGGCCAAAGCAAATTCCTGAAGATCCAGACCATTATTTATGGGAATTTTCATTTGGTGGTGAGCCAATATTCGCATTTGGAAATGCGCCAGCTTATAAACAACGAAAAACTAGACATTTAGGGAATTCTCTCGTTATTGGGTTTCAGCCACGCACTATTTTTGATGGATTAGAGGGAGATCGTCCTAAAGGAGCATATTCAAGACAAATGGTCCGTGAGCGAGTTGAAAAGTGGGATCAATTGCCGAAACATCCTAACATTAGTCATTATGGTGACCCGGAGCATCGTGAATGGAAACAATATTTCATAGGAGACGATGTAGAGCCAATAAAAGGGAAATGTCCTTTTCTTCATAGGATAGAAAAGTAAGAGCCATCACCTAGATGGCTCTTTTGTATATTTTGGATAAAAAAGGGTATTTTATTATGAAAGCTAGTCTATTTTTTCAAATTACATCATTAACTAGTAGTAAAGAGAGTAGAAAGGATAGAGCGATGTTTGGAGCAATTATACAGCAAATCGTATTAGGTATATCATTAGCTGCGCCAGTAGGGCCGATTAATATTGAAATGTTAAAACGAGGAATTGAACGTGGGTTTTGGCACGCTTGGGTTGTTGGAATTGGTGGAATGACTGCAGATGTTTTATTTATGCTTCTCATTTATTTCGGTTTATCTTCTGTGTTTATGTATACATATGTACAAGCCTTCATGTATTGCACGGGTTTTTTCTTGTTATTTTATTTAGGATTTCAAAGTGTAAAACAAGGAATTTTCGACTCGAATATGGAATATAAAAAAGAAGAGGTAGGTGGCCTTAAGCAATCGTTTATGGCAGGATTTTTAATTGCGATATCCAATCCATTAAATCTTGTTTTTTGGTTTGGTATATACGGAAGTACACTTAGCTCATTACTTACGAAGGTAACGAAACAAGAAGCTTTTTTGTACAGTCTTTGCATTATTGTTGGTATTATTTTATGGAATTTAAATATTGCTTTTTCTGTACATTTTGGAAGAACTTTATTAAAACCAAAAGCGCTTGGCTACATAACAGCCGGAGCAGGTATTATTTTAGTAGGTTACTCTATACATTTTGCATACAAAGCTTTACAGTTGTTCACATAAGATTGAAGGGGAGATTTTTATGTATCGAACCACTATTGACGGAAAAGAAATTATAATTACGTTAGCGCCAAAAATCCGAAAAGAAATTACTGATAGAAATCCACTATATGAAGCGGTATTTCATAATGCTGCAAGATTGTTACAAACAAAGCAACCGACGTTTGCAGTAAATCATGAAATATTTGGGCTCATTATTGGAGAAGTGCAAAGAGGAGAAGTAACAGTGTTTGCAGTGGAACATATTATTCCGAAGCAAAATATATTTGGACCAAACAATTTTTTCTCGACAATAGAACAGCAGGCAAATTTGTAAAGTGAATAGAATAAGAATAGAAAAGAAATAGTCGTAACGATATGTTGCGGCTGTTTTTTGGGAAAAGGGGGAAACAAGATGAAGAAAGTGGGGAAAGAGTTCTTTTTACAACATGATATCGTTATTATGTATAGCATTCTATTTGTTTTCATTATTATTTTAAAAATGCAATTTTTTACGTGGTTTGGCATGTTAGCATGTATGTTTGGGATTGTTTTCTATACACTTAATGAATATATGACACATCGTTTTTTATTCCATATAAAGCCACCTAAAAACACATTTCTATTAAAAATGTTAAGAAGATTGCATTATGATCACCACGTATATCCAGATGATTTAAAACTTTTGTTTTTACCTGTATGGTTTAGTATACCTAGTTTTACTATATATTTACTTATAGCATATGGTATTACAAAAAGTGTTACTATTACACTTTCATTTGGAATCGGAATGATTATTATGCTGCTCGTTTACGAATGGAAACATTATATTGCTCATAGACCGATTCGTCCCGTCACTAAGTTTGGAAGATGGCTAAAAAAACAACATATATTACACCATTATAAAAATGAAAAGTTTTGGTTTGGTGTTTCAAATCCAGTATTCGATTTTATATTTGGAACACTTAAAGACGGAAAAGATGTTGAGCTAAGCGAAACGGCTCGTAATTTAGAAAAGGAAAAAAAGACAAAAGTAGTGCGTTAAGCACTGCTTTTGTCTTAATGAGGATAAATAAGTAAAGTGTCACTTTATTTTGAAAAAGTATATTAAAAATTTAGGGGAAATTGCCGAAAAATGTCTATCAAAAAATCTTTGCATGAATGCATGGATTGTCTAAAATGAATGTAAGTTTCTGAATATTTATAAAATTTAGTCTTCAGTTATGCAAGGGGGAAGTGTATTTCAAGTAAGAGAGGGGATCGGTTAATGAAACGAGACGATACGTCAGCACGTAAGTTGCAAAATGAGGTGAATTATACAGAGGTCGTTCAGTCGGAAGAATTTCAATTGTTATTAAATATGAAAAAGAAGTTTATCATTCCAATGAGTATTTTCTTTTTTAGTTTTTTTATCGCATTACCTATTTTAACATCGTATTCAAAGGTACTTAATACACCTGCATTTGGAGACGTTACATGGGCGTGGGTATTTGCTTTTTCCCAATTTATCATGACATGGGCACTATGTATGATTTATAGCAAAAAAGCAGAATCATTTGATGAAATCTCCCGGAAAATTCTGCAAGATATGCAAAAAGGGAGGGGCTGAACTTGAATACTACTGCATTTGCACTATTTTTAATTATTGTTCTTGGTACGCTCGTCATAACCTATTTTGCATCGAAAAAAACGAAAAATGCGAGTGAATTTTATACGGCTGGAGGGGGATTAACTGGTTGGCAAAATGGTCTGGCCATTGCTGGAGATTACATGTCTGCTGCTTCATTTCTCGGTATAGCTGGAGCAATCGCATTAACTGGGTTTGATGGATTCTTTTATAGTATCGGTTTTTTAGTTGCTTATTTAGTTGTACTATATCTTGTTGCAGAACCGCTTAGAAATTTAGGAAAGTACACTTTGGCGGATATGATTGCAGCACGCTTTGATGCGAAAAAAGTTCGCGGAGTTGCAGCTCTTAATACGATGACGATTTCTATCTTTTATATGATTGCACAATTAGTTGGCGCGGGTGCACTTATTAAGTTATTATTAGGGATTGAATATACGACATCTGTATTAATCGTTGGAACACTTATGACGGTGTATGTTATTTTTGGTGGTATGACAGCAACGAGCTGGGTACAAATTGTAAAGGCTGTATTACTTATGGCTGGTACGTTTATTATTTCTGTTATCGTTTTCGCAAAATTCAACTTCAGCGTGACTGAAATGTTCGCTCAAATGAAAACAGCTACCCCTTTAAAAGATTCATTTTTAAATCCAGGTGTAAAGTATAAGGATGGTCTTGATACACTGTCTTTAAATTTAGGACTAGTACTTGGTACAGCTGGATTACCACATATACTTGTCCGCTTTTTTACAGTACGTGATGCAAAAACTGCACGTCAATCTGTCGTATATGCGACGTGGTTAATTGGTGCATTTTATATTATGACGATTTTCTTAGGATTTGGTGCGGCAGCGTTTGTAGGAAATGAAGCGATTATTAAAGCGAACCCAGCTGGTAATATGGCGGCACCTTTATTAGCCAAAGCGTTAGGTGGAGACTTCTTATTTGCTTTCGTATCAGCAATTGCTTTTGCAACGATTTTGGCTGTAGTGGCAGGTCTTGTATTAACAGCAGCATCAGCATTCGCTCATGATTTTTATAATGAAATCATTCGCAGAGGGAAATCAACGGAAAAAGAGCAAGTATCTATGGCTCGTTATGCATCTATTGGAGTAGCGATACTATCTATCATACTTGCATTATTTGCCCAAACATTAAACGTAGCATTTTTAGTATCATTAGCATTTGCAGTTGCAGCGAGTGCAAATCTACCAGTGATTTTATTTACAATATATTGGAAGCGTTTTAATACAACGGGCGCTATTTCTGGTATGATTGTGGGTCTCGTATCAGCTATTGTTCTCGTAGCGTTGAGTCCGAATGTTTGGAACCCTGTAGCTGGAAAAGCTATTTTTGTTGGGGAAGCGATATTTCCATATACGACACCAGGAATTATTTCAATTCCGCTCGGATTTCTTGCAGCATATTTAGGAACTGTTTTATCTAGTAAGAAAGAAGATGCAGCGAAATTTGATGAAATTCTCGTAAAATCTAATACTGGTCACGGTATTAGTGATGTGTCTTCACATTAAATAAAAGAGGAGCTTTTCGATAGATAAGAAAAGCTCTTTTTTCTTTTGTCATTTTCTTGTAAATATTACTGATTTGTAAGTAGGATTTGTCTTAATTTTGTGGAATGAAAATAGCAGGGAGAAATTTAAGTCATCATGGCACCAGCGCAGCTTTTGTGAAAAATAAGTTGTTATGGAAGGTGGAAGTAATGATGAAAACGAAGCAAACTGATGAATTATTAGCAAAAGATGAGCAATATGTTTGGCACGGAATGCGTCCCTTTAGTCCAAATAGTACAATGGTAGGGGCAAAAGCTGAAGGGTGCTGGGTTGAAGATATACAAGGAAAAAGATATTTAGATGGTATGAGTGGCCTTTGGTGTGTGAATAGTGGATATGGAAGAAAAGAGCTCGCAGAAGCGGCTTATAAGCAATTACAAACATTATCATACTTTCCAATGTCACAATCCCATGAGCCAGCTATAAAGCTTGCTGAAAAGTTAAATGAGTGGCTTGGGGGAGAGTATGTTATTTTCTTCTCAAATAGTGGTTCAGAAGCGAACGAAACAGCTTTTAAAATAGCAAGACAATACTATGCTCAAAAAGGTG
>JADMIO010634714.1_pt1 | contig 12237 bp, 8 predicted proteins | sample 8958161 | NCBI WGS metagenome assembly JADMIO01 (sample SAMN16585339, study PRJNA669376) | soil metagenome | isolation source: Crop rotation soil | place: USA: Cullars Rotation, Alabama | collected 2011 | reverse complement strand
ATACACACCCATTTTACCCTTCTCTCCTTCCAGGCTTCAATGCGTGCCAGATAGGGCGGCTGCTCGTGGTATTTCACAAACAAACCAATGGGTTCCGAAGGTGTTTCCGGGTTTGCCATCCACCAGGTTGAACCCATAGTTTTTGCGTCATAGGTGATAATAAAAGATCGGAAGAGAACGATATCAAGTTTACCCAGTTCAAGTGAAACAGTGGCTATTAATTCTTTTAGTTCATCCGATTTCTGCATGGCCATAGCCCTTGCCCTCACCCTTTCCAATGCCGCCTCAATCCTTGCTTCCCGCGCCTGTGCTTCGGCTTTTTTCAAATCGAGAAAGCGGATATAGGCTTGTTCAAATACACGGGCAAACCGTTTTAAAGTTTTATAATCTTCAGGTAAAGCAAACCGTCCCTCCCAGCTATCAAAACCAACGGCACAATGTTTCTCGCCTGCAATCGACATTATCCATGATTTGGCTTTAAGTTGAAAGTCTTTTACTTCTTGCGGATAATCATTATGTGCTCCAACATAGCGGAAGAAATCGTTCTTCGTCTTACCCGAATATTTTCGATTGAAAATTTCCTCGCCGGTTTCAAAAACGCTCCACTCGTCTTTAAAGATTTGGTTTTTAGCGATGGCCACGCTGTAAGGAGTGTTTATTTCAACCGGCTCCGACAAAGCGGTGGTGGCGATCCATGCCTGCAGATTACGGGTTTCTTTTTCATAAAGAAAAATAAAAGCGCCGGTGAGGCCAAGGCCAAGCTCCTTCCATTTTTTAAACATGACGGATGCCACGCTTTTCAACTGGTCGGAGCGATACATAGCAAGTGAAGAAGACCTGATACTTTCCAAAGCCGTCTCAATCTGTGCTTCTTTTGCATTGGCTTCTGCTTTTTGTAAATCGAGGAACCGTGTATAGGTCTGTTCAAAAACCTTTGAAAAACGTTGAAGTATGTTTGCATGTTCATCAGTTATGGCATTGGTTGCCCACACCAAAGCACCGTATTTCATAAATGCCATTGAGAAGATGACTTTGTCCAACGACAATATTCTTCTTTTAGTCTCTTCGGGCAAATTTTTGGCACCAGATAAATTCAACATCATGTTATCATATTCATTTTTAGACTCTCCCGCCAATTCAATTGTCGTGTATTTCTTGCCGCTTTTCCATGCATCTAACTGAGCCAAATGAGTAGGATGGTTGAAATAATTTACGTAATAACTTTCCGGATATCCGCTGGTTCCAAATCCTGACATCCACCAAATCATGTCTCCCGAATTTTCGTCCATAATCAATATGTTGCAGGCACCCTCGTTAAATTCCAACTGCTGCAGTTGCTCATATATCACGGCAACGACTTCTCTTAGCTCATCACTTTTTTGCATTGCCATTGTTCTTGCACGCACTCTTTCCAATGCTAGTTGAATCTGTGCTTCTCTTGCCTGTGATTGGGCTTTTTCAATATCGAGGTATCTTCTGTAGGCTGACTCAAATACTTTTACAAAGCGTTTAAATAAAACTTCCTCTTTTTCTTTTAATGGATCGTATGTTGAAATGCCCAATGCAACCGGCCCGAGCGAAAACCAATAGTAATTCAACGAGGATGCTGTGTATAAATAATCGTCGATAAAAACATTGGTTGTTTTTTGATAAGCGATCCAGTCCGGCAATTCAGCTTTGCCGATATGTGTTGTAAAGAATTCGTCTTTGCCTTTAAGCATTTGTGCAGCAAATTCCCGATGCATTTTGCTATTGGTAAAACTTGTTTCAGTGATGAATGTTTTATCATGCTTTGCATAATATTCATAGTTGATGTAAGTGCCCTTGCTTTCATAAAAGATAGCTGTTTGCACATTGCGAATTTCTTTTAAGTTTAATGACTTTAGTTGTTGTGAAATTATCTTGCACACCTCAAGCATATCATCCGGCTTGCTCATGCTCATGGCAACTGTTCTTACTCTTTCCAATGCTGCTTCAATTTCAAGTTCGCGGTTCTTTAATGCTAACGCTTTTTCAAGTGCAGCAATTTGTTTTGATAATATTTCTTCCTGGTGATTATTCATTGATTGAGTTTCTTTATGATCGTTTGCACCATATAAGACGAAAACTATTAAAGAATAAGTTTGAAAGTTTGTCCCAACTTCTATTTAGTTGCCAAATTTAAAAACTAAACAACTTTAAGCCTACGATCTCTTTCTGCCCATTGCATTTCAAGGTGGGTGGCTTTTTCTTCAGGTGTTGCCCGAATATATTTCCAAAAAAAGCTTTTTCTGTTAAGTGGCCGGTTGCAGACATTATCAGTGAAATGGAAGTTCCATTCTTGAATTCATTTGTTGCAAAAGTTCGCCTGGCAGTGTGAGTTGACAACCTCTCCCATTTTGGATGCTGGACATGAGTAGTTAGGCCGCCATTTGTTTTCTTATATGAAAAATTTCTTTGAAGCTGGGTGCATTTTTTCCCGATAATTTTCAATGCTGCATTGGTCTTGTTATTAAATTTCACTTCCGGAAGCGCATTTATTTCCGGTAACCGATCGATATATTTAGCTATAAGAATTTTAGCTTCTTTTTTCACTGGCAACACTGCAAGTTGTCCTGTCTTGTATTGCCTGTAGCGCATTTTATTAAAATCATCATCTATTTGATCTTTGGAAATGTTTGTATAGTCGGAGTAACGCATACCAGTATAGCATCCTATTAAGAATAAATCACGAACAACTTCAAGTCGGCGATTATCTTCTAAATCAATTTTTGATATTTCCTGCAGCTCCTCTTCTGTTAGGTAAATAGTATCAGGTTGTTCACGCACTAGGCGAAAGCGTTTAGATTCAAAAGCTCTCTTATCCGTTGCATGTCGTTCAAATGCTTCCCGTAAAATGAGCTTGATGATTTGGATATCCTTGCCAATAACATTGGGACTTAGATTCATTTGTTTTGTTATGAATTCTACATAATCATGATAAAAATCAGGGTCTATGTTGTCAAAGTCCAAACCACCCCTTTTTTGAACTGCAAATTTTTTTAAGTGTTTTAAGGTTGTATTATAGGTTTTGAGTGTAGCAGGACTTATAGTTTTACCGTTGGGCTGAAGGCGGGTTTCTTCTTTTGATGAACGTATGATATTTTCAAAAAATTCAATGAAACTTTTCCGGGGTTCCTTGCGAAAAGTACTGCGGTCAAATTCCTTATCGAGAGCCTGTTTCAATGCGGCTTTTGATGGAATGTTGCCTGTATCATTTCTGTACCTTCTAAAGGCTTCTTCTATTCTATTTTTTTTCCTGGTTAACGAACTGTTCAATTCCAGATGCGAGATGCCCTTTGTAGGCCTTATTTCTCTTGTAGAGGTATTCCAATGCTTAGAAACAATACTTAAACCGGTACTAAAATTTAATCTTTCATTCCCATACCTGATCACAGCAATTATTGCTGTCTCTCCAATGGCTTTTTTCCGGGCCAAATGAAAAGAAACTTTCATAAAATGACAATTTTAATTGCGCATTAAAAGTAAATAAAAATTCAATCTTGTTGTGCGGTATGTTGTACGGTAATTTACTTTTTTTAACTTTTTGTCATTTTACTTAATTTGGCCGTAAGCCTTACTGGTATTGCATTACATCGAACCAATAAAAAAAAATTTGAAAAAAAATAAGTCAGCTATTCGTGGTGCGCCCCCCAGCACAAACTGTAAAAATTTGTCCTTTTAAATCAAATTTTTATGAGGGCTTTTTTCATTTGTTGTACGGTAAGAGTTAAAAAAAGGAATAATACCTGGTAGCAGTATCCGAATTTTCTCGTCACAATCCTACGTTTAGCAGTTGATGATCGAACTATCAAGGCGTGTTTATTATTTTATGCAATCAGCAGTGCACAAGCAATCAGAAAAACAACAATAAAAGCAACAATTTGCACGCTTAGACAATTTCAAGCTTGAGAGCGGAAGTTTAATTCAGAATTGCCGCATCGGATACCTGATATACGGGCAATCTTAGCTCTTTAAGAAATGTAATAATCACCATTTGCCCGTACAGTTTTAAACTAAAGTAACCCCTTGATCTTTCACTTCGTGAATTCGTTTTAATCCTGATAACAATTTTCAGTAACTTCAAATCATCATCCCTCCCTATCAATTAGCGTTGATCATTTTATCGATACTACATTAAGGTACATAGAGTTGAAATAAAAGTAAAACGAGGAAAGAAGTGAATAAATTATTCAATTACTAATACTGCTGCAATGAAAATTGCTTTCACCATAACTATACTGCTTGCATTTGTTGAAAACATTGCCTTTTCCCAAATTGGTGGAACAGACCTGCAAAGAGATAGTTTGAAACACAAGCTGATAATCGCCAAAGAGGATACAAGCCGGGTACTGATCATGGCAGAGATAGCTAATGCATATTGGACAAATAATTTTGACAGCCTTTACAAATACGGAAACCATGCGCTCGAATTGGCGCAGCGAATACAATTTCGGCGCGGAGAAGTAAGTGCATTAAACACTTTAGCTGTCGGGCTTCAATCGGTAGGGAATTATCCGAAATCACTGGAATACTTATACAGGAGTCTGCAAATTGCTGAAAAAAAGAACTATGTTTTTGAAACGGCAGTTTGTTATGCTTGGATCGGAGTCGCATACTGGTTTTTAGCAGATTATTCAAAGGCAGAAGATTATTATAGTAAGTCTCAGCACTTATTTGAAACAATTGCCGGTAAACAGGTAGTCAGAGATTGGATGTTGCTTAATATCTTAGATATTGGCCAGTCTTATCTTGATTGGAACCGTTTGGACTCTGCGTATCATTACCTGTCTGAACATTACAATGCTACATTACACGATGTGTTCTGGCACCCGGTTGCATTATACTCGTTAGGCGATTGCCTGTTCAGACGGGGCAATCGTGACACAGCATTTAATTATCTTCATGAAAGTATCGCAGGGTCAATCGCACTCCATGACTACTTTACACAAGCCGAAGCCTGTGCTGTGATGTCCAGGTTTTTTAAAACAACACAACAGCCCGACTCTTCTATTTATTATGCAAAGAAAGGTCTTGACGCAGCCAAGGCAATGGCATATGAGTTGGGAGTATACAAGAATAGTAAGCTGCTCGCAGAAGAATATGAGCAACTGAGTGTGCAGGAAGCGCTTTATTACCGGAAAATGTACGACAGTGTAAATGAGAGTATGTATGGTGCAAAGAAAATGCAGGATCTTCAAAAAACATTAGCGGAAGAACAACATCGACAACAGCAAATCCAGGAGGAGCAAATTGAGAAGGAGAGCCGCCTGAAGCAATATGGATTTATTGCCGGGTTGGCTATTATGCTTTTAATAACATTCATTCTTTACAGAAATAATCAGCAAAAGAAGAAAGCGAACCTTTTACTGCAACATCAAAAGGAAAAAGTAGAAAGTACTTTGCAGGAATTAAAATCTACGCAAGCACAACTAATACAAAGCGAAAAAATGGCTTCGCTTGGAGAACTTACAGCGGGTATAGCCCATGAAATACAAAATCCTTTAAACTTCGTCAACAATTTTAGTGAAGTGAACAGGGAATTGGTCGATGAATTACAAAGTGAATTAAAATCAGGAAACACTGAAGAAGCAATTGTGATTTCGAATGATATAAAAGATAATGAAGAAAAAATAAATCATCATGGCAAGCGTGCAGATGCCATTGTAAAAGGGATGCTGCAACATTCAAAATCAAGTAACGGGCAAAAAGAGCCAACAGACCTCAATGCTTTAGCAGATGAATATTTAAGATTGAGTTATCATGGCTTTCGTGCAAAGGACAAATCTTTCAATGCAACATTACAAACAGACTATGGCAAAGACGTTGGAAAAATTGATATTGTTCCACAGGATATCGGACGAGTACTTCTGAACCTTTTCAACAATGCCTTTTACGCGGTAAATGAGAAGAGAAAAACTACCGATGAAGCCTATCAGCCAACTGTATCCATTAGCACAAAGCGCATCGCTTCTCTTGAAGAAGGCGGGGATGGCGTGGAAATAAGTGTAAGAGACAACGGCAATGGTATTCCTCAGAAAGTATTGGATAAAATCTTTCAGCCATTTTTTACCACAAAACCCACAGGGCAGGGAACAGGCCTGGGTTTAAGTTTAAGTTATGATATCATTACCAAAGAACATCGAGGAATTATAAAAGCAGAGACAAGAGAAGCAGAAGGTGCGGAGTTTATTATTCAGCTGCCAATAATTTAAAAATTGTAAGCGGTAAATGTCCGTTCTGTAGAGGTATTTCGGGTCCAAGCTTAATTACTACATCGAAGCGATAAATACGCCGGAAGGAACACTTTATTTCTCGAAAGCCAGGTGTTTCATAAAAAGTCATTCAATACTTCTTTTTGGATTTAAAAAAGTATTAAATACTGAAGCAATTCGAATGAGTTGTTCCTTTTATTAATTCTACAGTTGATAAGAAATGGAAAAGCCGAAACCGGAATTTCTTTATATCATCTAAATCGTGCGGCAATATTGTTGCCTCTTTGAGAAACCGATCACCAGGGCGGGTTGCCTCTCTTCATACGAACTCCATGCTCCCGTAAGTTCTTTTTGGGCACGACTAAATAAAAACAGGTTCTGTGAGCAGGTATGTTAGCCGTACCTTTTTGCGGATTTGCTTACCGGGGTTTTCAATTCATCAAGAGTATACCCTTTATCTGTTCCATTTTCAAGGGATTGGTAGCGCTGGTTAAGTTTTGTAGTAAGGGTTTGTCTTTTCACCACTCCTGCGTCTGTACAATTTCATTTTGAAGTAATTCATGAATGGTAATAATGAAGGGATTTCAGATAGATAGTTTTCCCGCATTTATTAATTGCCATTACGCAGTATTCAAATCGGGCCGCAACGCTTTATTGTGAATTTAAATTCAGTTAAGGTCACCTTTTTTGCGTGAAATCTTTCGGCTTATTGGAATAACGGTCGTAATAAGCACCCATGATGCAAGGGGAACAACAAGGAATTTGAAAGCAGGCTTTGTTCCGGGAGGGCTTAACGCACCACTATAACTAACCAGAGAACCGAGAGATATAAATAACACAAGAAAACAGAGAATCCTGCGCATAGCAACAGGCCAGCGCGTAGAAACGGCGTTAGCAGCCAGGAGGGCCATGAAAGGTGAGAGCACCCATATCGTAAAAAGTACGATAAGGAGAATAGAACTTTGATGACGACCTGCCCTGAACATCAAAACCAGGGAACCGGCGGCCCCACTCAAAACCGCTATCAGGGCGACTGTCTTCAGGAAATTATTGCCGAAGGTATTTTTTTCTAACATTATTTTCAAATATCAAAGTTAGGCTTTATCGTGGTGAGTATAAGTTTGGCGGTTCGCGCCTTGTGGTTATCTTTTTGTGTGAGTTATTTCATTTTGTAGTAAATATAATCGGTCAAAAGAGGCTCTAGTCCGCCTTGCCTGAATTCAGTGGCTATTTGGCCCCTGTGATAAGTGGAATGATTAATAACCTGGAATAAAATATCACGTACGCTATGATTAAAAATCTGCCCTTTGTTATTTGAATACTGGATAGGCTGCGTTAATTGAAATTTATCAAGTATGAGAACTGAATGTTCAAAATTCTTTTTGTCAGTTTCGCTAAGGTCCTGGATTTGAAGAATTTCCCAGCTTCCATGGGGGCGCTGGCCAGGCTGGATCCTGTAATTCCAAATTTGATGAGCATTAAGAATATGACTTAGAATTTTTATGCACTTCTCGGGTGCTCTATTTGGGTTTTCGGCCAAAACAGCAATTATTTCCTGATTAGAATGATTGTTATACTGGAAAAGTTCTGTAAAAAAATTTTTCATGAATCTTATGAATTGTTGGTCAAATATATTGTATTGGTTAATATCGATGGTCTTGTTAAGGCATCACTGCTCTGCCAACCCGGCTGCAACGATAAAGAAGGATTCACTATAAGCAGGTGCCGAAGTTAATAATCTCAGATACTTATCGTTTTCCAGCAAGCAGTGATCTTCTTTTTGAAGACATTCGTTGAATTATACGCCTTTATTCTCTGTTATATGAAGGTTGAAATAATGATGACCGATAAGTTTTTTTATGATCATAGAACGTTATTTCCTGAGGATAGTTCGATCACAATAGTTCAAAAATAAAAAACGTCTTTTTGTATATGACAGGCAAAATCAGTGTATAATCCTTCACATAACGTAACAGTAATTTTACTGCATATAAAATAGAGTAGTTATACTCTTGTGACAGAAACAGAACATAAGTAACTTCATAAAAGAATTGACCGGTTAAACATATTAGTCAGCTCTTTTTTTATTCCAGCCCATTAATAGTCTTTTATTCTTATGAAAAACTGCCTATAAAAAAGGCTAATCCAATATTCAGTCAAACCCTTACCCCTGAAATTGATAATTGTTTATGAAAAGAGCCTGCATCCTCCCTGCAGGTTTTTTTTTGCGTTTCCTGAAGAGGTGCTTCATAATCCGGTAATCATAAGTCACTTCCCTTCGCTGGCTGTTTTTCACAGCAATGAAAGTAAACTGTGGCCAGTTACAGTAGCGCATTTATACTTCTATAACCGTAGTTTCAGCAATAATAAAATCAGGTAATATTGCTCTTGTTCAGGGCTTATACCCTCTATATCTTTGTACTCAGAAGTTGATTGATGTAACAAACATTAATCAAAAATCCAGAATCCATGAAAAGCGCGATACCTATCCGAAAAACCAAAAACAATCCGATATCAGTCAACTTCTATTTTTTAAATATACACCTGACATTAACTAATTTATCCCTATGAAAACTTTTCTTTTGTTAATACAGGTACTACAGAATGTTTAACCCCAGAGCCAAGATTATTTGCTTAAGCCTGCAGTAACCCTGCAGGTTTTTATTTATATGGGGTTTTCCGTTATAAGGTTGTTTATACTGCTTGTTTCATGTTTCTTAATCGAATTGAGTTTTACCGGAAAAGATATAGCTAATCACGGATATAGCTAATCACGCCCGGCGAAGGCCGAAGTATTCGGCCGTTTTGGCGGGGTACTAACGTTGGCGTCTAGACGCAAATTTTGAATAATACAGACACAGACGCCGGGTTTACCGTTAAAAAAGATAAGGACGGGTTCGTCTACGTTAGAAATTAATTAACAATTTTTCTTTAAACTGATGTGACAGCAAGTTGTCTATAAAAAAATCAACAAATTGAGAGACATTAAAAATGCACTAACATGAAAAAAGATACATTTACACTAACCACCGGAGAATTGTTGGCGCTACTGTTTATATTTAGTACAACACTTGCTTCTCTGGTTTATTCCCTCCCTTTATTTAACCGGTAAGCCTTGGTTTTAATGGCGCATTCCCGTTGTCATAACGCTGTCGGCTAAACGAAGTGTGGCAAGATACTCGGGAGTAAAATAATTGGGCCCGGCAATATGATGCGGTTTACGGGAAATGCACGTATAACGGTTATGGCTAAACGAAGTTATCTTCCCATATAGACCATAAGTATCTGTACATCGCTTGGGTTTACACCGCTGATACGGCTAGCCTGTCCGAGCGTGCGGGGTTTTATTTTATTGAACTTCTGGCGCGACTCATTTGACAGGGATACAATTTTATCATAATTAAAATTATCCGGGATTACCTGGTTCTCCAGGGTGTTCATTCTTTTAACCATTTCCTCTTCCTTGTCCAGGTATACCTCGTATTTAAGCTGTATTTCTGCCTGCTCCAGAGCCTGGGCTGAGTATCTTGCCGGTATGCTTTTTAAGGGGGATATAGCGGCCGCCATTCCGCGGAGGGTCACTTCGGGCCTTAGTAGCAGCTGGCTGGCTTTTATTCGGTGCGTTATCGAAGCTGAAGAAGTTTCAGTCAAATAACCATTTGCGTCGTCCGGATTTATTTTTACTTTTTCCAGCAAATCAATTATTTGTTGAATTTCCTCCTTTTTGTACTGAACTTTCTCCATTCTTTCCCGGGAAGCAAGTCCCAGATAGAAGCTTTTTTCTGTTAAACGGATATCCGCGTTGTCCTGCCGCAGCAGTGTTCTGAATTCTGCTCTGCTCGTAAACATTCTGTAGGGTTCATCGGTCCCTTTGTTAATAAGGTCGTCAATTAATACGCCTATGTAAGCTTCGTTTCTTTTTAATGACAGCGGCGCTTCTTCAGAAACAGCTTTATGTGCGTTGATGCCCGCAATCAAACCCTGACATGCTGCCTCTTCATATCCTGTAGTGCCATTAATCTGGCCGGCAAAAAAGAGATTTTTTAATAGTTTAGTTTCAAGGCTCGGTTGCAACTGGGTTGGAGGGAAATAATCGTATTCAATGGCATATCCCGGCCGGAACATCTTACACCCTTCGAAGCCCGGAACTTTTGAAAGGGCCCTGTACTGAACATCTTCGGATAGTGACGAGGAAAACCCGTTTACATATATTTCAATGGTATTCCAGCCCTCGGGCTCTATAAAAAGCTGGTGACGTTCCCTTTCGGAAAAACGATTTATTTTATCCTCTATACTTGGACAATACCGGGGGCCCCGTCCCTGGATCCGTCCCTGGAATAACGGACTTTCGTGAAATCCTGATTGCAATATTGCATGAACTTCCGGATTTGTGTACGTGATCCAGCAACTCAATTGTTTATCTGGTTTAATGGTATTGGTAAATGAAAAGCCTGTTATTACTTCATCGCCCTTTTGCTCTTCCATTTTTGTATAATCAATTGATCGTCCGTCAATTCTCGGCGGTGTGCCGGTTTTAAGCCTGCTGCTTTCAAACCCCCAGTTTACCAGCTGTTCAGTAATGCCCGACGAGGGTTTTTCGGCCATTCTTCCGCCTTTTAATTGCCTTTCGCCAATATGAATAACCCCATTTAAAAAAGTTCCATTGGTTAAAATCACAGAACTGGAATAGATTTCATGGCCCAATGCGGTTTTAATACCCAGAACACGTTTTTCATTTTTAATTAGGCCCACAACAGAATCCTGGTAAAAATCAAGGGTAGGTATATTTTCCAGGAGTGACCGCCACTTTATAGAAAATAACTGCCGGTCATTTTGAGCGCGTGGGCTCCACATGGCAGGGCCTTTACTCCGGTTTAGCATCCTGAATTGGATCAAAGTCTCATCAGTTACTATTCCCGATAAACCACCGATTGCATCTATTTCCCTGATTATCTGTCCCTTAGCGATGCCACCCATTGCGGGATTGCAGCTCATTTGGGCCATATTTTGCATATTCATCGTTACCAGGAGCACTTTACTTCCTAAGTTCGATGCAGCAGCGGCAGCTTCACATCCCGCATGACCCGCGCCAACCACAATAACATCATATTTTGGAAACATCCGGCAAATTTACCATCAGATTAAACAATGATTCAAGTGGAACGTTTCACGTGAAACCTAAAAGTGAAAGATAATAGTCTTCTTTTTTTCTCATAACTCCTCTTTGTTTTATGGTGTGGTCGGTATAACCGCATAAATGAAGAAGTCCGTGAATCATAACGCGAAGTAATTCATCCCGGTAATTTTTTTTTAATAAAGTGGCATTTTCCCGTATTCTTTCAATACTAATGTAAATCTCAGATTCCAATGGCAAAAGAGGGTCAGATAATGTGAAAGTCAATATGTCAGTGAAAAAATTATGACCCAAATATTGTTGATTAAGGTTTAACAGGTATATATCGGTACAAAAGATATATGAAATACTCTTAAAAGGAATATTCTCATTTTTTAAGACAGAAATAAGGAATGTCTTTAACGGTTTAGTCAACCTTATCCCAGGAGATATATGATTATTATGAAATGTGATCGTTTGCAATTACAGTATTTCTAAAATCGGAATAAACTTCAAAAGATGAATGATATATTTACCATTGATCAATAAGCATGAATTTAGCGCAGATTAAACCGGGAACGAAAGTAAAAATTAAGTCATTTGAGAATGACGAAATCATTTTAAAGCTGATGGAGATGGGTTGCCTTCCTGAAGAAGAAATCACCGTTTGGAAGAAGGCGCCTTTCGGTGATCCGATCTACATAATGGTATCTGGTTATTCCCTAAGCCTGCGTGCAGACGAAGCAGAAAAAATCAATGTTGAACTTGTATAAGTAATTGAAAAACAGACTGTTACGTGAAAATTGGATTGTATTTTGGCTCTTTTAATCCCATTCATATCGGTCACCTGATCATTGCCACTCATATAGCAGAAAATACTTTATTGGAACA
>JADMIO010634713.1_pt1 | contig 12238 bp, 8 predicted proteins | sample 8958161 | NCBI WGS metagenome assembly JADMIO01 (sample SAMN16585339, study PRJNA669376) | soil metagenome | isolation source: Crop rotation soil | place: USA: Cullars Rotation, Alabama | collected 2011 | reverse complement strand
CGCGGCGGTACTCGAACTTGTCAACCGCCTTCATCAGGCCGATGTTGCCCTCCTGGATCAAGTCCAGGAACTGCAGGCCGCGGTTGGTGTATTTCTTGGCGATGGAGATGACGAGGCGCAGGTTGGCTTCCACCATCTCCTTTTTGGCCTGGCGTGCTTCGCGCTCGCCCTTCTGAACGGCCTTGACGATGCGGCGGAACTCGGTGATCTCCAGGCCCGTCTCGGAAGCCAGCGTGCGGATCTCCTCGCGGATGTTGGAGACCTGCTGCTTCTCGTGCTTGGTGAACTGCACCCACTTGCGGTTGCCGGACGACGCCATGCGGTCGAGCCAGCCCTGGTCCAGCTCGTTGCCGTAATATTCGTCGATGAAATTCTGCCGCGGCACGCCGTAGCTGTCGGCCAGCCGCATCAGGCGGCTCTCCAGCTGCACCAGGTTGCGGTTGATCTTGTAGAGCTGCTCCACCAGCATCTCGATGCGGGCGTTGTTGAGCGAGAGGCTCTTGACGTCCTTGATGATCTCGTCGCGGACCTTGTCGTAGGTCTTCTGTTGCTGACGCGAAATCTGTTCGCTAGCGACGTGCATTTCCACGCGCTTGTCCTGCAGCTTTCTGAGCTTCTTGTAGGCGCCCGCGATGTTGTCAAAGGTCTCGAGCACTTTCGGCTTGAGCTCGGCCTCCATGGCGGCCAACGACATGGCGTTCTCGAAATCATCTTCTTCGTCGAGCTCGCCTTCCGGGCGCGGCTCCCCGTCACCTTCGCCGTCCGACGGCGGGGCCGGCGCCGGGGCGGGCGCTTCCATGGCGGCTGGCATGAGCGGCGGCGCGCTCTTCGCCTCGGGCCCTTCGTAGGTGGCTTCCAAATCGATGATGTCGCGCAGCAGGATCTTGGCGTTGTTCAGCTCGTCGCGCCAGATGATGATGGCCTGGAACGTCAGCGGACTCTCGCACAGGCCCGCAATCATCGCTTCGCGACCCGCCTCGATGCGCTTGGCGATTGCAATCTCGCCCTCGCGCGATAGCAGCTCTACCGACCCCATATCGCGCAGGTACATGCGCACCGGATCGTCGGTGCGATCGGTGGGCTCGGCCCGGGAGGCAGTGGTCGTCGGCAGGCTCGGCGCGACAACCGCTCGGCCGCCCTCGTCGGGCTCGTCCGCGGTGTCGTCGGCTGTATCTTTGTCGGTGGCGCCCTCTTCGGCCTCTTCGCTCTCGACCACCGTGATGCCCATGTCGGACAGCATCGACATCGTGTCTTCGATCTGGTCGGGCGACACCTCCTGGGAGGGAAGTACGGAATTGAGCTGATCAAGCGTGACGAAGCCGCGAGCCTTGGCGGTCTTGATCAACCGCTTCACCGCCGCATCGGAAAGGTCCAGCAGCGGGCTGTCCTTCTCTTGCGTCTCGGCCTGGGGGGCTGCGTGCTCTTCAGCTCGGGCGGGCGTGGGCATCAGGTCACTCTCCGGAGCGCAACAGTTGCGCTGTCAGCGTGATACAAAAAGGTTGCAAAGATCGTGCAGAGCCGTCGGCCGCAACAATCCAGCGTCCCATCGGGAAACGCCTGGGTGAGCCGGCGGGTCCCGCCACGCTAGAAACTGCACAGGTGGGCTCAACATCCCTAAGGGCGAAGGCTGAGTGCCAGCACTCGTGACGCCTTCCTCTGGAGCCCAAAGCAGGCATACACAACGCGCGTCTGCCTTGCCAGTCTTTCTTTGCTGCATCAACGAAGGTGTGGGGCAAGTTATTCCCGTGTGCTTGTGCCGGGCCGGCAATCATTTCAATTTCCGTTCAATTGAACGACGTACAGACTCAATCACGGGTGGACTCTGATTCGGCCCGGCACAAGATTTGATCGTGCAATTCTACGATCCGCGCCAAGCTTGCTTCACCGGGGTCTGATCGCCATGCGCGCTCGGCTGCTTGCAGGGCCAACTTGAGTCCCACTTGTGTCTCGTGCAAATCAAAAGCATGCCGCCAGCCAGCTTCAACTTCGCCGACCTCGGCATCGCCATTGGCAAACTTGTCGCTTTTGTGCGCGATCGCCCGTTCCGCCACGGCTACCACGCTATCGAGCCCGATTGCGGTCAGGTGGGATCGGACGGATGCGGAATCAAGGGGCTTTCCGGCAGCCAATAACTCCAGCAGAGCATCTCGGAGACGAACCAGGGCTGGCGCCGTCAGAGCCATATCTGCGACCTGCTCACAGTGTTGCTCGAGCAGCCATGGATGATTGACCAGGGTGACCAGCAGAAGGGCTTCGCGAGGCGGCGCCGCCGCGATCCGTTCGGAGAGTTCATTGCTCCTAGTGACGGTTGCCGCACTCCGAGCTGCTCGCGGCGCTCCACCGAGCCTTGCGCGCTCGTTGGCACGCTCGCGGGTTCGCCAGTCGAGCTGGGTATTGTCGCGACGCTTGCCCGCCAGGTGAGGCGCCGTGCGGCCATCGGTTCGCGTCAGTGCGCGCTCGTGCTTGCGGTTCTTCTCGTAGAGGGTCTGGCGCAGTTCACGGTCGTAATGGCTGCGCACGCCGTGATTGCCGATCCGCGCGATCAGCGCCTTCAGCCTCCCTTCGAGAGATGCTCGCTGCTCTGGCGTTACGGCGGGGCGCTGTTCCTCGCGCTCGATCAGCACGTCAATGAGAGGACGGGTCTTCGCATTCAAGATTTCCTGGAATGCGGTTGTACCCTGCTGGCGAACGAAGTCGTCGGGGTCCAGGCCATCTGGAAGAAAAGCGAACTGCACGCTGTAGCCGGGCAGCAGGTTAGGCAGAGCAGTCTCCACGGCGCGGTAGGCGGCGCGACGGCCGGCGGAATCGCCGTCGAAGCACAGGATGGGCTCGGGCGCCATGCGCCACAGCAGTTTGAGCTGTTCCTCCGTCAGCGCAGTCCCCAAGGGTGCCACTGTCTGCGGGAAGCCTGCTTCCGCCAACGCGATAACGTCCATATAGCCTTCCACCACAATGATTTGGCTCTTGTCGTGGGCTGGCCCGCGTGCGGAGTGGGCGTTGAACAGTATCGCGCCCTTCTGGAAGAGAGGCGTTTCGGGCGAATTGAGGTATTTGGCTGGCGCGTCCGGATCGAGCGCCCGCCCACCAAAGGCGATCACCCGGCCCTTCATATCGGTGATCGGGAACATCACGCGATGGCGGAAGCGGTCATAGGGCACCGGGATGTCGTTGCCCGCGATCAGCATGCCTACAGCGATCATCTCAGCAGTTGAGAACCCGGCCTTGCCCAGATGCTCTTTCAACGCCGTCTTGTTATTGGGCGCGTACCCAAGCCGAAACTGTTCCACCGCATCGGGCGACAGTCCGCGCCTGTCGAGATAGCGCAGGGCATCCTGGCCGATGGGCGCCTTAAGCTGCTTGGCGAAAAATTCGGCCGACGCCGAAAGAAGCGCATACTGCCGGGCGCGCGCGTCCTCGGCTTGAATGTCGCGGGGGCCACTCTGGGGCAGCGGCACGCCCGCTTCCTGCGCCAGGCGCTCAACGGCCTCCGGAAACGTCAGACCTTCCGTCTTGACCAGAAAGGTGAAGATGTCGCCGTGCTCGCCCGATGCGAAGCAGTGGTAGAAGCCCTTGTGATCGTTGACCGTGAAGGAGGGCGTCCTCTCCTGCTTGAAGGGTGAGAGACCTTTGAACTCGCGGCCTGCGCGCTTCAAAGGTACTTTGCGCGACACCACCTGACTGATGGGCAGCCGGGCACGGATCTCGTCCAGCAGGGATGGCGGAAAGCGCATGGGCCTCGAATCACAAAGGTGCTCACTTTCCTTATGTGATTCGGTCCTTGGGCGTTGAGATTCACGGCATTGGTCGCTCGCCAATGGATGCCAACGCCCGATATCCACAGGCACAGCACCATGAGCCCACGGCCCCAGGCGGACCGGCAGCGCTACTTCAGCAATTCCTTCACCTGCCCGCTGGCCTTACCGAAGTCCATCTGGCCGGCGTAGCGCTCTTTCAAGACAGCCATGACCTTTCCCATGTCCTTGGGCGTCGTCGCACCCACCTCTTTTACGATGGCGGCAACAGCGACCTTGGCGTCGGCCTCACTCATCTGCTTGGGCAGAAACTCCTCGATAACCGCGATCTCGATCGCCTCTTGTTTGGCTTGCTCGGTGCGGCCGGCCTTCTCGTAGATGCCGAGCGATTCGCGCCGCTGCTTGATCATCTTCTGCAACAGCGCCGGAATATCCTGGTCGGGAATGGACGCCTTGGCAGCGATATCGGCCTGCTGCAAAGCCGCGCTGATAAGGCGCAACGCGGACAGGCGCGCCTTATCCTGGGCCTTCAGGGCAGCTTTGGTTTCGGCCATGAGCCGTTCGCGCATTAGGTTACTCCTTTGCCGGGCGTGACTTATGACGCCCCAGCACGGGCTGCAAGGCCGCGTTGACCGCACTCCCTCGCTACCCTACCTAGGAAATGCGGAGAATGTTCATGAGCAAGGATACACCCAAACCTTGGGCGGAGGTGCCGCTCACCGGCCGGCTTGTGCTTGCGGACGGTACCGTGATCGCCGGCCAGGGCCTCGGTGCTACCGGTTCGGCGGTCGGCGAGGTGTGCTTCAATACGGCGATCACGGGCTATCAGGAGATCCTGACCGATCCCTCCTACGCCGGGCAGATCATCACCTTCACGTTTCCCCACATCGGCAACGTCGGCACCAATCGCGAAGATACGGAGACCTCCAACCTGGCGATGCGCTCGGGCGTGCGCGGGTGCGTGCTGCGCGCGAGCATAACGGAGCCCTCCAATTATCGCGCCGCCGAGCATCTCGACCAGTGGCTGAAAGCGCGCGGCATTATCGGATTGACCGACATAGATACGCGTGCCCTTACGGCACGCATTCGCGAGAAAGGCATGCCCAATGGCGTCATCGCGCACGAGCCCTCCGCGAAGTTCGAAATCGATAAGCTGAAAGCCGAGGCCAAAGCCTGGCCGGGGCTGCTCGGGCTCGACCTGGTGCCCGATGTCACTTCCGGACAAAGCTATACCTGGGACGAGACGCGCTGGGTCTGGGGTAAGGGCTACGGGCGGCAGGAAAACGCCGAACTGCACGTGGTCGCCATAGACTACGGCCTGAAACGCAACATCTTGCGCCGCCTGGCGACCGCCGGCTGCAAGGTGACCGTTGTGCCCGCCAAGACCAGCGCGGAGGAGATACTGGAACGGAAGCCCGACGGCGTTTTTCTCTCCAACGGCCCCGGTGATCCAGCTGCAACGGGCGAATATGCCGTGCCGGAGATCAAGAAGCTGGTCGCTTCGGGATTGCCGGTGTTCGGCATTTGCCTCGGCCACCAGATGCTCGGCATCGCGCTAGGCGCCAAGACCAGCAAGATGCACCAGGGTCACCACGGCGCGAACCACCCGGTGAAGGATTTCACCACCGGCAAGGTCGAGATCACGTCCATGAACCACGGATTTGCCGTGGACCGGACAACCCTGCCGGCGGAGGCGGTGGAAACGCATGTTTCGCTGTTCGACGGCTCCAATTGCGGGTTGCGCCTGAAGGGCAAGCCGGTGTTCTCGGTGCAATATCATCCTGAGGCTTCGCCCGGCCCTGAGGACAGCCACTATTTGTTCACGCGCTTCGTCAACATGATGCGTGAGCAGAAGGGGCTGCCGGCCAAATCAGAACGCTAATGCATCGCTGTGCCACTGCCCCAGCGCTGCTCCTTCTCACCCTGGCATCATCTGCCGCCTTCGCAGCTGAGCCATGCGCGCGCCATGACGGTTCAGCCTTCCGCGATGTCCATTGGCAGCATGGTCAGCAGAAGCATCCGTTGATCGGTCAGGTGCTCAAAGGTGAGCAGCCTATTGCCGTCGCTGGTGGTGGCTGCGCGCGCAACGCGCTGCAGCAGCTTATCTTTGAGGTGTGGGACACCATTCGTGGTGGCGGTGTCGTGCTGCTGGGAGAGGTACACGACAATCCCGAGCATCACGCGGTGCGCGGCGATATTCTCTGGCCGCGTCTCGATCACGTGCTGCCAACGCGCGATCTGCGTCCCGCCGCCGTATTCGAGCACATCCGTACCAGCCAGCAGACACAACTCGACGCGTTCTATCGCGAAGCCGGGCGAAGCCGACGGCTGCGGGGTGCACCAGACCTGTTGCGCGAACTCGACTGGGCTGAAAGCGGGTGGCCGGCGGCAGGCACCTTCTATCCGCTGTTCGATGCGGCCCTACGAGCGCGCATGCCCATAATTCCGGGAAACGCTGTTCGCGAGCGCATGCGCGCGCTAGTGAAGGATCCTTCGATCGCTGAGCCAGGAGAGGCCGCCGGTCTCAAGCTGGCCCAGGCGATGCCACAACCCTTGCTTGAAGCGCTAGCAACCGAACTGGAGGGATCGCATTGCGGCACGATTCCAGCATCGGCATTCGGCTCCATGAGCCTGGCGCAGCGCTACACCGATGCTCATCTAGCGCAGGTGCTTGTCAGGGCCGCCGAAAAACACAGCGGAGCTTTTCTGCTCGCCGGTAATGGGCACGTGCGCACGGATCGCGCCGTGCCGTGGTCCGTGCGCCAAATGGCGCCAGGCAGAAAAGTGGTCTCGGTGATGCTATTGGAGGCTGTTGAGGGCAAGACCGATGCAACCGCCTACCTGCCGCGCAGCCCCGACCAACAGGTCGCTGCCGACTATATTCTTTTCACGCCGCAGCATCCGCGAGAGGATCCCTGCACGCGCTTGCGCAAAGGCAACAGGTAGTCCCGGGCCTCCGCGCTACTCATGCTCAGGTCATGAGCGGCCTATAGCCATTTGCATTGCACTGCAATAAGAAGCGGCCTCATGCCGAAGCGCACAGACATCAAATCCATCCTCATTATCGGCGCCGGCCCTATCGTCATCGGGCAGGCCTGCGAGTTCGACTACTCCGGCACCCAGGCATGCAAGGCCCTCAAGGCCGAGGGCTATCGGATCGTTCTGGTCAATTCCAATCCGGCGACCATTATGACCGATCCGGATATGGCGGACGCTACCTATGTGGAGCCGATCACGCCCGAGGTCGTCGCCAAGATCATCGAGAAGGAGCGGCCCGACGCGCTGCTGCCCACCATGGGAGGGCAGACGGCCCTTAACACCGCGTTGAGCCTGGCCAAGCTGGGCGTGCTGCAGAAGTTCGGCGTGGAAATGATCGGCGCCAAAGCCGAGGCCATCGATATGGCCGAGGATAGGCAACTGTTCCGCGATGCCATGACGCGTATCGGCCTTGCCACGCCCAAATCGAGGCTGGCCAATGCCACCGAGCTCAAGAAGCAGGATCGGGCGCATCATGCGGCCGAGCTGGCGCGCATCGAAGGTCTCGAAACCCCTTTGGCCCAGAAGGAGCAGCAGCGCAGCGCATTTCTCAAGCAGTGGTCTGCCGACGAACACGAGCGTCAGAAACGCTACCAGCAGCAGGCCATCATCAAGGCCATGGAGGCGCTGAGCGCCGTCGGACTGCCTGCCATTATCCGTCCGTCCTTCACCCTCGGCGGCACCGGCGGCGGCATTGCCTACAACCGGGAGGAATTTCGCGAAATCGTGGAGCGCGGATTGCAGGCTTCGCCGACGACCGAGGTGCTGGTCGAAGAGAGCGTGCTCGGCTGGAAGGAATTCGAAATGGAGGTCGTCCGCGACAAGGCGGACAATTGCATCATCGTGTGCTCGATAGAGAACGTCGACCCGATGGGTGTGCACACGGGCGACAGCATTACGGTGGCGCCGGCGCTGACGCTCACCGACAAGGAATACCAGATCATGCGCAACGCTTCGATCGCGGTGCTGCGCGAGATCGGGGTGGAGACCGGCGGCTCCAACGTGCAGTTCGCCGTGAACCCGGACGACGGCCGACTGGTCGTCATCGAGATGAACCCGCGGGTGTCGCGTTCATCCGCCCTGGCCTCGAAGGCGACCGGCTTCCCGATCGCCAAGGTCGCGGCGAAGCTGGCAGTCGGCTACACGCTGGATGAATTGGAGAACGATATTACCGGAGGCGCCACGCCCGCTTCCTTCGAGCCGACCATAGACTACGTCGTTACCAAGATCCCACGCTTCGCGTTTGAGAAGTTTCCGGGCGCCGAGCGTACGCTTACCACCTCCATGAAATCGGTCGGCGAGGTGATGGCAATCGGGCGCACGTTCAGCGAGAGCCTGCAGAAGGCCTTGCGTGGTCTGGAGACCGGGCTGACGGGGCTCGACAATTTCGTACTGGAGGGGCTGGGCGCGGGCGACGACAAGAACGTCATCCGCGCCGCGCTGGGCGTACCCACACCCGACAGGCTGTTGAAGGTAGCCCAGGCAATGCGGCTGGGCGTGGATCACGAACAAATCCACGCGTTCTGCAAAATCGATCCCTGGTTCCTGGCGCGCATCCAGGAAATCATCGATATGGAGGCTCGCGTCGAAACCCATGGGCTTCCAGCCTCCGCCCAGCAGCTGCGTGCGCTCAAGGCGATGGGCTTCTCGGACGCGAGATTGGCGAGGCTCGCAAGATTGACCGAGGCAGAAGTGCGCCAACGCCGGCAGGCACTGAACGTGCGCCCGGTCTATAAGCGCATTGATACTTGTGCTGCCGAATTCGCTTCCCCCACCGCCTACATGTATTCGACCTACGAAGGCGGATTGAACGACCGCCCCGTGGACGAGGCCGAACCCTCAGGCCGCGACAAGGTCATCGTGCTTGGCGGCGGACCAAATCGCATCGGCCAAGGCATCGAATTCGATTACTGCTGCTGCCACGCCTGCTTTGCGCTCTCCAAAACAGGCATCGAGACCATCATGATCAATTGCAATCCCGAGACGGTCTCGACCGACTACGACACATCCGACCGGCTGTATTTCGAGCCGCTGACCGCGGAAGACGTGCTGGAAATCATCAGGGTAGAACAGACTAAAGGCACTCTCCGCGGCATCATCGTGCAGTTCGGGGGCCAGACCCCGCTCAAGCTTGCCAAGGCTTTGGAAGCGGCCGGCGTGCCGATCCTGGGTACATCGCCGGAAGCGATTGATTTGGCGGAGGACCGCGATCGCTTCAAGGCGCTGATCGACAGACTGGAATTGAAGCAGCCCGACAGTGGCATCGCGCGCTCGCCCGGGGAGGCGCGCGCAGTGGCGGAGTCCCTTGGTTATCCGCTTGTGATCCGGCCTTCGTATGTGCTGGGGGGCCGCGCCATGGAAATCCTGGGCGATGCCGCCGACCTTGAGCGGTATGTCACGCGGCTGTCCGCCACCCTCGATCAACCTTCCGAGCTGGCGGTCTCGGCTGAGCGGCCATTGTTGATCGACCGCTATCTAAGCGACGCGATCGAGGTCGACGTTGATTGTCTGTGCGACGGCACGGACACGTTTATTTGCGGCATCATGGAGCACATCGAGGAAGCCGGCATTCACTCCGGCGATAGCGCATGCTCGCTTCCAGTGCATTCGCTGCCTTCGTCGGTGATCGTGCGCCTGGAGAAGCAAACCCGAGATATCGCTCTGGCGCTAAAAGTGGTTGGACTGATGAACGTGCAATTCGCGGTCAAAGGGCGCGACATCTTCATCCTCGAGGTCAATCCGCGCGCTTCACGCACGGTGCCCTTCGTTGCCAAAGTTGTCGGCAAACCGATCGCCGGCATCGCGGCGCGTATCATGAACGGCGAGCCGCTCAGCACTTTCGACCTCAGGCCGGAGAAGCTCGGGCATGTCGCGGTGAAGGAGGCCGTATTCCCGTTTGCGCGGTTTCCCGGCGTAGACACCATTCTTGGCCCAGAGATGCGCTCAACGGGCGAGGTGATGGGGATCGATCGCGACTATGCGCTGGCGTTCGCGAAAAGCCAGATCGGCGCCGGCAATGTCCTTCCGCTGAAGGGGGCGGTTTTCGTATCCGTGCGCGATGCGGACAAGGAGAGCCTGCTCGGCGCCATGCGCGACCTGGCTGACATGGGCTTTCGCATTCTTGCGACGCGCGGCACCAGGCGCGCTTTGGATGCCCATGGCATCAAGTGTGAATCGGTGAACAAAGTGCTCGAAGGGCGGCCCCATATCGTCGACCTGATGAAGAATGGTGAGGTACACCTCGTTTTCAACACCACCGAGGGCGCCAAAGCATTAGCGGACTCCAAGGATATCCGCCGCACCGCTTTGCTCTACCATATCCCCTATTATACAACTCTGGCAGGCGCGTTGGCAGCGACCCAGGCCATCAAGGCTCTCGCGGCTGGCACCCTCGAGGTGGCACCCCTGCAATCCTATATAAGCCACGCATCCTGAGGATGTTGTGGGCGAGACAGCCGATCAGGGCTGGCCAAACCTAGAAGACTGAGTGAAACTGGATGAATGGCACGGGCGTTAGGCTCGGGCCGACCGCAAGAAATGTGAGCAAGGCCGATGGACAAGGTGCCGATGACCGTGGAGGGTTATCGCAAGCTCGAAGCCGAGCTACACCGGCTCAAATCCGAAGAGCGCCCGCGCATCATTCAGCAGATCTCTGACGCGCGCGAGCACGGCGATCTATCCGAAAACGCCGAATATCATGCAGCCAAGGATGCTCAAGGACTGAACGAAGCCAGGGTCGCCGATCTGGAGGACAAGATTGCGCGCGCCGAGGTGATCGAGCCTGCGAAGCTCTCGGGCACCTCAATCAAGTTCGGAGCGACCGTCACTTTGGAGGACGAGGATTCCGGAGACAAAGTGAAATACATGATTGTTGGCGAGGACGAGGCCAACCTCCGCGACGGTAAAATCTCGATCAGTTCTCCTATAGCGCGTGCACTTATCGGCAAGTCGAAGGGTGATAGCGCCGAGGTCACGACGCCGCGCGGCGCACGCAGCTATCAGGTCCTGAAAGTCGAATTCAAATAGCGGACGCACGGCCCTGTGCCGTGCATACGACACGCTCCGCTGCAGCGCCCGCGCCGCATCCAATACGTGCTTTTCCGAGTATGGGAGTAGGCCTGCCCGACAATTTTTGGCCGCGGCCGGGCTAAAAACGGGACGTGTTGCACACAATTTTTCGAAACCTCCCAAAAGGGGGATTTTTTCCACAGCGTGTATGGTGTGGCCCAGAGTCACCCACAACCGGTCACAATTGCAGTAGAGTAATCAGGCTTAGACGTTGGTGGCATCGGGGTTGGGCCTGACGTTCTCATGCGTGTGCGTGGTCAAGAGTTTCTGCCTTGGGCGGGTGTGTTCTGCCGCATAGTCATAGCGGCATCGAGCATCGCGGGGCTCGCAGTAGTGAGCGTCTCGACACGAAGCGAGCACTCAAGCTGGCATCACGCGATAAGAGACCTCGTTATTCCACCGGCCGATGCGCGTGGGCGCCAACAGCGATCGGTTGAGGACAAGGCCGCGGCCGAGGCTCGGCGGGCCGAGGCTATGCAACGGCGGCAACAGCTACTCCAGCAATCCGATGTTCTGCGCAAGCGTCTGGAGACCATCCAGCAAAAGATGGTCGTGCACCAACAACAGGTGCAAGTCCTGAGGCAGCAGATGCAGCAGCAAATGCAGGCTGCGGGAAATAGCGGTCAGCAGCTGCAGCAAATGATGGCTCGCGTCAGGCAGCATCGCCAGAACCATCATCAGCATTCTGTGGCTCAGCAAAATTCCAACTTGGGGCAGCCCGGAGCGGCCGGGCTACGCATGAGAGCGATGATGGCCGCGGTGGCGAGCCGCGCCGCGCATCGAGGCCACGACCACAATGGGCATGGCAACCATCATCTGCGACATCAAGAGCGCTATCACAACTTGCACGCCAAGCTGAACCGAGTTCGCAGCGAAAAGAACAAGAAGCAGGCAACGCCGGCTCCAGCTCCCACCCCCACGCCGATCAAGGTGACGACCACCACCAACACCACCGCCAACACCAAGAAGCAAACGTCGGGTGTGTCGCTGCAGGGACTATCAGCGGAGCCAGGAAAAACTCAGCTGATTGAAACCAAGCTCCCCGAAGTTACAGCTCTCATTGCCGAGACAACGAGCAAGACTACCGACTTCGGAATGCAAAGGCTCGGCGGGCCTATGGATCCCAAGGCAGCGGACGACAAGAACGCCGGCGCGCTGAACCTGAAGAAAGAAGATGGACGTGGCGATGGCGATCCGAAGACCCTTAAATTGAGCCGTGGATTGGGCGCTATGGTCGATCGGAAGCTGCCGCCGGTGGGCAGCTTCGTGCCGAACGAGGTGCTAGCGATCGACGCAAGCAAGGCTGCCCTGGCCAAAGCGGTTAGTCTTTATAGTTTTTAGATCTTCTTTTTTAGAGCGCCTTGTAGGCCTTTATCCATGCT
>JADMIO010607323.1_pt1 | contig 12238 bp, 19 predicted proteins | sample 8958161 | NCBI WGS metagenome assembly JADMIO01 (sample SAMN16585339, study PRJNA669376) | soil metagenome | isolation source: Crop rotation soil | place: USA: Cullars Rotation, Alabama | collected 2011 | reverse complement strand
GTGGTTTCCTGCATATGATCAAGTATCGTATGCGAACGAATGGCGATCTAGCGCGGCCGAGTGGGCGCGGGGAATGCTGAGCTTTGGGGGTTAGGCAATGGCAATCAAGACAGGAACCATTGAAGGCTGGGGCGGGCTAACTGGTCCCGGGCCGATTGTGAAATGCACGAAAACAACGATTTGAAAGACGCCCTCGAGAGTGTGCCCTGCGAGGTCTACAGCGTGGATGATTTGAATAAGTTGAAATTCGACACCACAGACGAACCCGTTATGGTGTTCACAGTTGATAATCCCTTTTACTGGGCGCGCGACGGCAATGGTGTGATTGCAGAGGCCGCCAAGCGCGCAGGAGTTTCGTTTTCAGAGATGCAGCGCAAGGTAGATGATGCAATAAACTTGTTTGCCCGAGCGCGCGAAAACGGCGGGCCGATCGAGATCACGGATGAGATGGTGCAGGCCGGGGCCGATGAATTGCTGCTCTATCCCGAGATGATAGGCCCTCTAGAAGCCGCAAGAACCGTCTACGCCGCCATGGAAGCCAAGCGACGCGAGGGTAAGTAAGTTGTGGGAATTGGAGATCAGTTACTCGGGTCGGGAATGGCCCGAGGCGCTCTCGAACAGGGCTACCGCATAGCCTTCGGTGACAGCACCCAAATCATCTGGGATCACAACTCGGAAATCATCTTCCGCGGTAACCCCAACGTCGCGCCCCCAGGCGATGAGAACAAGGGGCCGCTGCACTGGATCAAATACTACCGCGGGCATCGCCAGTACAACACTCAAGTCGGTGACAAGTGGGTCTGGAACTACAACTTCAAGCCCATCCGGGGCGAGGTGTTCCTTACGTCCGATGAGATCAGGGCAGGCGAGTTACAGGGCAAGGGCTACGTAATCGTTGAGCCCAACGTCCCGCACTGGAAGCGCCACGCCATCAACAAGCAATGGCCGATCGACCGGTGGGAACGGGTTGGGAAGTGGCTGCACAAAGCGGGCTATGACATTCGCCAGTTTGATTATGGCGGCGCTTCGCACAGGCTCAGCCGCGCTAAGCCGATCCCTTGCAATGATTTCAGGGTTGCGCTGGCCATTCTACAGAGGGCGGCGCTCTACATCGGCCCCGAGGGTGGACTGCATCACGGAGCGGCAGCGGTTGGCGTTCCTGCAGTGGTTATATTCGGCGGATTCATCCCGCCCGCGGTGACTGGCTACGACATACACACGAACCTGACGGGCGGCGCTGTGGCGTGCGGGCATTTGTTCAAGTGCGATCATTGCCGGGATGCGCTCGAGGTGATCAGCGCGGACGAGGTGCATACGGCGGCGATGGGGTATCTGAGGAATGGATAGCGGCGAGAAGCTAGATCGGATCATCGTTCTATTAGAGAAACTCGTAAATGGCCAAAGAGAAGAAAGACAACAAGATCAAAAAACCGCCCGTGAAAAAGCGCACTTCGATTGGGTTGCAACACTCCCCATTAAACAAAAGCAAGCGAAGATCGTTTAAGCCCTATCGCGGACAAGGCAAAGTCTCTCACTAACCATGGTCGACCGTGATCCCATCTCTGGTGTTCAAAGGCGTGTTGCTGGCTACCATGACGTGCGTCTGGATGGCATGCAGGATTTGCTATCTCGCGCTCGTGGTGGTGCTGTGCTTGATATTGGTTGCAACCGCGGCAATGTTGGTTATGAGTTTGCTGCTTATGGCGCCACTCTTGTACATGGCATCGATAATTACGAATTGGGAATACAGGTCGCGCGGGAGAATTTCGCGGACATACGGTATTGCCAAGCCCGTTTCGAAGTTGCGGACCTAACCGCAGGCCCAATAGCGTTGGATACCTTGGGCGATCGTACTGAGTATGATTTCGTTCTGCTGCTTGCTGTGATACACAAGATCAAGCGCGGGATGCATCCTGATCTATTGCGTTCGCTGGTTTACGCATTAGGTGATCGTTGTCGGCGTTATGTTGCCTGGAGGGGGACGCAGCGCGATGATCATGGCAATGATGAAGAAATGCGTTTGTTGGATTCGGAGTTGGCCCGACTTGGCTTTCGACGGGTTCAATGGACCGAAATCTCCGATCTAGGGCCGGGCGTGATATGGGCGAGATGATCTATCCAGCCTTTCACATTCTTGGAGGAATAGGGTTGGGGTTAATTATTTCAGGCATCGTGATGCTATGCACCCGCTCATGACCGCCGTTATTAAGTGGCGCGAACTCATCACCCTGCGCGCTGGTGAGGAGCTTACGGGCGAAATGTTCGAGTACTGGTCTGAGGACATGCGCAATACATTGGAATTGATGCTGGACCTGGGCTGGTGATCGGCCGATACGACCTTGAGTGCCGCCCCTGGACATGGGACTTTTACACCTGGTTAGTCACCGGCCGAGCCAATGGCATGACGGCGGTAGACTTCAAGCTCCAAGGCGCCAAGTCTACCAAATGGCCCATGGAAGAGAGCCTAAAGAGGTTCTGGAACTACCTCGAACCGGGTCCGCGCGAGCTCGCGGACATGAAGGTCACGATTGATGGGGCGGGACAGGAGATCGAAGGCGCGAGCACTTCTATGCTCCACCTTCCAAAACATTTCGTGCGTCTCGAACTGGTTTACCCGGCCAGTCGATCTCACGATTACACCGTCACACTACGGGATACATTCCATCGGACGAACCGCAATTCGAACGTCCAAGTCTGGCGACAGTTCGCCAAAGAAATCGGCGCCCACGTCATAGACGACAGCCGACACCATCCGATTACCCTGCGGGAACGATACACGCTATACGCCAACGCAAAGATGAACTACGGCGTACCGAATGGGCCGTTTAGCATCCTTTGGTATACCAATTATCCCATGTGCATGTTTTCTGATCCGAACGTGCCCGACGCTAACAAGGCGTGGACGGGCCACGGGGTTAAGCCGGGGCAGCAGTTGCCTTGGTTCCTCGGCAACCAGCGCATTGTTTGGGAAAATCCTACGGTTGACAGTCTCATGAAGGCGCACATGGCATGGACTGGCTAATCTGCTCCCCAGTGTGGGGCAGCAGGTGTGAGAAGGCCTTCCTGACCGTCACATTGCCATGCCTGAGGGCCGCAATCGCAGAGGGTGTATCGGGTAAAGCCCGGTTCGTAATTCACACCCACGACCGCGCGCCGCTGGCTAGGGTGCTATCTGATTTCGAGGTCGAGTTCTTCCCGGTCCCTCCGGTCAAGCTGAGCGAGCACCACTCAGCGGGGGTGGCCAATAGGGAAGCACTGAAACTCGCGAGACCAGGCGAGGCGGTCGCGTTCGTGAACGCCGACATGGCTTGCTCGGTCGAATTGTTCAAATCCGCGGAGGCAAGGTTTGCCGAAGGCAAGCGGATGATTGTCATGGCTGCGTCCCGCACCATAGGGGGGCAGCCAGAGCCAGGCATGAAGTCCAGAGACTTGCTGCGCTGGACGATGCAGCACAAGCATCCGTCCATCAAGGAGTGCTTCTGGGGTTCGGGTCGAACCACGATGCCGTGGGCGATTTACTTCCAGAAGGGCGAGGATATCGTTCTACACGGTTTCCACTTGCATCCGTTCGCAGTGCTCAATGATCGGGAGTTGGCTTTTCACGGATACTCGGTCGACCGAGACTTGGCCGATATCTACAAGAAGCACGAAATACACCTGATCACGGACCCGGACGAGGGCGCATTCGCTGAGATGTCCCCGCCGGATCGAATCTTCGGGCTGACCTACGAACGGATCAGTGTGGAGTCGATCGTGAGATGGGCGGACAAGAAGAAGCGCACGAATGCAATGCACCGCTGGTTTTTCGAGCAGCCGATAACGATCCAGGGGGACGGAAGCGATATCGGTGATGTCGCGGTCTGCAAAGACATTCTGAAAAGGCTGGTTAGCTAGTGTCGATCCTGCGCCCGATTGCCCGTCTGCTGCTCGAGGAACACAAGCGCAAGCCGATCACGGGCGATGTTCTGACGATTGGCCGGCAGAGCGTAAACTTCTCGTTTGTCGATGCGGTTGGGCTGATACGGGCACATCATGTCCCGATCCGCCCTGATCATATCGTGCAAGTTGATTCTGATACAGTCGGTTCCAAGAACAAGGGCCACATAACTGACACCTCCTTCTTTTCGCTATTCACGGATGCCAAGTTATCGTCGCTGGATGTGAGCCCATACGAAAACGCGGCTATCATCCACGACATGAACAGGGAGTTACCGCCTGAGTACCATGGTCGCGCGGACTTTGTGTTTGATGGCTCTTGTTTGGATAACATATTTGACCCTGCTTGCGCGCTAAGGTCGATGTCCAAGTTGCTCCGTCCAGGCGGGCGTATGTTCCTATTCAACCATTCGACCCTGATTCAGTCAGCCTACTTGGCGTTCTCGCCCGAGTGGTTCTACGATTTCTTTGAGTTCAACGGATATCGCGACATTCAAATCTTCACTGGCGCGTTTAAGAACGTCGTGAAGGACTGGGATGTAAAGCGTTGGGAGCCGGGAGAGAAGCCGGAAGCGGCTTACCCGAGGTTCGATTTCATCACGGTTGCGATTGCTGAGAAGGCCGAAGTGTCAACCGACGCGGTTGCGCCGATCCAGGCCCATTACCGAAAGATGCACGCTTGTTAGGCTCAATGCACGCTGCATCGTTTGCAGAGGACCCCAAACACCTTGGCTTCGTGCTTGCACGATACAAGTTCGTGGCGAAGATGTTTCAGGATATGCATACAGTACTCGAAGTCGGGTGTGGAGATTGTACGGGAGCCAATCTGGTTAAGCGCGTTGTCAACGAATGGGTCGGATGCGATGTAACCCCGTTGGTAGACGCTGACGATGTGCACGAGTTCGATATGGTCAGTTACGGACCTGAGCCGATCCCGTTTAAAAGTGATTTTAACGGCATCTATGCGCTAGATGTTCTTGAGCACATTCTGCCAGAAGACGAAAATCGTTTCATAGAAAATATGGCGACCTGGTTATATTCGAACGGAGCTCTGATCATCGGCAGCCCATCGCTAGAATCGCAACCCTATGCATCTCTCAATTCCAAGATGCAGCACGTAAACTGCAAGACCGAGGAAGGGATGCGCAAAACCCTCGGTAGGCATTTCTCAAATGTGTTTCTGTTCGGCATGCAGGACGAGACCTTGACCACAGGCTTCGGCCCGATGTGTCACTACAGACTCGCTGTATGCACCGGCAAGAGGTAATGGTGGATTTGTACAAAGAAAACGTCCTCCAAATCGAGGACGAGTTGGATAAGTTCTGCGACCTCCTGCAAGGCCAGCAAGTCAAGAGCTATCTCGAGATCGGGTCTAAGTTCGGCGGCAGCTTATGGCGTGTAGCCAATGCGCTGCCCGTGGGTTCGAAAATCGTCTCGGTTGACCTCCCACTAGGGACCAAGGTCTGGAAGCACTCAGAGCGCGCCCTAAAGGCTTGTGTGCTGGCCCTGAATGATAAGGGCTACGACGCCAAGATCATCTGGGGCGATAGCACGGCAGGGAAGATCATCGATCTAGTGCGCGAGTCGGCACCGTTCGATTGCGTGTTTATCGACGCCAACCATACGACCCCGTATCTGCGCAAGGACTGGGACAACTACGGTGCCATGGCACGCATCGTTGCCTTCCACGACATCTCCTGGGAACGGCCTGACAACTGGGAAGGCGTGAGGATTGACGTAAAGCCGTTCTGGGAAGACCTGAAGAATTTCTATCGCCACATTGAGTTTAAGTTAGACCCGAAGGGCAAGGACAACGGCATAGGCGTTCTGTGGCGCTATTGAATATCGTCACGTTCTTTTGGGGCACTAAGTACGATGCGTCATACGTTAGGAAGTTGGTGGGAGGAATTAACCGCCACCTCGCACTTCCGCATCGGATATTTGTTTGCACTGACAACACTAGCAACCCTGAGCTTCGGGGCTTGGGCGTTACTCTTGTTCCTATTTGGGACATTGCCTTAACAAAGGAGAAAGGTTGCTTCTGCAGGCTGAGATTATTCGATCCGGCATGGCAGAAGTGGATTGGGGTTTCTGAAGGTGAACAGCTCGTTAGCATTGACCTTGATGCCATTATTGTTGGTGATCTTACCACTGTGCTGGTTCGTGAGGAACCGTTTGCTATTTTACAAGGCGCAAACTCCAGCAACCCGTGTCTCTACAACGGTTCGCTATGGGCTGTCCGAGCAGGCTACAGACCTGACGTGTGGTCCTCGTTCTCGTTAGAGGCGGCTCGCAAGGTTCCGTTCTTTGAATTCCCGGACGATCAGGCGTGGTTCGAAGCCAAGATGCCTGACGCTGCGGGGTGGCAGGCAGGCCCACAGTCGGGCGTGTACGCGTTCCAAAAGCCGGGTTGGCCTAAGGGCGAGGCCTTGCCGGAAGACGCTAAGCTGGTCGTGTTTCCGGGTTGGCGTGACCCTAGCAAGTTCACTCATTTGGAATGGGTGCAGAAGCACTGGCGCGAATGATCGATCCGTCTAAGGTGGCGTTCTTCATTCCGCCAGAACTCGCGCGCTTCAAGCTTCAATTGTTTGAGCGCATTGCAGAGACAATCTATAACGCGGGTGGCTTGGTTGTTCGACATAAGCATGAGGAACTAGACCAGCTACCGCCGGACATTATCCCAGTTGTCGGGTGCTCGCCGCAGTTAACGCCACTCTATAAGAAGTGGCGCGGCAACAAACGAGATTACATCTACTGGGATAGGGGCTATTTCCGCCGATCGCAGGCGACCTGCCTACCAATAGGCGACAACGGTGGGTACTACAGATTCCACCTTAACAGCTATCAACTTCAGCGCATCAGGGAAGTTCCAGATGATCGCTGGCGCTCCATGCGGACGGATGTACTCCCATGGCAGCGCAACGGAAGGCATATCGTAATCGCTGCGCCCACGCGCACGTATGCCAAATTTCACCAGTGCGAAAGCTGGATTGCCGACACCATTGACGCTCTCGCGCGGGTGACAGACCGGCAACTCGTTATCAGGGATAAAGAGCAGTTCCGCCGCCGTCCGATCCAGAAGGACCTAGAGGGAGCGCACTGCCTTGTCACTCATGGTTCTAATTCTGCTGTTGAGTCCGTTATTCTTGGCTGTCCTGTGGTGGTACATCCGGATAGTGCGGCAGCGCTTGTGGGACTTACCAATTTAGACAAGATCGAGAAGCCGGTTTATCCAGACCGGGAACCGTGGATGCGGGCGCTGAGCTACTCGCATTTTTCAGAGTCCGAGCTGGTCGACGGAACACTTTGGCGTTTGATTGAATGAAGTCCTGTCTTGTTGTCGGCTGTGCAACGTCCGTATGGGCGGACGTAGCCAAGGCCCGAGAGTTAGGCCCGTGGGACTCGGTGTACTGCATTAAGCTTGCAGGCGTTCATTGGCCCGCCAAGTTTGACGTGTGGGCCGGTCTCCATCCTGAGTTCATGGAGTACTACAAGAAAGAACGTGCTGTCCTTGGTTTCCCTGACGGGTATGAGGTGGTTTGCCCCCCTCCCGAAGAAGTGGGACGGCACGCGCACCACCCCGCAGATCGGCGCGTTAGCTACCGTTGGCCTGGCATGGTGTCGTCTGCATCGTCAGGCATCTATGGCGCAAAGGTCGCGTTGGATGATGGTCACGATCGAGTGGCCCTTGCCGGCGTTCCCATGGTCAAGGAAGACGCGCATTTCACCCGCGGCGGTCCTTGGGCGCAAATCGGGGCTTTCATCCCCGGCCTAGAGAAATCAGTCCCTTTCATGAAGGGCAAGGTTAAGAGCTTCAGCGGTCTTACGCGGGAGCTCTTAGGAGAGCCGACCAGAGATTGGTTGGAAGGTTTTAGCACGTAAGCGCGGGTCACCCTTCGGGGTGGCCCCTTTTAATGCCCGCCGTGACGGCGCGCAATCTCGGAGAGAGACATTAATGCCTGTTCCCTATGCTGTGGACTCTATCGAGGGACTCGATGAGTCGGTTAAGTCGCTTTACGTCGAGAAAGACGGAAAGTTCGTTCTTGATGTTCAGGGGCTAGAGTCGGTCACTGACCAAGCTGTTTCCGCCGCTACTCGCAGAGCCAATAAAGAGGCCGAGCAAGAGCGGAAGCGGCGCAAAGAGCTTGAGACTAAGGTCTCGAAATGGGAATCCCTCGGAAAGTCTGATGAGGAGATTGCCGAACTCATCGCCAAGACTGCGGAACTGGAAACTACCCAGGCAACCAAGAGTGGCGATATCGAGCGTATTAAGCAGCAGCTTACTACACAATACGAGCGGGACCTTAAGAAGCGAGACGTAGAGATTACGTCCGCCAAGGAGCGCGCGGGCTACCTAGCTCAGACGCTCGAGACCTACCTCATCGATGCCAGCGCTACCGCAGCGATTGCGGCGCATAAGGGCACTCCTGAGCTTTTGCTGCCGATTGTTCGCAAGCGAGTGAAGGTAATCGAAGAGGACGGGAAGTTTGATGTTCAGGTGTTAGACAGCAAGGGTAACCAAGCCGAAAAGGCCAACGGTGATCCTTGGACCATCAGCGATCTAGTTGCTGATCTGAAAGCATCTGAGATTTACGGCCGTGCATTCGAAAGCACGGGAGCCATGGGTAGCGGGACGCCGCCTGGCACTACAGGAGCCGCAGGTAAGAGCGGCATTAAACGGCGGTCTGATCTCAAGTCTGAGAAAGAAAAGGCGGCTTATGTCGAGGCCTACGGGCACGAGGCATATTTTAGCCTGCCTCTCTAATTGAACGACCGCCTTGTGAAACACATTTTTTCATGAGGTTACATTATGGCTATCGCTGGTGGCGTCGGCAAAGGGTCCGACTTTAAGATTTACGACGAGTACTTCCGCGGCCGTTTCAACGAACTCATTGCGACTAATTCCAGTGTGTTCAATGCAGCGAGCAACGGTGCAATCCGTCTGACGAGCAAGTCGGAGCGTGGCAACTACGCTTACGAGTCGTTCTTTCAGAACCTGACTTCCTCGATGGTTGCCCGTCGTGACCTGACTTCGGTCGGTTCGCAGACCGACACCCCTCTGATCCAAGAGGAAATCGTCTCGGTCAAGCTCAATCGGAAAATGGTTCCGGTTGCGCAAACCCGCGATGCGTTCCGCAAAATCTTCGGCAACTTCAGCGCGACCGAGTTCAGTGGTCTCGTTGCCGAACAGATGGCGAATGCTGCTCAGTTGGAAATGCTGAACAGCGCACTCAATGGCGGCGTTGCTGCCCTTCGTGGCCAGTCGGCGTCATATCACCTCCAGTCGTCTCTGGGTGTGATGGACACCACCACTCTGGTGGATGCGCTGGCTAAGTTTGGTGACCGCGCAGACAGGATCGTCTGCTGGGTCATGCACTCCAAGCCCTACTACGATCTCGTGAAGCAGCAGATCGGCCTGAACATCACGGGAGTTAGCAACTTCGCAGTTGCGCAGGCGACTCCGGTGACGTTGAACCGCCCGGTTATCGTGACCGACGCGGCTGGCCTGCGTCCGCTGGTTTCTCCCGATATCGGCTACTACACCCTGGCCCTTACCAGGGATGCGTTCGTAGTCGAGAACTCGGAAGAGCAGGACGTGGTTCTGCAGGACGTTAGCGGCCTCGAGCAGCTCGTCGTGCGTATCCAGGGTGAGTATGCGTACAATCTGGGTATCAAAGGCTTCAAGTGGGACGTTGGCAACGGCGGGGCGAACCCGACCAATACGGCTCTCATGACCGGTTCGAACTGGGACACCGCCTATGGCGATGTCAAGGATCGGGCCGGCGTTGCGATCATGACCAACTAATGACTAACAGCGGGGGCGCAAATGCCCCCGCTTTCTCTTTGAGGAATCATGCTCACTTTAGAAGCTCATTTGGCCCCTAAGAAATTAGGGACCGTTATCTATTACGGCTGGTCTTCTGCGACTGCAGTTGGCATGGCCAAGAAGATGCGCGATAGCGGGCAGATGGTTATCACCCGCGATGCACACGTGTTCCATGGCGAGGTTGAGCCATGCAGCGCTGTGATCATCATGTCGGATGTTCATCCAAAGTGCCGGGCGAAACTCGAGGCGGCATACGGTGACAAGATAATTTCCACGGTCGAGGCTCCACAGCCCGAACCTGTGATTGATCCGGTTGCCCCAGTTGATGGCGACCACAGAGAACTAGCCGAGTCCATCAAGCGGCGCCATGGACGACCCCGTAAGGTTGTTATTGAGGATTAACTGCAATGGCATTTGTGGTCGAGGATGGAACAGGTCTGTCGGCTGCGAATGCGTACATTTCAGCATCCGCTGCAACTGCATATTTTACTGATCGCGGGATTACAGACTGGACTGGCACGGATTCGGTCAAGGAAGCTGCGATCATCCGTGCTACCGCCGCCATTGACGCCATGTATCGGGGTCGTTTTCCCGGTTGGAAGGCCAGGTCTCGTGAGCAGGCTTTGGAATGGCCGCGCACACTAGCCTACGACATTGAAGATAATTTGATTGCGGGCGATGAGGTCCCGGTCGAGGTTGAGGACGCAACCTGTGAGGCGGCTCTGCGTGAGTTGCTTAGTCCCGGCTCTGTCTTGCCTGATCTCGAGCGCGGCGGCAGCGTCAAGCGGCTGAAAGCGGGTTCAGTTGAGATTGAGTACGGGGCGAATGCCTCGCCCCAGACCACGTTCCAGCTCATCAACGGCATTCTGTCCGGCATTCTGACGACGGGTTCGGGCGGTGGATTGTTCGGGGTAGCCAATCGTGGCTAGTCCGCTCCTCGGCTCTCTGGCGCGGACTATCGGCAGCGCCATGTCGTCTCTGTTCCTAGACGCCACGCTCACGCGCGACGTTGCAGGCACGATTGTCGACCCGGCTGATCCGCCGTTGCCAACGCAGGTTCAATACTCAATGAAGGCCATTGAGGAGAACTACAGCGCCGGCTTGCGAGGGCAGGGGCTTGTCGGTGCAGATGATATCCAAGTGCTGATCCTCGCCAGCACTCTTGCGGTCGAGCCACAGCCCTTGGACCGCATCACTATTCGCGGCAAGACGGTGACAGTGGTTCCATCCAGCTCCGCTGGCATGAAAGCTGTACAGAGCGATCCCGCAAAGGCAACCTGGTCTTGTAGGTGTAGGTCATGAACGAAGAGCCAAAGGTCGTTTCATTTGTAGAGAAGACCGGGAAGGCCCCGTTTGCCGATGTCGCTGCGGACATGGCCAAGCATTACCGCACCATTTTTGATGCATTCCGGGGCGAGGGGTTTAGCGAAGAGCAGGGCATGCAGTTGCTGCTTGGTCTCTACATGGGCGCTCATTCGGAAGAAATTGACGAATAGCGATGGCTAACAGATTTGATGCCCTGATTGACAAATGGGATGCTGAACTACGCAAGGCTTTTATAGAGTCCATTCGAAATATCCGCGACGCTGCGCAGATCGAGCAGATCATACGGATGCTAGAGCGGAACGACCTTGAGGGTGCCGTTAGGGCAATCGGCCTAGACCCCGTAGCCTTCCGCCCATTCGATAAGGCGGTGACCGCGGCCTTTGAAGCAGGGGGAGAAGTTACCGCGCTATTGGTGCCCACCAAGCGGCTGGAAGAAGGCCTCCGGGTGATTTTCCAGTTCAACATTCGCAACCCGGATGCAGAGGCATGGTTATCGCAGCGCTCGTCTACGCAGATCACGCAAATTCTGGATGACCAGCGCATTCTAATCCGCGAGCACCTTCGTGCGGGCATGGAGCGTGGGCTTAACCCCCGTAGCGTTGCCCTGGACTTGGTTGGGCGTATCGGTGCCAACGGGCAGCGGGAAGGCGGGGCGATCGGGCTGACCTCGATCCAGGACCAATGGGCTAGGAACTACGCCGACGAACTTGCCTCTGATAATCCATTGAAGGCGCTGGAGCGGCTACTAAGGGACAAGAGATTTGATGCCGCGGTGAAGCGGGCGGCGGCAAGTGGCCAGCCGATCCCCGCAGAGTTGCGGCAGAAGATGATCGCCGCGTACCGCAACAGGGCTTTGAGGTATAGAGCCGAAGCTATAGCTCGAACTGAGGCGATGGCGGCGCTCCACGAGGCGCAGCAACAGGCGATCGAGCAGGCGGTGGCCTCTGGGTCGATTACTAAGGCGCAGGTTGGCTTTGTTTGGCGAACTGCGCATGACAACCGGGTCCGTGAAAGCCACCAGAGCATGGATGGCGATGTGGTTAAACTCGGGGAGAAGTTTGTAACCGGCAACGGTAACTATCTCGAATTCCCAGGCGACCCAAATGGGCCAGTCGAGGACATCATCAACTGCCGCTGCTGGCGGGAGCC
>JADMIO010976222.1_pt1 | contig 12239 bp, 9 predicted proteins | sample 8958161 | NCBI WGS metagenome assembly JADMIO01 (sample SAMN16585339, study PRJNA669376) | soil metagenome | isolation source: Crop rotation soil | place: USA: Cullars Rotation, Alabama | collected 2011 | reverse complement strand
CGCCTGAGCCCGCAAGCCAAGTCGCGCGTTCTCCTACGGCAATTGTAGGTGGCGTCCTATGGTGTGCGCCTATCGTGCGGCATACATTAGGGGCCATGACTACTCACGACTCCCAGCTGATGAACAAAGGTGCGCGCGCTGCCCGCAGCAACAAGATTGCGCGCTTGCTGCGCGAGCTATTCGGTATTGACAGTCTGCGCGCTGGTCAGCGCGATGTGATCGACAGCGTGCTCGATGGCCGCGATACCCTGGCCATCATGCCCACTGGTAGCGGCAAGTCGCTGTGCTACCAGATTCCCGCCCGCCTGCTCGATGGCATCACCATCGTGGTCTCGCCCTTGATCTCGCTGATGAAGGACCAGCTGGAAAAACTCGACGCTCTGGGCATACGCGCCACTCAGCTCAACAGCACCCTGAACACGGAAGAAGAGGCGCAAGCCCTGGAAGGCGTGCGCAGGGCCGAGGTCGAAATTGTCTTTTGCACGCCTGAACGGTTTGCCAGCCCTGACTTTGTCGCGTTGCTGCGTGAACTGCGTATAGCCCTGGTGGTGATCGACGAAGCCCATTGCATCACCCAGTGGGGTCACGATTTCCGACCGGCCTACCTGGCGCTGGCCGCCGCCCTCGATGCCTTGGGCAAGCCGCGCGTGCTGGCGTTGACCGCCACCGCCACCGAGGACGTGGTCAACGATATCGGCAAGCAGTTGGGCCGCGCCCGCATGCAGATCGTCAATACCGGCATCTACCGCCCCAATCTGCATTACAGCGTGGTCCAGGTGACCAGCAACGAGGAGCGCCTCGCGCATGCCCTGGCCCTGGTGCGGGCGAGCGAAGGCGTGGGCATTGTCTACGCGGCCACCGTCAAGGCGGCCACCGAGATGCAGCAACTGCTCAAGGATGCCGGCGAAAGCGCCACCCTCTACCACGGCAAGCTCTCCAGTGCCGAGCGCAAGGCCAGCCAGGACGCTTTCATGGCGGGCGAGGCGCGCGTGATGGTCGCCACCAACGCGTTTGGCATGGGTATCGACAAGCCCGACACGCGCTTTGTCATTCATCTGCAAGTGCCGGCCAATCTGGAAGCCTACTACCAGGAATCGGGGCGCGCCGGGCGCGACGGCGAGGATGCCAATTGCACGCTGCTGTATTTTCAGGACGATGTGCGGGTCCAGAAATTTTTCCTCGTTAAACACTACCCCAGCGCGACTGATCTGCAACTGATCTACGACACCGCGCTGGCCTTGGCGGCCGAAGGCGAGGCGAGCGTCGCAGCCATCAGCAAGGCGGTCGACACGCTCCCTGCATCGGCAGTGCAGGTGTGCCTGAAGCTGCTCAAGGATGGCAAGCTGCTGCGCCAAAACCGCCACCTCTTGTTCCTGGCTGGCAGCGCGGCGCCGCAAGCGGCCCTGTTCGAGCAATTGGCTGCGGTGTACGCTGCCAAGGACGAGCGTGACCGCGCAGCCCTGGAGCAGATGGTTGGCTATGCGGTGAGCGCGTATTGCCGCTGGAAGGTCTTGCTCGATTATTTCGGCGACCCGGTCGAAGGCTTCGAGCGCTGCTGCCAGTGCGACAACTGCATCAACCCGCCGCAAGTGGCGGCTGGCCCCATCCGTGACGATGAATTCGATCTGGTGGCCGCCGACCCTGATCCCGGCCCGCAGTTCGCCGTGGGCGACTCGGTACGGGTGCCGAAATTTGATGTGGGGACGGTGCAGCGGGTGGCCGGTGAGCAGGTGACCATTGTTTTTCCCGATGCAAGCACGCGCACTTTCCTGGCACAATACGTGACCCACGTCTAAGGAGGCGCCATGGCAGACATGGTCGTCGTACGCAAGGAAGGTCTGTACTGCGTGCCGGGCCAGTTCTACATCGATCCCTGGCAGCCGGTGGAACGGGCCGTCATCACGCACGCCCACGGCGACCATGCGCGCGTCGGCCATGGTCACTATCTGGCCGCAGCGAGCAGCGTAGGCGTCTTGCGCACCCGCCTGGGCGAGATCCACATCGATGGTCTCGACTACGGCGCCACCGTTGAACACAATGGCGTGACTATCTCCCTGCATCCGGCCGGCCACGTGCTTGGCTCGGCCCAAGTACGGATGGAATACAAGGGCGAAGTGTGGGTGGCCTCGGGCGACTACAAGGTGGAACCGGACGGCACCTGTGCGCCCTTTGAGCCGGTGCGCTGCGACACCTTCATCACCGAGTCGACCTTTGGCCTGCCGATCTACCGCTGGACGGCGCAGCAGCAGATTTTTGATGAACTCAATGACTGGTGGCGCAAGAATGCCGCGCAAGGGCGCTGCAGCGTGGTGTTTGCCTATGCCTTCGGCAAGGCGCAGCGCATCCTGGCCGGCATCGACCCATCGATCGGTCCCATCGTCTGCCACGGCGCGGCAGAACCCATCAACCATGCTTACCGCGCCGCCGGCGTGCCGCTGCCGCCCACGTGCATGGTCGGCGATGTGGCCAAGGCCGACCTGCAGCGCGCGCTGGTCATTGCGCCCCCGTCGGCATCGGGTTCACCCTGGATGAAGCGCTTTGGCGACTACAGCGACGCTTTTGCCAGTGGCTGGATGCAGTTGCGCGGCGCACGGCGCCGGCGCGGTGTGGACCGGGGCTTTGTCCTGTCCGACCATGCCGACTGGCCTGGCCTACTTGAAGCCATCGCCGCGACCGGCGCACCACGCGTCATCGTCACCCATGGTTCGATTCCCGTGATGGTGCGCTATTTGCGCGAGCAGGGCCTGGACGCGGCAGGCTTTGCCACCGAATATGGGGACGATGAAGCCGTCGAGGAAGTGGCGCAGGCGCCGGTGCAGGCGGCAGTGGAGGAGAGCGGCGATGCGTGAGTTTGCGCGCCTGTACACGGCGCTTGACGAAACCACCGCCACCAGCCGCAAGCTGGCGGCCCTGCAGGCGTATTTTGGCAGCGCCGCGCCGGAAAACGCCGCGTGGGCCGTGTATTTTCTCGCGGGCGGCAAGCCGCGCCAGGCCGTGCCATCAAAGCTGCTGCGCGAGTATGCGACCGAATGTGCGGGCCTGTCCCCCTGGTTGTTCGACGAGTGCTACCACGCCGTTGGTGATCTGGCTGAAACCATCGCCCACATCCTTCCGCCACCGCGCCAGCGCAGCGACATTGGCCTGGCAGTGTGGATGGAAGAGCGCATTGGCCCCTTGCGCGGAGCCGATCCACAGACCATCCGTAGCGCGCTCTTCGGTTTTTGGGATGAACTGGATTGGCGCGAGCGCTTCCTGCTGGTCAAACTGATCGGCGGCGGCTTCCGGGTGGGGGTGTCGAAATTGCTGGTCACCCGTGCGCTAGCGGCCCTGAGCGGCGTTGACAGCAAACTCATTGCGCAGCGCTTGATGGGCTGGACCGATGGCAGCGTGCGTCCCACGGCGGCAGGTTTTCTGCGCTTAATTGCGGCGCCCGGGGCCGATGAAGAGCGCCAGCAGGGCGGCCAGCCCTATCCCTTCTTTCTGGCCCACCAGTTGCAGGGCGAAGCTGGTTTGCTTGGCGCCTTGGTTGACTGGCAGGCCGAATGGAAGTACGACGGCATCCGTGCCCAATTGGTACGTCGTGGTGGTCAAAACTACCTGTGGTCACGTGGCGAAGAATTGATCACCGACCGCTTTCCCGAACTGGCCAGCCTGCCGCTGCCGGAAGGGACCGTGATTGATGGCGAGGTGCTGATCTGGCGCGACGGCGATACGCCCGCGCCGTTTGCGGAGCTGCAAAGGCGCATAGGGCGCAAGACCCTCACGGCTGGCCTGCTGGCCGAACTGCCGGCCGTGCTGGTGGCCTACGACGTGCTGGAGCAGGGCGGCATCGATCTGCGCGCCTTGTCGCAACGCGAACGCCGCAGCATGCTGGAAGAACTGGTCGCCAGTTGTGCCAGGCCCCAGCTCAAGCTCTCGCCGGTGATTAGCGCTGCCAGCTGGAGCCATCTGGCCGAGCTGCGCACCGAGTCGCGCGCACGCGGCGTGGAGGGCATGATGCTTAAATCCGGCGCGGCCCAATACGGCGTGGGGCGCACCAAGGATGTGGGCACCTGGTGGAAGTGGAAGGTCGATCCTTACAGCGTCGACGCGGTCCTCATTTACGCGCAGGCCGGTCACGGCAGACGCGCTTCGCTCTACACCGACTACACCTTCGCGCTGTGGGATGACGAGAGCGCGGGCGAGCGCAAGCTGGTGCCATTCGCGAAAGCCTACTCGGGACTCACCGACGTAGAAATCGCCCAGGTGGACAACGCTGTTCGCAAGACCACGATTGAAAAATTCGGCCCGGTGCGGTCGGTCAAACCCAGCATGGTGTTTGAAATCGGCTTTGAAGGGATCCAACGCTCCACACGCCACAAGGCTGGTATCGCCGTGCGTTTTCCCCGCATCCTGCGGCGGCGCGAAGACAAGAGCATCGCCGACGCCGATACGTTGGCGACCCTGCGCGGTTTGCTTGACGCTGCCACCTCATGAGCCGCAGCGCGCAGGCGCAAGCGATCGCGCGCTGGTTTGCCGCGCGTGGCTGGAAGGTCTTTGCGTTTCAGCGCGCCGTGTGGAAGGCTGCGCTGGCAGGGCAGTCCGGCCTGCTGCATGCCAATACCGGCGCCGGCAAGACCTACGCGGTGTGGTTGGCGGCGCTGTTGCGCGGCGCGGGGCAAGGACCACGCAGCGGCCTGCGGGTACTGTGGATCACGCCGATGCGCGCGCTCGCGGCCGACACCGTGCGGGCGCTGGAAGAATCGGCGGCCGCGCTGGCGCCCACCTGGCGCATCGGTGCCCGTACTGGCGACACCACCTCGGCAGAACGCGCGCGCCAGGCCAAGTCCTTGCCATCGGCCCTGGTGACGACACCGGAGAGCTTGTCGCTGATGCTCTCGCACGCCAACGCTGCCGCGCAGTTTGCGCAGCTGGACATGATCATCATCGATGAATGGCATGAGCTCATGGGCAGCAAACGCGGGGTCCAGGTGCAACTGGCGCTGGCCCGTTTGCGTCACTGGAACCCCCAACTGCTGGTGTGGGGTCTGTCTGCCACGATGGGCAATCTGGCGCAGGCCCAGGATGTGCTCCTGGGCGAGGGGCAGGGTGTGCTGGTCGAGGGCGCGGTGCGCAAGCAGATCGTCGTCGATTCCCTGATCCCCGCTAACGTGGCGCGCTTTCCCTGGGGCGGTCACCTTGGCATCACCATGCTGGAACCGGTGATCGCGGAGATTGCGGCGGCCAGCACCACGCTGGTCTTCACCAACACCCGTTCGCAGGCCGAATTGTGGTACCAGAACATCCTCGAAGCCTGCCCTGACTGGGCCGGATTGATCGCGCTGCATCACGGTTCCCTGGACCGCGAGGTGCGCGAATGGGTGGAAGCGGGCTTGAAAAAAGGAGAGCTCAAGGCCGTCATCTGCACCGCCAGCCTGGATCTGGGCGTCGACTTCCTGCCGGTGGAAAGGGTGCTGCAAATTGGCAGCGCCAAGGGCATTGCGCGCTTGCTGCAGCGGGCCGGGCGCAGTGGCCACGCACCGGGGCGCCTCTCGCGCGTGACATTGGTCCCAACCCACAGCCTGGAAATCCTGGAGGCGGCAGCGGCCAAGCAGGCGGTGGCGGCCCGCAGCATTGAAGCGCGCCTGGTGCCGAACAAACCCTTCGACGTGCTGGTGCAGCATCTGGTGACGGTGGCGCTGGGCGGCGGTTTTCGCGCGCAAGCGCTGCTGGAGGAAGTACGCAGCGCCTGGTCGTATCGCGCGCTGACAGACGAGGAGTGGCAGTGGGCGCTCGATTTTGTAGCGCGCGGCGGACAAAGCCTGGTGGCGTATCCCGAATACCAGCGCGTGGTGGCGGACGAGGAGGGCGTGTACCGCGTGCCCAGTATCGCGCTGGGGCGCCGCCATCGCATGGGTATCGGTACCATCGTCTCGGACTCCTCCATGCAGGTCAAGTATGTCAGTGGCGGGCGCATCGGCAGCGTGGAAGAATCATTCATTGGCCGCCTCAAGCCGGGCGACCATTTCCTGTTTGGTGGGCGCATCCTGGAGCTCATTCGGGTGCACGAGATGACGGCCTTCGTCAAGCGTGCCACCGGCGCGCGCGGCGCGGTGTCGCGCTGGCAGGGCGCGAAAATGCCGATGTCGTCTGAGCTCGCGCATGCGGCGCTGGAGCAGCTGCGCCTGGCCGCCTTGGGCCAGTTCATCGGCCCCGAAATGCAAGCCATGGCGCCTTTGCTGCAGATCCAGCAGCATTGGTCGGCCCTGCCCACCAATGAAACGCTGGTGGTCGAAACCATGGTCAGCCGCGAAGGCCATCATCTGTTCATGTATCCGTTCGCGGGCCGCTCGGTGCACATGGGACTGGCCTCCTTGCTGGCCTACCGCATTGGCCGTCAGCAGCCGCTCACATTTTCAATTGCCATTAACGACTACGGCTTTGAGCTCTTGGCCACCGATGCCGTCGACTGGCGGCGCTGGTTCACCGCGGACCATGGCGCAGGCGTGGCCCTGTTCTCGACGGACCATCTGCTGGAAGACGTGCTGGCCAGCCTGAATGCGACGCAATTGTCGCAGCAGCGCTTTCGCGAACTGGCGCGCATCGCGGGTCTGGTATTTCAGGGCTATCCAGGCCAACCGAAAAGCGCGCGCCAGGTGCAGGCTTCCTCCTCGCTGTTTTTCGAGGTGTTTCGCAAGCACGACGCGGGCAATCTGCTGCTCACGCAAGCCCAGCGCGAAGTGCTTGAGCAGGAGCTCGAACTCACGCGCCTGCGTGACACGCTGGTAGAGCTGCATGCACGCGCGGTGGCCTTGCGTCCGGTGGCGCGCGCCACGCCGTTCGGGTTTGCGCTGATGGTAGAACGCTTCCGCGAAAAACTGAGCACCGAAAAGCTGTCGGATCGGATCGCGCGCATGCTGCGCGAGCTGGAAAAGGCGGCCACGCCATGAGCGCGCTCCCTGTCAGCCTCGCTAGCGAGGAGCTGCTGCTGCTCGCGGAAAAAGCCGTGTATTGGCCGCGCGAACAGATGCTGATCATCGCCGATATCCACTTTGGAAAAGCAGCTGCCTTTCGCGCGCAAGGCGTGCCAGTGCCGCGCGGGACCACGGGGCAGAATCTGGCTGCGCTGGACGCATTGATGGCCGTGCACGCGACGCGCCAGTTGGTATTCCTGGGCGACTTCCTGCATGCTCGCGCAGCACACGCCAGCGCGACCCTGGCCGCCATGCTGGCCTGGCGCCAGCGTCATCCCGCGCTGCGTCTGTTGCTGGTGCGTGGCAATCATGACCGCCATGCTGGAGATCCGGCAGCGGCACTGGGCATTGAGGTGGTTGACGAGCCTTACTCGGTGGGCCCGTTCTCGTTTTGTCATCATCCCGACATCGACGCGCCAGGCTACGTGCTGGCCGGTCATGTGCACCCTGTGTTTCACCTCTTCAGCCGCAACGACAGCGTGCGCCTGGCCTGCTTTGTGGCCAACAGCCGTCGCATGATCCTGCCCGCATTCGGCGCCTTCACGGGGGGCTATGCGGTGAACCCTGCTCCCGGCGAGCGCCTGTGGGTGAGCTCGGGAGATGCCGTGCACTGTGTTCGCTAGCGAACGGAGCGTTGTGGCGTAGCGGCGTACCTTCTGTGTAGGCTCGGAAACATCCGATGACAATGTATACAACACAAGGAGAACATCATCAAAACCTCACAACACCTGATCGCCGGGCTTTTGGCTGTCGTGCCCATGATGTCGATCACGCTTGCCAGCGCGCCGGCACAAGCCCAGCAATACGCCACCACCAGCGTCGAGAGCACACCGCGCATACGCGGCTTTGAAGTCGATGAAATCCGCCGTCTGGTGCCAGGCGCGGAACTCGCGTTCAAGCTCTACGGAACCCCGGGCGGGCGCGCCAACCTGAACATCAAGGGCGCCACGCGCAACTTGGCAATGACTGAAGTGGAGCCTGGCCAGTACGAAGGCACCTATGTGATCGGTTCGCGCGACCGCATCAGCGGCGCCAGTGCCGTGACGGCCAATTTGCGGGTCGGTAACCTGGTCACCAGCGCCGTGCTGTCCGAGTCGATCCAGAGCGGACCGGGCATGCGCCGCAATTACTCGGCAAGCGGCGCCAACGCCCCGCGTATCGAGCGTTTCGACGTGCGCGGCGATGATGCGCTCACGCCAGGCAACGAACTCAATTTCACGCTGTATGGCACGCCAGGCGCCAAGGTGGACATGGCCATTGAGGGAACGCGCGGCGTGTTCTTTCTTCCAGAAATCAAACCAGGCGAGTACAGCGGCGAATACGTCATCCGCCGCGGTGACCATATCGCCTCCAACAGCGTGGTGACGGCCAATCTGCGCATCGATAACCGCGTTGTTTCGACCAAGCTGAACAAGCCGCTGCTGGTCGCTGGTGCCCCGGCCACTACGCCGCGTGTGGTGCGCTATTGCACCAACTGCGCTACGGTGGACGCCATCAATGTGGTGCAGGTCGAAGGTGAAGGCAATTACCTCGGCACTATCGGCGGCGGGGTGGTGGGCGCCATCGCTGGCAGCCAGGTCGGCAAGGGCAATGGCAGGACGGCAGCCCAGATCGCTGGCGCCCTGGGCGGCGCCTATATCGGCCGCAATATCGAGCGCAACCAGCGCCGCACCCAGCACTTCGAGGTGGTGATCCGCTTTGCCAACGGTGGCACGCAAACGGTGACGTATGAAAACGATCCTGGCCTGCGCGTGGGCGAGAAGGTGAAAATCAATAATGGCGTACTTGAACGCGACGCGGGCTAACACGGCTTCGCCACAAGAAAAACGGCGCCCGCGATGGGCGCCGTTTTTCGTTGGGGCAGGGACAGCTAGATGGTCGTCGCCAAGACCTGGTCGTCGCCGGGGGAATCGGACTCGGCCTTGGCCTTGGCGGCAGCCTGCTTGGTGCGCGAACGTGAAGGCGGCAGGCGGCGCAGCGTCTTGAGCGCTTCGGCATCCTTGATGCCAATGGTGCGCTGGTCGACCGTGATGAGACCAATTTCATTGAAGGCCGACAGGGTGCGGCTGACTGTTTCCAGCGTCAGGCCCAGGTAGCTGCCGATTTCATGGCGCGTCATGCGCAGATTAAACAGCTTGCTCGAATAGCCCATGGCAGCAAAGCGGTCGGCCAGGGCCACCAGGAAGCGCGCGACGCGGGCTTCGGCTGACAGCGCGCCCAGCATGCCGATCATGGTTTGCTCGCGCACCAGTTCGCGGCTCATGACGCCGTACATGACGTTTTCCAGCTCCAGGTGCACGCGTCCCAGCGCGGTGAGTTTTTTGAACGGCAGCAAAATCAAATCGCAATCGGACAGGGCCACCGCTTCGGAGGCGTAGTGGCGGGTGTGGATGCCGTCCACGCCCAGCATGTCGCCCTTCATGGGGAAGCTGAGTACCTGTTCGTTGCCGAATTCGTCGATCAGCACGGTTTTCAGGAAACCGGAATTGACGATGTACAGGGTGTCAAACGATTGGCCGATGGTGTGCACGCGCTGGCCGGTCTTGAACTGCACGTGCTGGAACAACAGTTCTTCGGTGTTGATCGAGACGGCGGCGGTGATGTGCAGCAGATCGCACACTTCCTTGAGGTTGGACCACAAACGGCCCTGGCGTTGGCGGCCAGCTTCCATCGGCGACGAGTGCAGGGTGGCCGTGGTGGTGGTGGGGCGGTTTTCGGAAGTTGGTGTAGACAGCATGCTCATCTCCAGGTGAGAAATTCTTGGGGTTTCTGGCTGCGGCCAACGCTTGGCAACTGCGACTCGATGGCGGCCGGAGCTTCAAACGGGATGGAACAGCACGGCTGGGATTAGCTTGCGTGTCTAAAAATAAATCGCAGGAAAGCCCGAATCGTTGAATTGAGTATGCCAACTCGAGTCCGGCATAGATATCAGCGAACGCTGATTCTGGGAGTAGGATAGGGCGCGGTGGCGTAGGAGAAATCCTACCTCAGCGAGCGATCTTCATAGGGAGAACAGGCTGGGCGGCCCATCGGTGACATCGGCTTACTGCCAGGTATCGATGGGCGCCGTTGAGGATTCTCGGCACGAACGCGTTGCGCTACTGTCTAAAACTTTTCGCTCACGCTTTAAAGGGCGAGAGCAGGCGGTGGGCGACAGCGTACTGCACCATTTCGGACAGCGAACTCATGCCCATTTTCTGCATGATGCGCGTCTTGTGGGTGCTGACAGTCTTGACGCTCAGATGCAAGCTGTTGGCAATTTCCGTGATTGATTTTCCGCCCACCAGCAGGGAAAACACTTCAAATTCACGGTCCGACAGTTGCTTGTGGAGCAGCTGTTCATTGGGCGTCATGATATTGAGCGCCAATTGCTCAGCAACTTCGGTACTGATGTACGGACGGCCCGAGGCCACCTTGCGGATCGCGCCCACCAACTGGGTGCCGGCGCTTTCCTTGGTCAGATAGCCCTGGGCGCCGGCGCGGATGGCCCGCACGGCATATTGTTCTTCCTCGTGCATGGTCAGGATGAGGATGGCCAGCTTGGGCGCTTCGCTGCGAATCTGGCGGATCAGGTCGACGCCGCTGCGTCCGGGCATGGACAAATCGAGCAGCAGCAGGTCAAAGCCGCCTTGGCGCACATGGGACAGGACTTCAAAGCCATTGATGGCTTCGCCGACGATATCGATGTCCAGTGCGCCGTCGAGAATGCGCTTGAGGCCTTCGCGCATGATCGTGTGGTCGTCCGCAATGACAATTCGTATCATAGAGTGGCAATCTGGCTGGGCGCGGGACCGCAGGGTGAGCGGTACCGCTGGTGTGAGAAAAAGGCGCAGCATCGCGCAGCCGAAGGGTACGGCCTTGCGCCCGCTTACGCAATTGGCAATTGTGCTAGGTAGTCGGTTCCTTGATCAGGCGGTGCACCAGCACCGGTTTGGTGGTATGGGAGAGCACCTTGTTGGTCACGCTGCCCAGCAGCAACTGCCCCCAGCCGCTGCGTCCGTGGGAACCCATGAAAATCAGGTCGCACTGGCGTTCCTCGGCCACGCTCACAATGGTACGCGCGGGCGAATCGGCAAAGGTGGTCAGACTCTCGACCACCAGCCCTGCTTTTTGCGCTGCCGCCACAACCTCGCCGGTATGCTCGCTGCCCAGCTGACGCATGCGGGCTTCATACTCCACTTCGGTCGGGTAACTGGGCGGAATGATTTCCACAGCCACCGGATACTGGTAAGGCGGCGCCACGTACAACACCAGCACCTGGGCACCCATCTGGCGCGCGAATTCGACACCGGCACAGGCGGTATGGCGGGACACTGCCGACCCATCGGTCGTGATCAGGATTTTCTGGTACATCACTTCCTCCATTCTCAGCATTTTCGGGCGTCGCACCCGTTCTGACCATTGATAAAACGCAAAGGTTTGATCTTCCTCAAAGGTCCTCCCAGCCGATCACGTCTGGGCCCTATGGAATTAATTGCTCTGACGACCATTTTGCGGCGCTTTCCCGATGTAAGATGACAAAATACAACAGGTGTTAAGCCCAAATTCACGGGAAATCAGGCTTTTGATTGTCGCCCTCATAAGTTTCGTTCCCTTCTATAGCCTAGGAGATGGACAGTGATTTACCAAGGGAGATTGCGCTGCTAAACTCGGGTTAACGCGGTCAAAAAGTTGCCGCACGTCATTTTGCTCTGCCTAAAAAACTTGCACGGCACACAGGAATATTGGTTTCATTGCGAAACTCACAACATGGAGAAGCAGGGATATGACCGACGCCGCCGATGATTTCGACGCACTCTTCGATGAAGTATCTGCGCAACGTGCAACAACTGTGGCGGCCCCCGCCGCCGCGCCGGCAGCAGCCGATGATGATATGGAAGCGCTGTTTGACCAGGTCGCTTCCGCCCGCCCACCCGATGCTGTTGCTGCGCCTGCCGCCCCCGCGGTCGCTGCCACGCCTGCGGTCGCCACCTCCGGCGAGGCTGCCGAGGGTGCAGCCGCCGACAAGCCCATGTTCGAACGCCTGGGCGGCATCGTGCGTCTCCTGCATGACTCGCTGCGCGAACTTGGCTACGACAAGGCGCTCACGGAAGCCTCATCCCAGATCAACGATGCCCAGGACCGCCTGGAATATGTGGCCTCGCTGACCGAACAGGCAGCCAACAAGGTGCTCAACACGCTCGACGAAGGCATGCCGGCCCAGGACGTGTTGTCCAAGAAGGCCAAGGAAATCTTTCCAGCACAGTGGGATCCGAAGCTTGGAATTCACGTGACTTGAAGTCGCGG
>JADMIO012791522.1_pt1 | contig 12240 bp, 9 predicted proteins | sample 8958161 | NCBI WGS metagenome assembly JADMIO01 (sample SAMN16585339, study PRJNA669376) | soil metagenome | isolation source: Crop rotation soil | place: USA: Cullars Rotation, Alabama | collected 2011 | reverse complement strand
CTTTCCCTGGCGTTCGCCACGCAGCTGCCCCGCCTGCGCCGCCACGCCCGGCCGGTCTACGCCCGCCTGGGCATCCTCCCCGCCGCCGCGGAGTTGGCGCCGGGCCCGGGGGCGGGACGATGAAATCCGGCGACCCCGCCGCCGCGTCAGAGCAGCCGGACCTCCTGCGCCCGCACGACCACCTGCTCCTGCCGGAAGCGCTCCTCGAGCCCCCGGCGGTACTGCCGCCACCAGGCCTCGTCCAGCCCCTCCGCCATGACCTCGTAGATGACGATCTCGTCGCGGCTGGTGCCGGCGGCCCCCTCCTTCCACAGCCCCTCGGCCGGGGCGCGCGTGTGGGCGGTCAGCCCGCCGAAGCGCTCGGTCAGCTCAGCGGCGACGGCCCGGAAGAGCGCCTTGGGGTGCTGGCGGCCGTGGTTGTCGTTCAGGGGCAGCAGAATGTGGACGAGGTACATGCGGAGCGCCCTCAGGGGGGAACCGTTTCATCCCTGCTTCTGCACGATCTCCTGCGTCTCGATGACCACAGGGGTGAAGGCGGAGATGGGAGTCGGCTGGAACGGCGGCACCTGCCACCGGCCGCCGGCGACCTCCTCGTTCCAACGGGCGAAGAAGTCGCGCCACACCGGGGCCCGCCCGGTGCGGTGGAACTCCGTCAGCGCCTCGAGGTCGGCGCGCAGGAAGCTCGTGTACGACGGCACCCAGCCCCCGTGCCCCAGGTCGTTCAGGAGCCATACCGCGAACTCCGACGACTCCGTCTCGAAGGCGCGGTAGGCCTCGATCGCCCGCTCCAGCCGGCCGGCGTCGGCCCTGTCCTCCTTTGCCGCCCGCAGCTCGTCGAACAGGGCCTGTACCGTCGCGCGGGAGAGGCTCCAGCGGACGATGCTGCCCAGGGCATGCGCCAGGTAGTAGGCCAGTTCCTCGGCCGCGTGGCCGCTGGCGAGCGTGACGGACAGCCCGTCGAAGGCCCCGACCTTGCCCGGGCCGAGGGGCCGCTGGCGCACGCGGACGCCGCGGGCCTCCGCCGCGGCGCGGACGTCGTCAAGGAGTTTCGTCGGGTCCATCGAGGCGCCCTCGGAAGGTCTCGGAATCCTCGACTCGACGGGGCAAACCCCATGCCGAGGCCGCCCGGGGCGTGGCCGTCGCCGCGGAATAGCCCAGCAGTTCCGCAGGTCGAAAGATGATCGTCGATACCTGTCGATTCGGCCTCGTTTTAGCGCCGGTGGACACTGGCGAAGAGCCCTCACTGCGCGGCAGCCTGGTCGAGCGCGGCCGTTCCTGCGGCAAGCCGACCTGCCGCTGCCGGCAGGGCCACCTGCGCCGCTCCTTGTACCTGGCCGTCCGGGACCACGACCAGGGCGAGCAGGTCGTGGAGCATTACCACCAGGGGGTGATCCGCCACCTGATCGGGCACGCCTTGGCCGTGGCCCTGGACGTGGAGCTGCTCCGCCCAGGCGACGGGGAGGAGGCGGCCAAGAGGCTGCTCCTGCGGGACGCCAATGGGCTGTTCGCCCAGCGGCCGCCCGCGGCCTGGCGGGACCGCCGGCTCGCCGTGCGGTACTGGGACGAGGAAGGGTTTACCACCTGCGAGGGGGTCGAGCAGCCGCGCGACACACCACCCACCGACTTCCGGAACTGCTGACCGCTTCCGGATTCCTGGAAACCGGACCGAAGAATGCTAAAATAGCCGCGCGATCACGGGGGAAGGGCTGCGCCGTCCGCGGCCTGGGCAACGTAGCGTCGGACAAGACATCCATGAGCGAGCGTAAAACGAGGGGAACGTGGGCCGCCTGGCTGGTGCTGGCCGTGGCGGGCGTCGCGGCCGCGGCGAGCGGCCCGGTGGACGCGCCGGTGAGCAACGAGCCGCGCGTCCCGGTGGCCAAGTGCCTTTCGGAGCCCGGCTTGCTTTCCAGCCCGGGCGTCCACCAGCCGTTCGTCCGGGTCCACAAGGGCGACACCCTTTACAGCCGCGACGTGCTCGTCGCAATCCCCGGCTTCCGGGTCAACGTCGAGCCCACCGATGGCGGCGTCGAGCTGACGCTGTGGGGGAACCTCCCCGGCCTGTCCGAATCTCCCGTCCTGGAGAGCTCCGTCGTCCTGCACGACTCGAAGGCGTACGACCTCGACCTCACACTCGTCCGCGGCCGAATCGTCCTCACCAACACCAAGGCCAAGGGCGCGGCGAAGGTCTGGCTGCGCGCCGAGGGCGGCGTGCAACTGGTGCTCCCCGAGCCGGGGGACAAGGTCGCCGTCGAGGGTTACGGCCGCTGGCCGTCCGGCGTGCCGTTCTCGACGAAGCGGACCCCCGGCCACCAGCCGATCCGCCTCTGGGAGCTGAACTGCCTCAAGGGCAAGCTCGAGATCAAGGCCGGCCGGACCGAGTGGTACATGGCCGAGCCGCCGGGGCCGTCGTACTTCCACGGCGACAGCGTCAACGGCCCCGCGGCGGGCGGCCCCGAGAAGCGGAGCAGCCTGCCGGAGTGGGCCGACCCGAAGGCCGAGCGGCCGAAGCTGGCCAAGCTGATCGGGGCGGTGGTGGATGCGTACCGGGGCAAGCTGAATTCGACTGACCCCGAAGAGGTGGGCCAGGCGATGCTCGCCGCCGCCGAGAAGGAGAAGGATCGGACCCGCGCTCGAATCATCCGTTACCTGGTGGTCCACGCCATGGCGGCTCTGGACGAGGTAGGCGCGGTTGCCGAGATGCTGGGCAGTTCCAGGCACGACGAGGCGCGCAAGGCCGCCGTGGTCGGGCTGCGGCACTGGATCGGGGCCAACGAGGGCCGCGACCAGAAGCTGTACGAGGTCCTGCAGCACGACCTGGGGTACACCAAGGCGGAGGCCGAGACGCTGATGCAGCTGCTGCACAGCCCGTTCGACCCCAGCCAGGCGGAGACGTACGAGACGCTCATCGCCTACCTGAAGCACCGAAAGCAGGCGGTCCGCGAGCTGGCCCACTGGCACCTGGTCCGCCTGGCCCCCATCGGGCGGGACATCCCCTACGACGCCTCCGCCCCCGCCGCCGAGCGCGAGAAGGCCGCCGACGAGTGGAAGAAACGCATCCCCACGGGGGAGCTGCCCAAGGCGAAGCCGGACGAGACGAAGAAGAAGTCGGACGAGTGACCTGCTGGTGCCAGTCAGCAGGGGTATAATATCACAGGGGGTGGGAAATCGAATTCCCATCTCCGGGAACGCCTTGTTCCCAATGCAGGCGAATCGTAGCGCACTCCCTCTCCTTCCGGGGATCACGCGGGATCGGGGGTGAGTTGGCATCCGCCTTGCATGGTTGGTGAGAAAGAGCAGTATCGATATGCGCGGACGAGCCCTTGCTCACCAGACCAGGGAGCCCCGAGATGACTACATCACACCAGGAGTCCAACAGCCACGAAGGCAAGCCGATCCAGCCCCGCCTGCTCATCGCTGAGGACAACGAGCTGGTCTGTCGCCAACTCAAGACCTTCCTCGAGGCGGACCCCGGCCTTCGCGTCGATACAACCGGCGACGGCCGGCAGGCCTTGGCGGCGCTGAAGAAGAACTATTACAGCATCTTCTTGACCGACCTCGAGATGCCGCACATCGACGGCCTGCAGCTGATCCGCGAGATCCACCGGCAGGGCATCCCCGTCAGCGTCATCGTCGTCACGGGGCACGGCAGCATCGACAGCGCCGTCTCGGCCATGCAGGCGGGCGCCTACGACTACTTCACCAAGCCGCTGGAGCTCGACCGGCTGCGGATGGTGATCCAGCGGATCCTCCACGAGCGGGCGCTGCGCGACGAGGTCGTCTACCTCCGCGAGCGGCTCAGCGGCCGGGAGGCGTTCCGCAACATCCTGTCGAAAAGCCCGCGGATGCACGCCATCCTGGAGCTGGTGCAGAACATCGCCCACACGACCACCACCGTCCTCATCGAGGGCGAGACCGGCACCGGCAAGGAGATGATCGCCCGCGCCATCCACCAGGCGTCTTCCGCCCACCGCCCGGGGCCGATGGTGCCCGTCCACTGCGCCGCGCTGCCGGAGAACCTGCTCGAGAGCGAGCTGTTCGGGCACGAGAAGGGCAGCTTCACCGGCGCCATCAGCCAGCGGAAGGGCCGCTTCGAGCAGGCGCACCGGGGGACGCTGTTCCTCGACGAGATCAGCGAGATCCCGCTGGCGATGCAGGTGAAGCTCCTGCGCGCGCTGCAGGAGCGGACGTTCGAGCGCGTCGGCGGCACCGAGTCCGTCGAGATCGACGTCCGCGTGATCGCCGCGACCAACAAGTCGCTGCACCGGATGGTGAAAAAGGGCACCTTCCGCGAGGACCTCTACTACCGCGTCAACGTGGTCCGCATCGAGCTGCCGCCGCTGCGCGAGCGGCCGGAGGACATCCGCCTCCTGGCCGACCACTTCACGGAGAAGTACGCCCGCCCCGACGAGCCGCGCAAGCGGATCGCGCCGGAGGCGATGGACATGCTGATGAAGTACCCGTGGCCGGGCAACGTCCGCGAGCTGGAGAACGTGATGGAGCGGGCGTGCGTGACCTGCCCGGGACCGATCATCGAGGCGAAGCACCTGTCGTCGGACCTGACGCAGCCGGTGATGGGCGCCTCGCCGTTCAAGATCGACCTGAGCCGGCCGCTGCCGGACCTGTTGCGGGAGATCGGCGTGGACGTGGAGAAGCGGTACATCCGCAAGGCGCTGAAGAAGACGCGCGGCAACGTGACGCGGTGCGCGAAGATCTGCGGGCTGTCGCGCCGCAGCATCACCTCGAAGCTGGCCGAGTACGGCATCCAGCGCGAGGAGATGAAGGAACCCGAAGAATGAAGAGACGGGATTCCCCACGGACCTTCGGTACACGGATCTGCGATGCACGGATCAACACGGATCAGAACAAGAGGATTAATATCTCTTCTTTCTGATCCGTGTTGATCCGTGTCCGAAGGCCGTGTAGCGCAGCTCCGTGGGGAATCCCTTCAGAGGGGGGAGGCAAGTATGCGTATCTGGCCTGGCCGTCCGTATCCGCTGGGGGCGACGTGGGACGGGGCGGGCGTCAACTTCGCCCTGTTCGCCGAGCACGCGACCAAGGTAGAGCTGTGCCTGTTCGACTCCGCCGACGCGACCAAGGAGACCGACCGCATCACCCTGCCCGAGCGGACCGACCAGGTCTGGCACGTCTACCTGCCCGACGTCATCCCCGAGCAGCTCTACGGCTACCGCGTCCACGGGCCCTACGCCCCCAAGAACGGCCACCGCTTCAACCCCAACAAGGTCGTCCTCGACCCCTGCGCCCGCGCCATCGGCCGGCCCCTCCGCTGGGACGACTCGCTGTTCGGCTACAAGGTCGGTGACCCCGAGGGCGACCTCTCCTTCGACGAGCGCGACAGCGCCGCCTTTGCCCCGCTCGGTTGCGTCATCGACCCCGCCTTCACCTGGGGCGACGACCGCCCGCCGCGCACCCCCTGGCACAAGACCCTCATCTACGAGACCCACGTCAAGGCGTTCAGCCAGAAGCTCCCCGGCATCCCGGACAGGATCCGCGGCACCTACGCCGCCCTCGCCAGCGAGCCGGCCATCGAGCACCTGCAGTCGCTGAACGTCACCGCCGTCGAGCTGCTGCCGGTGCACCACTTCATCGACGACCGGCACCTGATCGAGAAGGGGCTGTGCAACTTCTGGGGCTACAACACGCTGAACTACTTCGCCCTCGAGCCGCGCTACGCCGGCGACGTCAGCGCCCGCGAGGCGGTCAACCAGTTCAAGATGATGGTCCGGGCGCTGCACACGCACGGCATCGAGGTCATCCTCGACGTCGTCTACAACCACACGGCCGAGGGCAACCAGATGGGCCCGACGCTGTCCATGAAGGGCGTCGATAACGCGGCCTACTACCGCCTGGCGCCGGACCCGCGCTACTACATGGACTTCTCGGGCTGCGGCAACGGGCTGAACATGAACCACCCGCGCGTGCTGCAGCTCATCATGGACAGCCTCCGCTACTGGGTGCTGGAGATGCACGTCGATGGCTTCCGCTTCGACCTCGCCAGCGCGCTCGCCCGCGAGCTGTACGAGGTGAACAAGCTCGGCGCCTTCTTCGACATCATCCACCAGGACCCCGTTTTGTCTCAGGTCAAGCTGATCGCCGAGCCGTGGGACGTCGGCCCGGGCGGCTACCAGGTCGGCAACTTCCCGGTGCTGTGGACGGAGTGGAACGGCAAGTACCGCGACTGCGTCCGCCGCTTCTGGAAGGGCGACGGCGGCACCGCCAACGAGCTCGCCACCCGCCTGGCCGGCTCGAGCGACCTCTACGCCTGGGGCGGCCGGCAGCCCTACGCCAGCATCAACTTCATCACCTGCCACGACGGTTTCACGCTCGAGGACCTGGTCAGCTACAACGACAAGCACAACGAGGCCAACGGCGAGGACAACCGCGACGGCACCTCCAACAACGACAGCTGGAACTGTGGCGCGGAAGGGCCGACGGAGGACCCCAACGTGCTGGCCCTTCGCGAGCGGCAGAAGCGGAACCTGGTCGCGACGCTGCTCCTGTCCCAGGGCGTGCCGATGCTCTACTCCGGCGACGAGCTGAGCCACGGGCAGAAGGGGAACAACAACACCTACTGCCAGGACAACGACCTGACCTGGCTGGACTGGGAGCTGTCGGGCGAGCAGAAGGCGTTCCTGGAGTTCGTGAGGAAGGTGACGAAGGCCTGGCACGACAACCCGGTGCTGCACCGGCGGAAGTTCTTCCAGGGGCGGAGCATCCGCGGGACGGACATCAAGGACATCTCGTGGTTCGAGCCGTCGGGCCAGGAGATGTCCGACGAGGCCTGGAACGCGGGCTTCGTCAAGTGCCTGGGCGTCCGCCTGGCCGGCGAGCTGATCGGCGACCTGGACGAGCGCGGCGAGCCGGTCCGCGGCGACACGCTCCTGATCCTGCTGAACGCCCACCACGAGCCCCTGAAGTTCCGCCTGCCCACCCCGGTGGCCGGCATCGACTGGGAGACCGTCTTCGACACCGCCGCCCCGGAGAAGGAGCCGTCGCACTTCGACGCCGGCCACGAGTACGCGCTCGAGGGGCGCTCGCTGGTGCTGTTCCGGCAGGTGCCCATCTCGGCCGAGGGCAGTCAGTAATCCCGTAGGGTGGGCCGAGTCTTCGAGGCCCACCGCTGTGCCACTCGGTGGGCCTCGAAGACTCGGCCCACCCTACAGGATCCGGGAGTCGCATGTCCATCTTCCGCAAGAGCCTGGTCCTCGTCGCCATCCCGCTGGCGACGCAGGTGCTGTTCCTGGCGATGCTCGTCCTCATCCGCGCCGAGCAGCGCTCGGCGCAGTTCTGGGCCGTCCACGCCAACCAGGTCATCGCCCAGGCCGAGGCCTGCCACCGCACCGTCATCGAGTGCCAGACCCACATGCGCGGCTTCGTCCTCACCGGCCTGCCCGCGTTCGCCCGGGAGTACCAGGCGACGCGCGCGCTCGTCCCCACGGAGTTCGCCCGGCTCCGCGAACTCGTGGACGACAACAAGGAACAGTCGGCACGCGTCGATCGGATGACGGCAGTCTCCGCCAGGTTCATCGCCTGGATGGACGAGAACATGCACCTCCAGAAGGCCGGCCGGCGCCACGAGCTCGATGAGCGCATCCAGTCGCCCAACGCAACGCGATACGTCCGCGACCTGCGGGGCCAGCTCGACGAGTTCCTCCGCGTCGAGCACGGCCTCGAGGACCGCCGCGCCACCGAGCTGACGCGCTCGGGCCAGCTCCAGGACGCCGTCCTCCTGACCGGCGCCGCCCTCGCCATCGCCGGCAGCGTCGCCCTGCTCGTCGCCTTCAACCGGGGCATCGGCCGCCGGCTCGCCGTCATGACCGAGAACACCCGCAGCCTCGCGGAAGGCAAGGTCCTCGCCCCGCAGATCCCCGGCGGCGACGAGCTGGCCCAGCTCGACGCGATGTTCCACCGCATGGCCGAGACCATCCGCCAGAAGGAGCAGGAGAACGAGCTGTTCGTCTACAGCGTCTCGCACGACCTCCGCTCGCCCCTGGTCAACCTGCAAGGGTTCAGCCAGGAGCTGGCCCTCGTCCACGAGGACCTCCGCGCCCTCGTCAAGGACAGCAACCTCCCCGCCGCCTCCAAGGAACGCGCCGCCCGGCTCCTCGACCGCGACGCCGCCGAGTCCATCCACTACATCCGCACCGCCGTCACCCGGCTGGCCGGCATCATCGACTCGCTCTTGCGGCTGTCGCGGGCGGGCCGGGTCGAGTACCGCTGGCAGCACGTGGACGTCGCGGCGACCGTCAGGCGGATCGTCGATGCGCTGCACGACTCGCTGGCCAAGAGCGGGGCGACCGTGACGGTCGGCGAGCTGCCCCCGTGCTGGGGCGACCCCACCGCCATCGACCAGATCTTCGCCAACCTCCTGGCCAACGCGGTCAACTACCTCGACCCGTCCCGCCCCGGCCGGATCGAGGTCGGCTGTGCCGCGGACGCGAAGGGGGACGTGATGGGGAAGACAACCGAGGGGATGCGCGTCTACCATGTAAGGGACAACGGCCTGGGCATCCCGGAAGCGCAGCAGGCCAAGGTGTTCGTCGCCTTCCAGCGGCTGCACCCGGAGGTCGGCCCCGGCGAGGGCGTCGGCCTGGCCCTGGTCCGCCGGGTCGTCGAGCGGCACGCCGGCCTCGTCTGGCTGGAATCGACCCCCGGCGTGGGCACGACGTTCTTCGTCGCCCTGCCGGCCGAGCCCCGGCAGAACGCCACGATACCCTTGCCTGCGGGGCCGCCGAACGTTACCGAAAGCAGTACGCCCGGCGCGGCCGGATGACACGAGGAACGCATTCGAGGATCAGGGAGGCAGCGGATGAAAGCCCAACCCTTGCACATCGTCCTGGCGGAGGACGACGACGGGCACGCGACGCTGGTGCAGAGGAACCTGGAGCGGTCGGGGCTCGTCAACGGGTTCAAGCGCCTCGTGGACGGGCAGCAGACCCTGGACTTCTTCCGCGGCGAGGGGGCCTTCGCCGGCCAGCCGCCGCCGGCCAACGTGCTGCTGCTCCTGGACATCAAGATGCCGCGGGTCGATGGCGTCGAGGTGCTGCGGCAGCTGCGCGGGGACCAGCGGACGAACAAGATCCCGGTCATCATGCTGACGACGACCGACGACCCGCGGGAGATCGAGCGCTGTTACGAGCTGGGTTGTAACGTCTACATCACCAAGCCGGTGGACTACCAGGCGTTCGTCGAGGCGATCAAGCGGCTGGGGCTGTTCCTGCAGGTCGTTGCCGTCCCACGCAACGGCGTCAGCTGAGCATTGCAGATTGCAGATTGCAGATTGCAGATTGGAAGAACGACGCGATACTGCCCTTCCCAACTCCTCTGCTTCTCACTCTTCACTCTGCAATCTGCAATCTGCAATCGGAGGGTTGGGCGTGGCTGGAGAGTCGAAGGCAACCGTGCTCGTGGTGGAGGACGACCCAGGCGTTTCCCGGCTGCTCGTCCTCCGCCTGGAGCGTGCCGGCTACCACGCCCTGGTCGCCACGACCGCCGCCGAGGCCCTCGACCGCATCCGCGCCGAGGCCGTCGATCTGCTCCTGCTCGACCAGCAGCTGCCCGGCGGGGTCACCGGCCTGGAGCTGTTCGCGCAGGTCCGCCAGGCCGGCTTCGACGTCCCCGCGATCCTGGTGACCGGCTTCACCGCCGACACGATCGTGCTGCAGTCCCTCCGCGCCGGCGTGTTCGACTTCGTGCCCAAGACGCCCGACTACCTCGACTACCTGCTCCCCAGCATCGACCGCGTGCTGAACAAACGCCGCACGGAGTTCCAGCTCGTCGAGTCGGAGGCCCGGCTGGCCAGCATCGTCCGCAGCGCCCTCGACGCCGTCCTGACCGTGGACGAGCAGCACCGCATCCACGTCTTCAACCCCGCCGCCGAGCAGATGTTCGCCCTGCCCGTCGCCGAGGCCGCCGGCCAGCCGGTCGAGCGGCTGCTGCCGGCGTGGGCCGACCGCGAGTGGGGCGACCGGCCGCGGCCGTCGGCGGCGCCGGGAGAGCGGATCGAGCGCTGGGAGACGGAGGGGGTGCGGGCCGACGGCAGCCGGTTCCCCGTGGAGGTGTCGGTGTCGTGGGTGGAGGCCAACCGCCGCCGCTTCTGGACGTGCGTGGCCCGCGACATCAGCGAGCGGAAGCGCGCCCAGGAGGAGCGGGAACGACTCATCCGCGAGCAGGCCGCCCGTCGCGAGGCCGAAGACGCCCGCCAGCGCATCCAGGCCGTCGCCAAGGAGAACAGCCGGCTCTACGAGGAGCTGCGGCGCATCGACCGGCTCAAGGACGAGTTCCTGGCGATGCTGGCGCACGAGTTGCGCAACCCGCTTGCCCCCATCCGCAACGCCCTGCACCTGCTCCGGCTCGAGCCGCGGGGCCTGCCGCCCCCCGTCTCGGACAACCTGGGGATCATCGAGCGGCAGGTCGGGCACCTCGTTCGGCTCGTCGATGACCTGCTCGACGTCAGCCGGATCAGCGAGGGCAAGATCCAGCTGCAAAAGGAGCCGACCGACCTCGCCGCCGTCGTCACCAGGGCCCTCGAGAGCAGCGGGCCGCTCATCGCCGCGCGTCGTCATTCCTCGACGGTCAAGCTGCCCCAGGAGCCCCTGCCGGTGACGGGCGACCCCGTCCGGCTGGTGCAGGTGCTGTCCAACCTGCTCAACAACGCCGCCAAGTACACCCCCGAGGGCGGGCGCATCGACCTGCTCGTCGAGAGGGAAGGGGAGACGGCCGTCCTCCGCGTGCGCGACAACGGCATGGGGATTCCCAGGGAGATGTTGCCGCGCCTGTTCAACCCGTTCGAGCAGAGCGAACGGACGCTGGACCGGGCCGAGGGCGGCCTGGGGATCGGCCTGACGCTGGTGAAGCGCCTGACGGAGATGCACGGGGGCACCGTGGAGGCGCGGAGTGAAGGCCCCGGCAAGGGCAGCGAGTTTGTCGTGAGGCTGCCGCTGGACCAACAGGCGGCGGTGGGACTTCCCGCGCCACAGAAGAAAACGGCCACGGGGCCGGCGGCGGGGCGAAAGCGGGTCCTGGTGGTCGATGACAACCCGGATTCGACGAAGACGCTGACCCAGCTCATCGAGGTGCTGGGGCACGAGGTGCGCAACGCCAGCGACGGCCCGGGCGCCCTCGCCCGCGCCGAGGCGTTTTCACCCGAGATCGTCATCCTCGACATCGGGTTGCCGGGCATGGACGGCTACGAGGTCTGCCGGCAGCTGCGGGCGATGCCGGCGGCGGGGAAAAGCGTGATCATCGCCCTGACGGGCTACGGCTCTCCCGAGGATCGGGAGGAGTCGGAAAAGGCGGGCTTCGATGCTCACCTGGTGAAGCCGGTCGATCTCGAAGAGCTGAAGCACCTGCTGGCGCAGCCGCTCGAGCTGCTGCGGCAAACGCCGCGTCGCGGGTGACCCCCTCGACGGGCAGCAGGACGCAGGCCTGGCGGTGCTGGAGGAAACAGGACCAACCACAGGTCGCCGCCCGGCAGTTCGGGCAGAACAACGCGACGGCCGCCAACTTCCGTCCGCACTCGGCACAATGGCTGATCCCGGCGTTCATGACGCCCTCCACTTCTTCTGCTCCGAGATGAATAGAGCATCTGCCGTGCCGAAGGGCTGTCAGCCCCCAGCCCTGGCCGGGAGGAATGGCCAGAACCACCGGAACGTGCTGACTTTCTGGCGGATGTGGCGGAGGGAGGAGGTGGGGTCTTTCACCTTCATCGGGCGGAGAAGTTCCGGGATGCGGTCGAGCGTTTCGCGGATCTGCTCGAGCGGCAGCGCACCCCGGAACGGCCGCCAGAAGTGTGGCTGGCACAGCCGGCGGGCGCGCTCCTCGACGCGGGCGGGGGCGGGGCCGTCGAGGGTGAGGTAGCCGAGCAGGACGTGGGCCAGCCAGCTCGTCAGGACCCTGCCCGTGGAGGGGAGGCCGGCGAGGCGGACGTACAGCTCGGCCAGCTCGCGTTCGGAACAGAGCAGGGCGGCGAGCTGGGCCCGGGCGGCGAGGGCCCGGCCCATCTCCTGCTCGTTCATGCCGGCGAAGTCCTCGGGGCGCTGCCCCAGGTCGATCGGCAGGGCGTCGGTCCGCGGCCCGTCGGGGTCCTTCTCCCAGAAGAGCGTTCGCAGCCCGTCGTCCTGGCGCAGCTCGGCCAGGGCCAGGACGGCGCGGGCGGCCTCGCGCGGGTCGCGGCCGCGGAAGAGGCCGTCGCCGACGGCGATGTAGCAGCCGCGGGGAAAG
>JADMIO010941478.1_pt1 | contig 12241 bp, 6 predicted proteins | sample 8958161 | NCBI WGS metagenome assembly JADMIO01 (sample SAMN16585339, study PRJNA669376) | soil metagenome | isolation source: Crop rotation soil | place: USA: Cullars Rotation, Alabama | collected 2011 | reverse complement strand
TTTGGATGGCGGGGCGCAGCGCGGTCGTCGTGCCCGCGGCGCGGTTGCATCATCGGGGCGCGGCGGACGTGAACCCGCAGGGAGGCGAGAAGATCGTGGCCTACCAGACGAGCGAATCGAAGCGGTACTACACGAATCGAAACTGTCTTCTCGTGCTGATGAAGAATTGCGAGAATGTGCTGCTGGTGGTGGTGCTGCTGAACATCCTGCTGCTGGCGGTCGAATCTTTGGCGGCCCTCGTACTGATTCGGCGCTGGTCGTTTGTGAAAAAGTCGTATCATGGCGCGGTGCGCGATGCATTTCGAATGCTCCCTGCAGTGCGAAAACATCGGGCCGAAATTCGGCGTTTCCGAAAGCGCGGCGATTTTCACATGATGCGGTTTTTCCGATGGCGTTTGAACCGGTGGGATGAGCTGTTGCAGACGGCGCGAATGGGCGTTCCAAAGATTGCGGCGCGGTGATTGTATGCACGGTTCTTATCAACGGAGGTGGTTGGTAAGATGGCAGAGGGCGGCGCTCGTTTTGATTTTGATGCCGTTTGCGCGCTTCGGGCGAGCGGCGGAAAGACAGGAACTGCGCGGGACGGAACAAAGGCTGAACAATTTTGTTTCGGAACTTGTTCGGATTGCGCCGGTCACAGATTTCAGCAAAGCCATTGCATTCAATCATTCTAACGAGGGCTGGATTTTTATTTCTTCAACGTGCACGGGTGACGGAACGCTGCGCGTTGCGCTCGATTCGGGAGAAATTGTCCTTGAGCAGGATTCGGCGAAGAAAGTGACGGCGGAGGCGATGCGTTATGTGGGCAAGGGCGAACACAGCATCCGTCTGGAACGCAGCGGCGCAATCGAAGTTGAGCGGCTCGAAGTCAAAGCGATACCGGAACTCATTCATAGCGGTCTCGGATATGATCCGCAGATCAAGTCTTACGGACGTTATGACTGGGCGTTTCTGAGCCGCGACGTTTTGCCGAATGTCACGACGCTGATTATTCCCGCGAATCTGCAGCTTTCGGAGTCGGAGATTCAGAAATGGCATGGTGAGCGAAAGAAGTTTGTTGCGGAAGTGGGAATCAATTCGCAGGCAGGAACGGCTGAAGAACACGCGAGATACTGGACCGGTTTTTTTGATAAGGCTCCATTTCTGGATGGAATTATTATCGACGAATTCATCGTCAACAGACCGGTTGTCGAATGGGTGGATAGGATTACGCCCGAGCGCCAGGCACGAATGGATCGTGAACGGGGGCAGTACCGAGAATACGGGGAAGCCATCAAAAGGATTCGCGCGGATGAACGATATCGAGGGAAGATGCTTTACGCATACGTGGGCGGCAGCGGGAAAAAGCTGAATCAGGAGATCATCGGCACGAATTTTGTGCGGATAGTCCGAGAGAGTGGATATCGCATCGCGCTCGAGCGTTATCTGCACGAGATGTCCAGTCCGAGAGGTTCGAAGGAAGCGCTGCAGACCTTCGTTGATGGCATCGCTGACTGGGAGTCGAAGGAGCCCGGCGTGAAAGAGAAAATGATCATCGCATTCGGACTTTTCTCGATGCCGCCGGGCGGGATCAACAAGCAGCCGAATGTCGATTACCACGTTTGGATGGATCAGCAGATGAACCTTGTGGCGAATGATCCGCTGTTCACGGGTATTGCGGGCGTTGAATGGTGGACCTCGCTTTTGGCGGATGAAGAGACGGTGCGGTTCGTCGGCAGGTTGTACCGGCATTATGCCATCGAAGGAAAAACGGAAATGTTCACGCGCGAGCCGCTCTTTCTTACGCATATTCAAAACGCGGATTTTGAGAAAGTGACTGAAGGCTGGATGCTGCATCCGGCGGCGGAAGGAAGCATTGCGGCAAAGAGTTTTCCGCGATACGGGCGGATCGAGGGAAGGTTCATGGGGCTTGGGCGGCCCGCGGATCCCGAGCACATCGGCGATACCTTCCTTTGGATGAAAAGGAACGCAAAAGGTCCCAACACCTTTTCACAGCCGATTAAAGATCTTGAGCCAGGCAGACTTTATTCGATGAAAATGTTTTCATGCGATTACGAGGATCTGGTGAATCCAAAGGAAAAGAAAATTGAGGAAGCCCACAAGTTTATTGGATCGGTGACGCTCGACGGTGTGGAAGTGGACACGAAGCGATCGTTTACCGAGATGTATCCTTCGAGTCCTGAACCAAAGATTCCCGTATGGATCACGTATCACTGGAAAGTTTTTCGAGCGAAAAGTGAGACCGCGAAAGTGACCGTTTCAGACTGGCCGGCTGACGGTGATGGAGGACCGGATTTTGGGCAGGAGCAGACATTTAACTTTCTCGAGATTCAACCGTACCATGAATAGGAAGTTCTTATCTGGATGGATCGCGGTCCTCATCGCGCTCTCCTGCCATGCAGCCGAGACCGCTGAACCCTTGCCGCAAACTCAGCGGCTGGACTGGCCGGAAGCTGATTTGTCCGGACGGTTGATGGATGGGGCGCACAAATTTATCGAACGGAAAATTGAGGAATCAACCGGCAAACGAGGCGAGTTTTGGCATCGCGATTTTTCTTCGGCGGCGGGTTACACGGACTCAGTGCGGTCGAATCGCGTTCATCTTCAAACAATCATTGGCGCGGTGGATGCGCGGCTGCCGGCAAAGATGGAAAGGTTCGGCGATGATGCAAATCCGGCGCTTGTGGCCGAGACTTCGCGATACACTGTTTCTCAGGTGCGATGGCCCGTACTTGAAGGGTTCAACGGGACGGGGCTGCTCGTGGAGCCGAAAAAAACGCCAGTGGCCTGCGCGGTAATTTTGGCGGATGCGGATCAAACGCCAGAGCAGTTGCTCGGTCTTGCTCCTGGCACTGCAGCGACCTCCCAGGCCGCACGGCTTCTGGCCGAAAATGGATTTGAACTCGTTCTCCCGGTGACGGTGAGCCGTGAAAAAGTGCGCACCGATGACAAGCAGCTTCAGGCGAGTGACCAAACAAATCGCGAATGGATTTACCGGCAGGCCTTCCACATGGGGCGGCATGTGATTGGTTATGAAGCGCAAACGATCATGGCGGCGGTGGACTGGCTCCGCAGTCGGCACGGCGAAGGAATGAAGATTGGCGTTTCCGGTTACGCGGAGGGCGGGTTGGTCGCGTTCTACACGGCGGCGATTGATCTGCGAATCGATGCCGCGCTCGTGAGCGGCTATTTCGATTCACGGCAGAAGGTGTGGGCCGAACCCATCTATCGCAATGTTTGGGGATTGCTGCGGGAGTTTGGCGATGCCGAGATTGCTTCGTTGATTCTTCCCCGCACGCTGATCATCGAGCACAGTCCCGCGCCAACCATCATGAACCAAAAAGGCGAATGGCATACACCTGAATCCGAAAGCGTGGCCGCGGAGGTGAATCGCATCGAATCCGGTCCATTTGCACGACCACTCTTCGTTCGCGCGGAAGATGGCGGCGCTGTCGGCCCCTTTTCTTCCCGTGCCGTTGAGGCGTTCGCGAAGGCCCTGGGAGTAAGTGGTCTCACCGCGTTGAGCGAAGAAATTCCCAGGGACAGGCGCAGCGGGTTTGATCCAGAGGCCAGGCAGCAGCAACTGGTGCGGGAAATGGAAAGTTATACGCAGAAGCTCGTTCGTGAGTCGGAAAAGGTCCGAAACAAATTCTTCCTTTATTCCGTGATGCCCGAACTGGCGGAAAGTCAGTGGACAACGGCACGTCGGCTTCCCACACGTTCAGAAGAGAAATTTGTTGAAGGCGCAAAAGAGTTTCGGCGGCGATTTCAAGAGGATGGCGTCGGCCAGTTCAACGACCAACTGCTGCCCCTCAAGGCGCGCACGCGAAAAGTCGCCGAAAGCCCAAAATGGACTGCATACGACGTGGTGCTGGACGTGTATCCCGATTTGTTCGCCTGGGGTGTGCTGGTGTTGCCGAAGGATCTGAAGCCGGGCGAGCGGCGTCCCGTGGTGGTGTGTCAACATGGCCGCAACGGGCTTCCGCGCGATACGCTCGACGCGAAGAATACGCCATACAACAACTTCGCGGCAGTGCTGGCCGAACAGGGATTTATTACCTTTGCGCCGCACAACCTGTATCGCGGCGAGGATCGTTATCGCTGGCTCAGCCGCGAAGCGAATACAGTTAAGGGAAGCCTCTTTACGTTTATCGTGGCACAGCACGACCAAATTTTAAGATGGCTCGCTACGCTGCCAAATGTCGATGCGGACCGCATCGCTTTCTACGGATTAAGTTATGGCGGAGAAACGGCGGTGCGAGTGCCGGCAATATTAGAAAAGTACTGCCTCTCGATTTGTTCGGGCGATTTCAATCAATGGACGAGAAAAGTGGCCAGCACGGAGGACCCTTTCAGCTTCATGCGCACCATCGAATGGGAAATGCCGTACTGGAACCTGGGCAACACATTTGATTACGCGGAGATGACTTACCTTATTGTGCCTCGCCCATTCATGGTGGAACGTGGTCATCTCGATCGCGTCGGAGTCGATCCGTGGGTGAGCTACGAGTACGCGAAGACGCGATGGCTTTACGCGCAACTCGGTCTCGAAGACCGGACCGAAATCGAATTTTTTCAGGGCGGCCACAGCATCAATGGCCAGGGAACTTTCGCGTTTCTGCACAAACATCTGAACTGGCCTTCCAAACCCAAATCCACCTCAGATCAATAAGTATGATACGCGCCTGTGGTGGTCGTGGTTGATCCACCGACAGTGAGATCCTCACGAAACCTCCCGCTTCCCCATCCTGGCCATGGCGGTCCTCCCAGCCCCGGCAGATAGGGAGGGGCACTCGGCGGATCAAAAGCAATTTTCGAGCGCCAGTCCTCACCCACGAGTTCGATTCTGAGCACCCCCGGATACCACTCATAGGTGAATGAGAAGTTATCATCCCACAAGCCGTCGGCTGCCGTGCTGAAATTAACGAGACTGCTGTCCCCATTGTCATAATTCAATTGCAAGCGGATGTAAGTCAGGTGCTCGGGAATAAAGGGCGGCGGCGTAAAAAGTGGAGAATAACCCCAGGAATCAACGTCTTCGGCGATCACTTTCGCGCGATAATAGCGTGCGGGAAAGTTCTGCCATTCCGACGACATTTCCTGGTGCAGGAGGCCTCCGGCCGGTGGCTCGTTCGTTAGCGGTCGCCAACGAACGAGATCGCTGGAAACCTCCAGGCCCTCAATGTATCCAGGCGTTCCGTCCAGCGCGACTTCTAGGTTATTCCACCAACTCTTCTGGATCCGGACGGCGGGCCTGCCCGCTACGACAAAATAACCTGGAAAACTATAGGTAACGGTTCCGGCGCGGTCCCGCACGGCGGCCTGGAAGGCGTACTGTCCCGGGGGCAAATTCGTGTGGAAGAGTGAAAAGGGTGAGTTCCTGACGAGATTCGTCGCAACCGCGGTCCATTCTGTATGTGGTGGGATCCATCCACACGGCACCGGCCCAGAAGCGGGAATAATGGAAAGGCGGTAAGTGAGAAAACTCACTTCCGAGACGTCCGCGGGCGAATCAAAATGAACGGGCAGTTCAATTGACGGCGTTTTGAACAATGTTTTCGGTGGCATTTCAATCGCCACAGCCTTCATAACCGCGTTTGTCGAAGGAGTCAGGAGGACCGCGGTGGTGGTTCGTTCGCTCAGAAGCGTCGCGGCGATTTGCCCGCGCTGGTTAATCGCCACGGGCGAAATCAGGCGCGCGCCTTCCGGCAACTGAACGAGGGTGCCAAGCTCAACCGCCAGCGGTCCATTCCAGATCAGCGCGGCCCTCGAGCCGCTCGCTTCTCCCACCATCAGGCCCGCATCGTTTATTGCGAGAACCGTTCCGGCGTTTGCCGGGGCGCTCAGTGAAATGAGGTTTGTGCCGCGCAAAAGGGCAGGCGCTCCCTTCAGGTTTCCGACCACGTTGGACCCGTGGATTGCGACGGCGTTGATGGGCAGGTACTCATATTCGGAGACATTCTGAAAGGAGGGCCATCGGATCGAAGCTCCGTCAGATGTCCCAAGAACAGCCCCGGAATTATCAATTCCCAACAAACGTGCCGCTCCCGTCCAGCATGGACCGCCGCCAATCTGCGGAAATGCGCCTGCCTTTGGCGACAGGAGGTATCCGATGGACCCGATGTTTCCGACCACCACTCCGTCATCGTTTATCGCGCGCGCCGCGTCATCTTCGCGAACGCCCGGCTGCGGACCGAGAATTGAACTGACGCCGTTCGAGTAAAGCCACGGCCGGTAAATATTCACATCGAGCACGGAGCCGACGACCTCATCATGATTGTTCAGCGCGTACGGGATCGCTTCCTTGCCAGGTGTATTGAGAAAAGTCACGGCGCCGGGCCTCCAGAGAAACGGACGAGAGCCATCCGGCTGCGTTGCTACTCCGAGCAGAGTACCAGAATCGTTCAGAGCCACGGCGCGGGAGCTTTCCGCCTCGGGCAGGCTCACGCGAGTGAGCAGATAAATGGGGTTCGTCTGACCTCTGCAAACGCCTGCGAAAAGGAGCAGACAGAGAAGTAAATGCCGGGTGCACATCCGGGCGATGATAATTCAGGCACGGGGTCTGGGATATCCGGTTATCCCCTGAGAACGTGAGTTGTTTCGTTTTGCGAAACTTGGCCTGGAACTGCGAGTCTTGCTGCTCCGCTAATACAGTTAAGGATGGAGCTACCAATTCATATCGTCATCGGTCGACATGCGGCGGAACTCCAGCACGCCGTGAAGGGGTTTGAACGGTGGGAGTTGAAAGAACTTGCCGATGATCACCTGAGGACGCTTCTCGACGCTCTGAATATCTCCGTAGCAGTAGCCTTCGATCGTGCCATCCGCGGTGGTGATGGAGTAGGTGAACTTGACCGACCTGGAAGCGGTGATGGCGCCCCACTGGGTTTCCCAATAATAGGGTGTGGGCAGGTTTGTTACATTCGCTCTCCCTGAACCATCGGAGGCCCCAAACCATCGGCGGTGGCCGGAAAGTCTCCACTCGATTCCATAGGGTGTTGCCTTTTCCGAGATTTCACAGGTGCCGCCGTGCTGGTAATTCGTGCCGATCGCAACGCAGCGATACTTCCATTTTCCGGTGATATCGACGGATCTGGGATAGGTATCCAGGCCGATTTTCGCCAGAAGCGGTGGAAGAATGTCGTAACCGGCGAGGCGCGCGCCGATATAAGCGAGAAAGACAATCGAGACGACCGTCGCGAGGAGGCGCGGGTTCCGTAGAACATGCCAAATCAGTTCCAGCCATGAGGCAGGTTTCGTCACCTTTGGCGACGCTTTTTTCGGCTTCACGGCGCGATAATGCCGTCCATTAGGAGTATTTTAAAGACTAAAGGTCAGAACACTTCGGAATTGCGGCCGGGGGAATTCAAGTTGGACGATAGCATCAGAAGCATTGCTCCGTTGAACGGCGGCTGGCGAGAGAGATTAGCGCAGCTTGCGCACGTTTCAGAGTTTGCGCTGTTTGTAAGATTTGCGTGAAACGTTGGTTGCAGTTTGTCTTTCCGGTCCTTTTCGTTTTCGCGCTTTGCGTGCCAATGCAAGGTTCCCGGCGGCGGCGTTCAAGGCTTCGAGTAGAAGAGATTTTTGGGCGGATTTGAGGTGGACGTTTGTGCAACCCTTTCGACCCCACGCTCCGTTACATGATCTAAACATCTCCGGCGCCTGCGCGACAAATGAACGCTGTTGTTCGGGGTTGAGCTTCACCATGCCCCAGTGTTCATCGGGATAGTCGAGCGTGGCGAAGATTTTTCCATTTATGCGAAAGTCCGGGTGATCCATGTGGGCTGATTCGGTCGCAGCCGCGCAGGAGAGTGCCGCGCGCCTGAATTCTTCCGCAGTCATAGGCGGATGGTATTAGTTATCCGCGCGCGTCGAAACAGTGATTTCACCCAGGTCAATGTTTTCGTCGCCTATTGAAATCTCTTTCGAGGTCATTCCGATCTCGTTATCGAGAACGTTTCCGATTTTATCGACGCGCGGCTGGGAGGAAACGAGGTTAATCACCAACCGATAGTCGCCGGATGCGACATCTTCGACGACGAAGGTCCCATCCGGATTGGTGAAGAAGCCGTAAGAGCCGGGGGGATTTAATCCACGGATTTCTGAGGTAACTGACTTCGGCTGCAGATGCTGGGCGGATTTGGTCCAATCGATATCGGTGCGACTGGGTTGTGGCACAATTCTTCCGATCACGCGCACTCCGGATCCACCGATCTGCACGTTTGTTCGTTCGCCAGCTTTGACGGTGAAGCGTGTTGGATGGCTGGAGACGCCTATATTGCCCGACCTGTATTGCAACTCGGCCTGGGCTGTTCCCGCCGGGACTTTGGGGAATTCGAATTTTCCTGTATCATCGGTTTCCGTCGAGAAGCCATATCCCACCTTCTCGGTCCAGCCGCTTCCTATTGTTACGGTCACACGGCTCAGAGGACGCGATCCTGCAAATGCCCGTCCCTGCACGCTTCCCCAGGGTTGAAGGGTAATTGTCTGATTTTCGAAGGTTAAGGGAACGCAGGCCCAGCCCTGGTCGTGGACCACGACAACCCGCTTCGCGTCGAAAACTGGCTCAATCTGGAAGCGGCCGTCCGCGCCGGTCAAGGTCGAGATTTGGGAAGGATGGTGCTGCTCGCCAAACTTTCCAGGTGCTTCAATCCAGGAGCCTCCAGAGTCCGTGCGGAATCCCACCTGTGCTCCGTCGGCCGGCTGCCCGTTGGCAAGCAGAACCGTTCCTGCAAGATCGCCGCCCGGTTCCAGTTCAATTGTCATGCTGATGTCATTGGTCTGCACGGGCAGATCGACGGATTTTTTTCGATAACCGTCCGCGGAGAGCATGAGATTGGCGACTTCTTTGGTGCCGGGCATCGGTTGTGGCTGCCAGGATTTTCGGACGGGCGCAAACTTCTCCTGGTTCAGGCGAAAGGCAAAAATTCCGGCGTATGACTCGCCCAAAAACTCCTGTTGCGCGGAGCCGAACATTGCGGGGAAGGGGGTAAAGACCAGTCGCGCAGTAACGGCCTGCCCGCTCTTTGCGTCGCGGACTGTGCCACTCAAAGTCAACTTCGGCTTTGCTGGAAATTGAATCTCGTGCTCCACACCGTCGGAGGGAAGTTCGACGATTTTGCGTTCTTCCTCGCCAGCAGCCGCAATGAGTTTCAAAATTCCTTCAGGGGCATGCCGCCATTGAAAGCGGCCATCCGGTCTCACATCTGCGCGCCAGCGCGGGGAGTCTGGTCCGGTCATGAAAAGAATGACCTCGCCATAGCTCAACCCGTTCCCCTCTCCATCCACAAGCCTGCCGCGAAGAATGGCCTCACCCAGGTTTTCGACGGGCTTCAGCACAATCTGGATGTTTGTTCCGGCCGGTCCGAGATCGAACATCGCATCAGCGCGCTTGTAATCATCGGGCGTGATTGCAATCCGAAACTTCCCATCGGCAATTCGACCGAACGAAAACCGTCCGTGCTCATCCGAGTTTGTGCTGCGCGAATCACGCCAGCCGCTCAGGTCCTGCAATTTCACGGGCGCGTTCGCGACGGGATCGCCGGATTCAGTTTTCAGGGTGCCCTCTACCACCCCGCCCTTCTTCGCGACCAGGAGAAGGCTCTCGACCGTTCCCGGATGCAGATTTGTCGAAAAGGTTGTGGGCGCGAAATCGGGATGTTCGACCCTCCCCGCGAGCCATTTTGCCTTCGGCGAAATGAAATTGGCCTCAAAATATCCGGCGCGATCGCTGACCGGGCGCGCACAGGAAGGCGAGTAGGAGACACTCTCGCGCGACAAAAATTCCATGCCCTCTCCATTGAAATGCAGGGTTGCCCCCGCCACGGGCGCGCCCGTTTCGTCAATCACACGTCCGAGCAGCCGGCTGCCTTCTTTCAGGCGCACGGTGTACTCCGAGGGGATGGAAAGCTCCTCGTGCTCTTTCCAAACGACGCTCAACGGGACGCGACCTGGCGCACCTGTAAAAATCGCGAAACCGTGGAATTTCCCGCCACCACGCCTCTGAAGCGCGAGAGCGCCTTCGGCATCTGTTTTTTGAACGTCGCGTTCATAACCGCTTCCGTAAAAAATCGAGATTACCTCCGCGTCCGGAATCGCAGTTCCGGTTTCAGCGGCCACAACGTGCAGTTTCATAAAGGGCTCCGTCGCGCTCTTGGCGCTTTGTATCGGTTGCGCTGCAATGACTGCCGTCGTTTGCGAAGTGCTCGTTCGCGACGCACTCGGCGCGCGTTCCGGCGGGGTCAATTTGCTTCGCACAATGCGCGATCCGAAAAACAGCACGCCGAAGGACACCAGGAGCACCGCCGCCCATTTCAAGGGTGCCCAGCGAATTCCAGGTTCCGCGAATTCAATGGCCGGGGCGGCTCCCGAAGCCGCCGCTCGCACGCAGTCATTCACCAGCGGTTCGGGCGCGGCAGTGCTGAGGCGCACGCCCAGTACCGCGGCGAGCGCTGCCGTTCCCGTGGCAATACCGCGCGCCGCAAACCGGCCGCGCAGCTTTTCAATCGCCCGGCTCACCCGTTTTTTCGCGGCGTCTTCGTTCGTTCCCAAATTTTCTGCCACCTCGCGAAAGCTCCGCTGTTCCAAAAACCGCAGAACCAATGCGTCCCGGTCTGTCTGGCCCAGCTCCGCCAAAGAGGAATCGAGCACAGGCGAAATTTCCTGCCAAAGCTGCTCATCAGAAATCTCCTCAGTCATAGCGGCTGCCTTCCGTTCGTTATCTTCGCGCCTCCTTTGATCACGCCTCATGCGGAGCGCCACGAAACAGGCGGTGCGATAAAGCCAGCCGCCTAAAATGACACGGCTGCTTAGACTTTGGGCTTTTTGCGCGAGCAGCACGAAGACGGTTTGTGTCGCATCCTCTGCGAGCTGCGCATCCTGCAAATGCCGCAGCGTCGCGCCATACACCATGTTTACGTGCCGCCGGACCAGCGCTTCAAAACTCTCTTCCGAACGCCGAGTCCGATACTCCAAAAGCAAATCCAAGTCGTTCATCGCAACAGACCTTTATGAGTATATCTCCGGGCCGGGCAAAAAGGGACATTTGAGAAAACGAAGCATCCGCGTCCTGCAGAGTGTCGAGCGTGACAAAAGAGTCACTGTCAAAAGTGACAGGCGCGCTCGGGAAACAAGTTGATTAGGAATCTGACTAACCATTGTCCTTTCAAAGGACAAACATTCGACGCGGGAGGAGGATGCCGTGAGAAGAGCGCTGAACCGTATTCTCGAGATCGATTTTCACGAACCGCCCGGCTCGATGATCCTCACGGAAAATGAATAAGAGCAGGCATTTGTCCAAAGAATTGAGGCCCGTCGCGGCCCGCACTGCACGCGCAGGATGGCTGGTCCCGGCGATGCTGCTCGCAGCCGCAGGCATCGTGTATTGGGATTTTTTTCATTCGAGCTCCTCCAGGGGACTGCAAAGCCTGAGATCGATCGCGCCCGCGAAGCCCGCTCCGGGCCCTGCGCCACCCGGCATGGTGTGGATTTGCGGGGGCGAATTCTCGATGGGCACCGAGCAGGCAAACGATTCGCTCTGCGGAACGCCAGGTTTGACGCGCGACGCCCTGCCGATTCACCGCGTGTATGTAGATGCCTTTTGGATGGACGCGACGGAAGTCACGAACGAGCAGTTTGAAAAATTCGTTGAAGCCACCGGCTACGTTACCATCGCGGAAAGGACACCCACAAAAGAGGAATTCCCGACGGCGCCACCCGAAAATCTGGTGGCTGGTTCGACTGTTTTTACTCCGACGACCGAACCGGTTCCGCTGGATAATTTCTTTCAATGGTGGCGCTACGAAAGGGGAGCAAATTGGCGGCATCCGCTGGGAGTAAACACGGACCTCGAGGGGCGGGAGAAATATCCCGTCGTCCATGTCGCGTATGCGGATGCCGCCGCTTTTGCCCAGTGGGCGGGGAAACGCCTTCCGACCGAGGCGGAATGGGAATTTGCCGCGCGCGGCGGGCTGGAGGGCAAGCGTTATCCCTGGGGCGATGAGCTAAAGCCGAACGATAAGTGGATGGCTAATATTTATCAGGGCCATTTTCCAATGCGTGATGAAGGCGCCGATGGCTTTCTCGGAATCGCCCCAGTCGCGCAATTCCCGCCGAACGGCTACGGCCTGTACGATATGGCCGGCAATGTCTGGGAATGGTGCAGCGACTGGTACCGGCCTGACTATTACTCCCAACTGGCGCGGTTAGCGATCGTCGCGCGCAATCCACAGGGACCCGACTC
>JADMIO010921847.1_pt1 | contig 12242 bp, 10 predicted proteins | sample 8958161 | NCBI WGS metagenome assembly JADMIO01 (sample SAMN16585339, study PRJNA669376) | soil metagenome | isolation source: Crop rotation soil | place: USA: Cullars Rotation, Alabama | collected 2011 | reverse complement strand
CTCGACGGCATCATGCGCGCCAAGTACGCGAGCAACCGCGCGGTACTGGCCGAATGGATGACCGCCCGCCACATCGAAAGCGCCCCGCGCCGCAGCGCCACCACCACCATCAACCGGCAGCACGCCCGGCAGCACCACCCCCGGCGGCACGCCACCAACACCTAACCCATAGCGCAAGTTGCCAACTTGCGACTGCACAGGCGACGGTTCGGCAGGAAGGACCGTCGCCTTTTATTTGTTGCAATCTCGTCGGGGTTACGTGTGCGCACACGGAAATCACGCCGCCGGCGTGAGATTTAATAGCCGTGGGCACCGCCCACGGATCGATAATTAAAAACAGGTTACGACCCTGAAGAGGTCGAATACACAATTCGAGCCTTACAGGGTCGCTGGGTTGTAACTGCGGTTATTCCGGTGACGTTGTCACCGGCTATTAATTCGTCCCCTTTGGGGACCGCAATGTTCGCCGACGCGCGAGAATCGCACAATCGCAGGCGTGCCCGCATGACCAATTCTCAGACGCGTGGGTTTGCGCGCTATCCATGGACACGCTGTGTCGTGCGCGGAGCGCACGAAGGCATACAGCCTGGGGTGCAGCGAGCGCAGCGAGCAAACCCCAGGATCACAGAAGACAGAAACAAGGAACCCGCGAAGCGGGCGACAGACCTTCAGAAGATGACAATCGCTGTCGCCCGCTTCACGGGCTCGCCCAATTGGGCGGACTGTGATACCGGTTACGCCCCGGGGCCGGTGGAGGTCTTTATGCTTTCATGCGCTCCGCGCACTCTGTTATTACACGCCGCCGCACATTTGATATTGTTGCCGCTTAAGGAGTTCCGAAACCATGAGCATCACGAATGAACTAGCCGCTCTCTTCCGTCGCGATCTGGCAAAGTTCGCCAAACAGATCGAATCGTTTCCAACTGATGAGTTACTCTGGCAGACACTTCCCGGCGTGATTAATCCGGCCGGCAACCTGGCGCTTCACATCGAAGGCAACCTCAGCGAATTCGTAGGACGCCAGCTCGGCGGTCTCCCCTACCAAAGAAACCGCGATCTCGAATTCAGTTCAAAGGAAGGAACGCGAGCCGACCTCAGCGCCCGCCTGACGAAGTTAAGCGAATCCCTCCCCGCCGTAATCGAAGCTCTCAACGCTGACCAGTTAGAGAAACAATATCCCCAAGTCGTCCTCGACCGCCCAATGTCAACCGGCCAGTTCCTGATTCACCTCTACGGACATCTGAACTGGCATCTTGGGCAGGTGGATTATTTGCGGCGTCTGCTCACGCCGCAGGCGTGAGATCGAATGGCGGTGGGCAACCGCAAGGTTCAATAATGTAAGCCACATCACGGCCCCGGAAAACGTTCGAACTGTTTTATTGTTTGCGGTCAGCTGAGCAAGGCGTATAATTCGTCACGAATTGAAAATTGTGTGAGAAGAGGTAGGGTTACAGCCGCCAGCGGTTTAACGCCCGAACGAAGCACACGATTAAAGCCCTTTGCATCGTTCCGCTTTTTTCTGTCGTCCTCTTCTCGTCACCAATACATTCTGACTTGCTTTCTGACGAGGAAAGTGTAATCCACCGCGTCATTGGTCCGAACTGTCCACGAAATACACGATGGAGGGCGCAAGCTAAATGGCAACGTTTAATGTTAATGAATTCAATCGCAGGGTACGCGAAGCCCAACGAAGGGCAGAGCAAGAGATCAACCGCCAGATGCGCGAAGCCCAACGTCGGGCGGAGCAGGAGATTAAGCGCGAAATTGACCGAGTCAACCGCGCTAATCAGAGGGCTGTCGACGATTACAACCGTCGGGCGGAAGCGCACAATAAGAAGGTCATCGCTGATTACAACTCGCGTGTCAATGACCATAACCGTAGGGCCGCTGCGCACAACAAGGAAGTCATCGCTGACCTGAATCGTCAACTTCGATCCGCGTCGAGCAGCATTCATTATACGGAGCCCGAGCGACGGCTGGCAGATCGAGTGCATGAGGCCGTTGCAACGCTCGACTCGCGAGAGTACGACTCCTTTCTCAGTTACGCGCGCATCGACGGCGGGGACGTAGCGGCTAAGCTTCGAGCCAATCTTGAGAGTCTTGGCGTTGCCGTGTGGTTTGACGAGGTGGCGATTGTCCCCGGCCGCAGCCAGTCTTTTCAGATGGATGCTGGCCTTCGCAAGGCGCGTTCGGGTATTGCCCTGTTAACACCCGCCTACTTAGCCGGGCGGTTTTGGACAGAACGTGAGCTTGGAGCCTTGCTAAGCAAGGAGACGCTCATCCCGGTTTTGCACAACGTAACGTTTGAAGACGTGAAGCAGTACAGCGGAATTCTTCCCGACTTGGCGGGCTTCACCACGAAACAAGACTCAATTGAGGATATCGCCAGAAAGATTGCCGCGGCAGTGCTGATCGACGGTGGCGACTTCTCGTTTAAAGCTGAGAATCGATGATATGAAAATCAAACGAGTTAGGTTAAAGGACTTCAAGCGATTCGATGACCTTACGATCGATTTGGGAGATTCTCCAGCACGCATAGTGGCGCTGGTAGGTCCAAATGGTTGCGGCAAGAGCAGTGTCTTTGATGCCTTTGAGGAAAGACAAAAAGACTACAAAGGTGCGAATGTGAATGAGACGGTTGAATTCTTCGCAAAGTTTATGTTTGCAAGCGATCCATCTGGTCGCATGACGTCATACCAAAAAAGCGATGCGATCCAGATCACGACGGACGGTGCGACTCAGGACTTTACAAAAAAGAGTTTTCACATACGTTCCCCGTACCGTTTCACGCCGAAGCTGAACGTCTCGAGTATCACAGCACAACCGAATATTCTCGACGATACTAATCGGCCAACGAGCAGTATTGCGATGGATTCGCGACTTGAACAGAATTACCAACGAATGCTCGGAACGGCATATGACGAATTCCAAAAGGAAGGCGGGCCCACCGGTGACGAAGTTCGAGCCAAGTTATTGGATCGAATAAATTCCATTTTAAGAAATGTTCTCGATGTTGAAATCGCGTCGATTGGAAATGTCCTTCAGGGGCGGGGACAATTATATTTCAAGAAAGCCGACGCACTTGGTTTTCCTTATCAGAATCTCTCTTCAGGTGAAAAAGAGGTCGTTGATATCATTTTAGACTTGATCGCGCGAAGCTCAGAATTTGACGATACCATCTACTGTATCGATGAGCCTGAACTGCATTTGAACACAGCGATACAACGGTCGCTCTTGATAGAAATTGAAAAGTTGATTCCCGCCAAGTGTCAATTGTGGGTGGCGACTCATAGCATCGGATTTCTTCGCGCTCTCCAGGATGAACTTGCGGAGAAGGCCGCAATCTTAGACTTTTCGGAAAAGAATTACTTCCAAGGAATACAAACGATAATACCGATGAAGCCGACTCGGACGAATTGGCAGCGAATCTTTGCCACCGCGCTTGACGATCTCGTCGGCCTCATTGCGCCTCGACGGATAGTCTATTGCGAGGGCCGGCAAGAGCCGGACACTGCAGGCGGCGAGCAAGGACTCGATGCGCTTGTTTACAACGAAGTGTTTGGAGCGGAACACCCGGATACCTTATTCATCTCGAGTGGGGGATCAAGTGAATTGCCAAAAAATTCTAGTTTGGCAATAAAAATCCTAAGCAAGGCATTTCTCGATGTTGAAATACTACTACTGCGAGATCGCGACTTATTGACTGGTACTGAACGCAGTGCGTTTCTTTCAACCGATCCGATGCACCGAATGCTACTGAGACATGAAATCGAAAATTACGTATTCGATTTCGCCGTTGTTGAAGCGTTCTGCCGCTCGCGCGGGCAGACGCTTGACAGAACTGCGTACGACGCCATTGTCCAGAATATCAACGCGCAGGATTTGAAGGCGGGCACCACCACGGCGCAACTTAAGACCCTTTGCGGATTCACGGGAAACAAAGACCACTTTAAGAAGGCGTTAGCTCCTTTTATCAGACAAAGCACGTCCGTGTATGCGGAATTGGAACAGTGCATCTTCGCGTGATCGTCCTCTGTTTGAGATGATTCGGAGTCAGGAAATCCCAGAACTTGCGCGTCAGGCCTGCAATTCTGTAGTTCTTATCGATGCTCCCTACGAATCTTCTCGAGCCAGCATTTTCAGGCATATTGGGATCGCAGAATTGCAGGCCTGACCCCGTTGATGTGTTTATTGGCAGCTTTGGGAAAGCGTTTTTCCGAATCTTGCATAAGCCGCCAAGTTAAGCGAATATTAGCGCCCCATGAAGGAAATACATGTCCAAGTAAAGAGTGACCATCTGCTGCGGATGAGCCGTGTAAGGGCTCCGATCGATGCCGTCGCCGAACTGATCTGGAATGCCCTTGACGCTGATGCTACTGAAGTCAGAGTCGCTATCAAGACGAACATCATGGGTGGCGTTCAGATGATAAGCGTAAAGGACGACGGCCACGGAATTGATTACATTCAAGCTGAACCGGCATTTGAAAGCTTGGGTGGATCTTGGAAGAAAGATGTCTACCACTCAAAGACCAAACGGAGGCTTCATGGAAAAGCCGGTCAGGGAAGGTTTAGAGCGTTCTCTTTAGGAAACCGCGTTACCTGGCACACGAGATATAAGAAACCCGGCGGTAAGGTTTATCAATATACAATTGATGGGAACGCAAGCGACCTGGGAACTTTTCGTATCGGTGATGAATCACCAGCAAAAGTTAACGCGACTGGTACTGAAGTTAAAATCAACGATGTTGCTAGAAACTCTCCCTCTCTCCTTAGTAGCACGGCACAGCAAGAACTAACCGAGCAGTTCGCCTTGTATCTCAGGCAATACCCAAACATTCAAATCATCTACCAAGACCGAGTAATTAAACCAGAAGACGTTGAGCGCGACGTAACTGAATATCCTATAGAGTTTGTCAGACCGAGTGATGATAAAAAGATTGATGCAGTCTTGACTATCATCGAGTGGACCACGGACATGGATCGTAATTTGTACCTGTGCGATGCCTTTGGTTTTGCTCTTGAAACGACGCGCGCAGGAATCCATGCCCCGGGGTTTAATTTTACGGCTTACCTCAAGAGCGATTACTTCGGTGAGCTCGCCGAATCCAAACAGCTTCTGCCTGAATTAAATACCGACCTGATTGACATTATTGAAGATGCGCGTCGAACTCTGAAAACCCACTTCAGAAATCGAGCCGCAGAGTCGGCAGCTGAAACCGTCGAAGAGTGGATTGACGAAGATGTTTACCCATATGAGGGCGATCCCACCAACGTTATCGAAGAAGCAGAGCGTCAAGTGTTTGACGTCTTAGCTCTCAATATAAACGAATATCTCCCGGACTTTGAACGTTCTGATCCAATTAGTAAAAAGATCACGTTCCAATTACTTAAGCAAGCGGTTGAAGAGAGTCCTAAAGCGGTCCAGCGCATTCTCAGCGATGTTCTCGATCTGCCGAAGGATAAACAAGACGAACTTGCAGCTCTGTTAGAACGAACATCATTGACAGCGATCATCAACGCATCAAAACAAGTAGCCGATCGACTGGATTTTCTAAATGGCTTAGAGATCCTTGTATTTCGACCGGACAATCGGGAAAAACTTCTCGAACGCAGACAGCTGCATAAAATAGTTGCTGAGCAGACATGGATCTTTGGTGAGCAATTTAATCTATCGGTCAGTGATAAATCGCTTACGAATGTTTTGAACAAACATCTTGCGATACTTGGCAGAGAGCCTGAGGACGAAAATGCGGAACCAGTTCTTACGGAAGGCGGGACTTCGGGGATAATTGACTTAATGTTGTCAAGACGGATTCCCAATCCGGATAAAGAGAAAAGAGAACACTTGGTCGTCGAACTGAAGCGACCTGCGCAGAAAATCGATACGTCCGTAGAAAATCAAATCACGAACTACGCCTTCGCCGTCGACGGCGACGAACGGTTTAGAGATGCTGATACTAAGTGGATCTTTTGGGCCATATCTAACGACATGTCAGATTCAGTTCGTAAGAAGGCTAAACAGAAACATCGTCCTGAGGGGCTTCTCTATGACGACGATGAAGGCAGGGTGTTCATTTGGGTGAAGACTTGGGGCCAGCTGATTGATTCGGCAAGAGCACGGCTTGAGATTTTCCAGGAGCAACTCAATTATTCAGCCGATGACGAATCGGCCCTGGTGTACCTTCGGAAAGTCCACGAACAGTACCTCCCAAAGGCGCTGCTTCAGGAAGAAGAAGCCTTTGAACTCACTTAAAGACCCCAACAAAGGAATTCGGGGAATCGTGCAATTCCGAAATCTCATCGATGCTCCGGACGTCCTACTCAACATTCTCGCCTTCGGATGGCCAAATTGAACGAACCCCGTGCCACGCCTCGTAATTTGCGATCTCAGTCGTACTGCCACACGCTTAGTTGTGAAGCCTCGTGCATACAAAACCTCAGCACACGACCGGCGTGGCGCCATCGATTCCCTGTACTTTTGGATTGTTGATTAATCACGTAGTACTCGTCCGGCGCGTGCGCGCCGCCGCCGTGAGGGAGCCCGAACTATGCCGTTAAGCGTAGCGGATTTCCAGGAACACATATCCGGGCCATGAACCAGCCAGAAGCGGCATCATGATCGGGTCGATTCCGACGCGCTCTGTAATCTGCTACTTGGCTCCCGGAACAGCTCCCAATCTCGCGGCGTGCGTCGGATCCTAGCCACCATCGCGCACTCTTTCGGCCTCTCAGAGAGGTGACTCTTGGCGTGAGCGATTCCGCTCAATCACCAGCGCCAGTTGATTTTGTAGCCGGCGGCGAGGAGGGTCAGGTCTTGTCTGACTCTGGCCCAATCGTTGGCGGCGTCGCCTCCCAGTTGATGTTTCCGCATGAAGGTGTTGATTGAACGGCCGCGGATTAAGACTTCCCGGGCAAGGTTCGGCGCGTATCTATTATCCTCGGCGCGGTCTTTCAATTTATCCGTGGCATGTTCGAACTGCTTCACGTGTTCGTTGATTTCATCCTCAGCCCGCGTCCCGTCGAGTGGGCTGCGATCCAAGGCGTGGTCGAGGGAGCGTTTGAAGGCGTCCGTGTCAGTTTCGAGAGTGAGAATGATTTGGCGAACATTGGTGCGCACCACATTAGTGCGCTGGGCGCGCGAATCCGTCGCCAGCGTCAGCATCGATAGAGCCAGGAATAAATGAACAACTCGTCTCATCGGCGCTTATCCCCTGTGTAACGCAAACTGTTAGTTGGGAAAGAACCAACGAACCGGTACCAAGTCTGCGATTTGCTTTCTCGGTCCTGCTGCTACGCGCTTGGATTCAAATCCGTCGCTGCCACTCTTCAGGATCGCGCGTTGTATGAAGAACGGCGAGAATCAGAAGCACGAACGCTGGTGCCAGGCCTGCGATTTGCGATTCTCAGTCCTGCTGCTACAGCTTAGCTTTGACTCGTAAAAGTGAACAGAGCGGGGTCAGGCTTGCGATTTGCAATTCTAGATTAATAGCAAAGGTACCAAGTCTTCCTACTTAATGAGAATCGCAAAATCGCAAGCCTGACCCCTTTGGTTATCTTTTAGGGAAGGATGCAATGCTGTCGGCCCCGACGCCTGATCACTATCTGCCGCTGCTCTATGTGATCGCTTTGCGGCGAGAGAGTGATGAGGTTAGTTTCCCGGTCGAGGGACTCGACGGCGGGTCTATCTCGATGCTCTCAGTGAGGATTGGGTGAGCCGTCAGGCCCATCTTGCGCAAATCTCGTCTGAATTTCATAATTGGCGCATGACGGAAAAGGACATGGTGCTTGAGACCATTCGCGCTCTACCTGACAGCTGTTCGCTGGCAGAGATAGCTGAGCGAATTGAGTTCATGGCCGCGGTACAAAAAGGTCTCGATCAACTCGACGAAGGAGAGGGCATTCCTCACGAGGAAGTGAAGAAACAGTTGGCCTCATGGCTTACGAGCTGATCTGGTCTCCCGCCGCCCCTCGACGACCTTCACGACATCGTCGTCTTTATTGCGCGCGACAATCCTGAGCGCGCGATGTCATTCGGATATGAACTGATTTCACAGGCGGAACGACTTAGAGAATTTCCTGAATACGGCCGCGTGGTTCCTGAGTACCAGAACGCTGGAATTCGCGAGATTATCTTTCGACCTTATCGAATCGTCTACCGCCCTAATCATCAAAAAAGACGCTGTGAAATTGCACGGGTATGGCACTCGGCACGAGGGGTCCCGGCTGTCTAAGGTTTTGAAGCGAAACGGAAACGTGCACGAAGCCGCAGACCCCGGCGTTAACAAAACTGGTTTATGATGCGTCATACCGCCGGTTCTGAAAACCAGCCACTAAGATCGCAGCAGGAGAAATTGTTATGAAGTCGAAAGCCACCGGGTCACTCGCACTGATTCTCACCTTCGCCCTTCTGGGACAGAGCTTTTTCGTGCGCGCCAGCGCCGTGGAGACGAATGATCTTGCGGCGAGGATTGCCGGGTTTGAAACGGTGCTCGAAAGGCTACGACAGGAGCTGAAGATTCCGGCTTACTCGGCGGCCATCGTCAAAGATCAAAAGGTGATTTGGGCAAAGGGGTTCGGTTACGCCGACGTCGAGAATAAGATCCCGGCCACTGAACATACGCCTTACCATCTCGCGTCGCTGACCAAAACGTTTGCTTCGACGATCGTGATGCAGCTGGTCCAGGAGGGAAAGGTGAAGCTCGACGATCCGGTTTCAAAGTACGGGATCACGCTGGAGAGCGAGGGTGTCATTCGTGTGCGTCACTTGCTCTCGCACACCTCCGAGGGGAATCCCGGCGAGCAGTATCGTTATAACGGCAATCGCTTTTCAGAACTGGATAAGGTGATTCAGAAGGCCAGCGGTAAATCATTCGGCGAACTGCTAATCGCCAATATCCTCGAGCCACTCGGCATGGACGAGACGGCGCCCAACGTTCCCAGGACGGTCAGCACCAAATCACCGAACGCCGCGGGCCAGGCCGCGGAGGCGGAAGTGAAAGCCGCGGTGATGGACATCATCGCCGGCTATAACTCGGGCAACGTTGACCAGATCGAGAAGCGGATGGCGCCGCAGGAGAATCGCTTTCAGGCCGAGGGCGGCTTCTTAACTTCCTTTAACGGTGCGGAACTGAGGCAGGCAATCCAATCGGGATTCAAGTTGAAGTTTGACGTCTACAACCTCGAGGCGGCGGTTTACGGCGACAGCGCCGTCACAACTTGTTTTATGCAGGGAAACGTCATGCCTCCCAACGGGCCGTCGCGCACTGAAGGTCCATGGAGAGTCTCGTACATCTGGAACAAACAGGACGGGGTTTGGAAACTGGTCCATGCGCACCAGTCGCCGTTGGGCGGAGCAGTGATTACTGAAAAGCACCGGCAACGGTTCGACACGGTCGTGAAGACACTGGCCCAACCCTATGCGCTCGATCGCGAATTCAAGATCACGAAGATCAGTTACCCGCAGGGGTTCGGCACGGCCGCGGGATTGATCTCAACAGTGCTTGATATGGCGAAGTACGACATTGCGATCGATCAGAACAAGTTTCTGACGAAAGAAACTCAACAACTCGCTTTCACCCCGGCGGTGTCGACGAAGGATGGTGCGCAGCTCCCTTATGGGCTGGGATGGTTTACGCAGAATTACAAAGGCACGAAGATGCTTTGGCATTACGGGTACTGGACCGGTAACTCGTCGTTTATTTTGAAAGTGCCTGAGCAGAACATCACCTTCATCATCATGGCGAACTCTGACAACCTCAGCCGGCCGACGGATCTCGGCGCCGGCAATGCCTTGAGTTCCAAGGTGAGCATGGCGTTTTTGCGGACGTTCATCTTCCCGGATAAGTTCGGCGAGAGCTTACCAGAGATCAATTGGAACGTTCCGGTTGCGGAATTGAAAAATCAGCTCAACGCAGTCGCGGGAAAACCGTACGCCGATATCTATCGCACGGAATTGGTTACCCAGTTCCGGATCGATGTCAACGTCGGACTGCCAACCGAGGCGGCGCGGATTATGAAAATGTATGGGGAACTCTTCTCCCAACCCCTGCCTGAAGACCTGGTGAAGCTGCCGTTGATTGCGCAGATTGTGCAAGTGGCGAACAGCCAAGATAAGACGGTGCCGTTTGATCTGCCGAGCAGTCAGGACGTTCGTATCTTTGCGATCGGCGAAGGCCAGAACGGTCAGATGTCTGACTACGGTTGGATCGAAGACGACAAAGGGTCACGCGTATGGGAGATGCAGGCGGCAAAGACCACGCCTGCAGGTGGCGCCAATAAGAACCGGAAAGTTGATGCGCAAATCACGCTGCCGGCAGGCAGCTACAAGTTGCGTTACAAATCGGATGACTCGCACGCGTTCGACAGCTGGAACAGTTTGCCGCCTGACATTAATTTTTGGGGAATTGCGGTTTATAAGAAATGAAGCTACGCGCGGCAGACAAAACAGCGACAGCCATTGGCTGCGCGAATGATCCAGCATGAGGACGGCGCTGATCTTCGTCAGTTTCCCGCCTGACCGATAAAAACGCTCTTATCGATCTTGGCCGGATTACCCAGCACGACAAACCGAATATTGCGCATGTACTTCTGCGAGACGCGTTGCACGTCGGCCGGCGTAACGGCGCGGAGCTTTTCGAGAAAGCTCAGAGAGTTGCGCCAGCCGCCACCGATGAGTTCGTATTCGGCCATGCTCGCTGCCTGGGCGGCGTTGGTTTCCTGACTGATGTAATAGGTCGTGAGAAATTGCGCGGTGACGGCAGTTATGTCTTCGCGGCTCACGGGCTCGCGTTGCAGACGCGTGATCTCGCCCAGCATGACGCGGACGGCATCGTTGGCGTACTGGTCGGTGGCCGTCACATAAATCCCGCCGATGTTGGCTGCCTGCGTGTTCAGAAAAGCGTTAGGCGCGTAAGACATGTTTCGCTTGGCGCGCACTTCTTCGAAGACGCGATCGCGCAGCAGCGACGACGCGACTTCCATCGGATAAATATCGGGCGAAGTGATCGGCGGCGCCGTGTAATAGCCCTGAATGTAATTCGTCGGCAGGTTGCGAGTGGTCACTTCCAGCGTCGAAGAATTGAAGACGAGTTGCGGCAGCGCGGGCGCTTTATAATCGCCGCGCGGCAGCTTGCCGAACGCCGCGGTAATGCGCGCCTTGAGCGGCGCCGGATCCAAATCACCGACAATCACCAGCAGCAGACGCGAGGTTTGCATCACACTCTTGTGATAGGCGCGCAGGTCTTCAGCGCTCAGACGCGCGACACTTTCCGCAGTTCCCTGGGGCCGATTCAAATACGGGTGACCCGCGTAGGCGACCTTTTCCTGCAGACGTTGCAGGTAGCTGTCGGGGTCGTCAGTGTCGTCGCTAAGAGCTGATACCAGCCGGGCCTTCACCAAGTCGACATCCTCTTTAGTGAATGAAGGGTTGTTGGCGACGTCGGCAAATATCTCCCATGACTTGTCGAAATTTGAGCGCGTCGAAGTCATCGCCAGGGCCGAATAGTCATAGTTGACGCTGCCGCCGATCACGGTGCCCATGCGCGCGAGTTCTTTGCGCATGCGGTCGCGCGGATAGTTGGCGCTTGATTCACTGGCGACGGTCAGCATGAAGGCTTCGACGCCGGCATTGGTGGCCGTGAGATTCTCAGCGCCACCGCGGAAGTAAAGTTGCGCCGCCACCGTAAGGCTGCCTTCGCGTCGCTTGACCAGGACCTTGAGGCCGTTGACGTCGAACTCGCTGACGAGCGCGGACTGACGCGCGATGACGCTTTGGAAGTCGGGAGTAGTCGTCTGGGTTTGAGTAGCCGGCGTTTGCGCCGAGGCTGAGACAAATGTCAGCAGGCAAACGAGTGTTGAAATCAAAAACCATTTGCCATTTGTCATTTGAGATTTGTCATTTGTCATTTTCTGAATTCTCTTCTCAATCGGTACGCACGCCTCCGGCGTGCTTATTACGCTTATCAATCGGCACGCCAGAGGCGTGCGTACCACACTCACTGACCGATCAAATCTTCCGGCGTCAGCTTGGCGACTTGCTGTCCTTGCTCTGAAATCAATGCGAGTCCAATGTGCGGCTTGCCCTGAATGTAGGTCGTGAGATAGCGGCTGATGTCCGCCCGCGACGTTTTGCGCAAGTTGGCGAGATAGCCGCGGAAATAATCGATGCCGGTTGACGACCACCAGAAGCCGAGGTTCTTCGCGTATTCGTCAAACTTTTCGCGCGAATAAAGATCGTCGGCCTC
>JADMIO011437974.1_pt1 | contig 12243 bp, 13 predicted proteins | sample 8958161 | NCBI WGS metagenome assembly JADMIO01 (sample SAMN16585339, study PRJNA669376) | soil metagenome | isolation source: Crop rotation soil | place: USA: Cullars Rotation, Alabama | collected 2011 | reverse complement strand
GTATTCTTCGAGGCGGCCTGACGCCGCCCGGCGGCACGGAGGCCGCCGCTACGCGAGCGACACGCTATGCGCCTGATTTACGCCCAATTCTCAAACGTGCAACAACAATCCGTAACGCCGCAGGGCGCAGCCGCCGAATTGCTGCAACGGCGTGTCGAACAACGTGAACTGGGTGCCTTTGTGCGCCAGGCATGGCCGATTTTGGAACCGGCCTCACCGTTTCTGTCCAACTGGCACATTGATGCCATTGTAGATTATCTGGAAGCCGTGACGCGTGGCGAAGTGCTGCGCTTGCTCATCAATGCGCCGCCGCGTCATGGCAAGTCGAACCTGATTTCAGTCTTGTGGCCCGTCTGGGAGTGGATTTCATTTCCCGGCACGCGCTGGCTATTTGGCTCCTATTCGGCCAGCCTCGCTGTCAAGCACTCGATTGACCGGCGCACTTTGATTCAATCGGGCTGGTTTCAAACGCGCTGGGGCAACATCATCCAGTTGCGCGACGACCAGAACCAGAAGGCCGAGTTTGGCAACGAGGCGCGCGGCGTCATGGTGGCAACCGGAACAGGCGGCACCGCCATCGGCAAGGGCGGCAACCGGGTCATTATTGACGATCCGCATGATCCCAATGAAGTCGAGTCGGATAAAGTGCGCGAAAGTGTGAAGCTGGCCGTGCGGCGCAAGTTCTTCACGCGGTTGGATGACCCAAAGCGCGGCGCCATCATCGTGACGGCGCAACGCCTGCATCAAGATGACGTGAGCGCGCTTTGTCTTGACCTTGGTTTCACTCATCTCAATTTTCCGGCTGAAGCACCGCACGCCATGCGCTTGCAACTGCCATCGGGCCGCGTCTTCGAGCGCGCCGAAGGCGAGTTATTATGGCCGGCGCGCGAAGGGCCATTGCAAATCGCCCAGCGCAAGCGGGAGTTAGGCGCCTATGCCTTTGCGGGCCAATACAACCAGCAGCCCGCGCCTATGGGCGGCGGCTTGTTGCCCCGACATTGGTGGCGCTTCTGGGTGCCGCCAGGACAAGTGCGCTTGCCGCCGGTGCGCGTGCGATTGGCCAATGGCGCGTTCACCGAATGCGTCCAGATCGAATTGCCCGCGACGTTCGATCATGTGCTGCAATCGTGGGACATGGCGTTCAAGGACAAGGCCACCAACGACCGCGTGGCCGGCCAGGTGTGGGGCAGAATCGGCGCCGACAAGTTTCTATTGGAGGCGATTTTGGAACACCTGTCGTTTACCGAATCTTTGCGCGCTGTGCGCCGATTCAGTCGGGATTGGCCGGCGACAAGTGAAGTGTTGATTGAAGACCGGGCTAACGGCCCAGCGGTGATTGACGCCCTGCGGCATGAAATCGAAGGCTTGATTGCGGTTGAACCGGAAGGCGGCAAGTTCGCAAGGATTGTGGCGGTTTCGCCGCAAATCGAAAGCGGCAATGTTTACCTGCCCCATCCGGCGCTGCATTCCTGGGTCGAAGATTTCCTGCATCGCGCGGCGTTGTTTCCCAACGTTTCGATTGATGATGATCTGGACGCCCTTAGTCAGGCATTGCGGCGTTTGAAAGATGCCAACGGCGTTTCGTTTTCTCGACGGTATGACCTTCGGTAGGAACTTAGGGATTTAGGTTCTTGGGGACTTAGGAGCTTGGGTGCGGTTGTGGGCTGGATGTAGGGACGCGGCCTGCCGCGTCCTCCGGTCGTCGCCAAACGACCGCTCTCCTGTGATGGCTGCTGGGTGGGTGTGGCGTCTGCGACGCCACACGGACGCGGCAGGCCGCGTCCCTACATCCATGCCCACAACCGCACCCAAGCTCCTAAGTCCCCAAGAACCTAAATCCCTAAGTTCCTAAAACCAACAACCATGAATCTACTTGCTTTGGCCCGGCGTCGTGCCGGGCACATTTGGAACTCGCTTATGGACATCAATGCGCCCTTCGATGCACTTCTGGCCGAAGTGCCACCGGCGTTGCGCCCGATTCTTTCAGTTTCGGAAAGGGAGCGGGGGCATCAACAAGAAATCGCCCTGGCGCGATTGTATCACGACGGACGACAGGGCGTGAAGTTGACGCCGCGACTGCGCGAATTCCTGGGGCCGGATGCCGGTGCGTTCGGCGTGCGCTTGAACTTCGTGCAAAAAGTCAATCGCGCCCTGTCCTCGCGCCTGATCGTGGACGGCTTCGATTGCGATGCCGACGATGAGGACGAACAGCGCCACCAGATCGAGTTCGCCGCCAAAGTGTGGCGGGGCAGCCGGATGAAATCCAAGCGCGCCGCGCTGCATCTGGCAGCCATTCGGGACGGCGAGCATTTTCTGCTCGTGGACTGGGATACCGCCAACCAGCGCCCGCGCCTGACGCCCCATCCGCGCTATGTTGACCCCTCCGCCGCTGCGGGTCTGGACATTTCTGCCGAAGGCGACGAGTGGGGCGCGGGCGAAGGGATGCAGATGATCTATCCGCACGATGACCCCGACCAGCCGCCTTTGTGCGCCATCAAACGCTGGACGGAGAGGCTTCCCGATGCGCGCGGCGTTCCCATGCCCATCGTGCGATTGACAATCTACTATCCCAATCGCGTCGAGAAATACGCCCTCGGGCGCGATGGGTGGACGTTGCGCGAAACCGAACCCTGGACGCGCGATGGCAAGAGCGACACGGAGTTGCGCGGCGAGCCGTTGGGCATTCCCGTCGCGCATCTCAAAACGCCCGGTCTGCGCCCGTTAGCGCGCGAAGCCATCCCTTTGCAAAAGGCATTGAACAAGGTGTTCATTGACATGATGGCAGCGTCCGACCTTGATGCGTGGCGCCTGCTGGTGGCGTTCGGCTGGGAACCCGGCGACGCGGCGATTCAGCCAGGATCAATCATCGGCACCACCAAGCCACCCAACCAGGCTTCAATTGTTCCCATTGAGGCCAGCGACCCGGTGCATCAGATTGCGCTCGTGGACAAAATGGTGGCCCTCATGGCCGATGTGACGGACGTGCCCTTGTCGCTTTTGCAGCGTTCGGCCCAACGCGCCGCAGAAGGCACTTTACAGGAAGAAAAAGAATCATTTATTGCCCTGGCGCGCGACTATGCCGACACCATCGAAGGCGCTTATGAAGACGCTCTCCGTATCGCGCGGCGCTTGCAGAACACCTTCGGCACCGTCGCAGAAGGCGAGTCGCTACTCGATGAAGCGCCATCGTTTGCCATTCGCTGGGGCGAGTTCTGGGCGCGCAGCACAAATGATCGCGCTCAGGAAGCATCCGCAAGGCTGGCCTCGGGCTACACACCCGCCGAAGTGCAACGGCGTGTGTGGCATGAGGATGAAGCGACCATTGAGCGGATGAAGATATCCACGAATTAACACGCGATGTTGTAGGGGCGACCAGTGGTCGCCCTCATCGGTGGTCGCCCTCGCCAAGGGCGACCACTGGTCGCCCCTACAATGTCCCACATTTCTTAACAACCAATTTCAAAGGAGACCCACAATGACCGACACACCACTCGATACACACGAAGATTCGACCGAAGATTCCACCCAAGACGCCGTTGAAATCCAACGGCAGCGCGCTGAGGCCGCCGAAGCGCGCGAACAGGAAAAAGACGCCCTGCTGCGCCGCTTCGTCGTTCTCGAAGCGGCGCGCGAAGAAGCCGAACGCCAGAAGTTGAACTTCAACCCCGGTGCCCTGCGCGACGCTTATGACCTGCGTGCCTTTGACAACGTTCAAATTGGCGGCGACGGCCAGCCAACAGGCGTGACCGAGGCGCTACACGACCTGGTGCAAGCGCGTCCCTACCTGGTCAAGCCTGTGGCGAAAGCCGAGGCGCCCGACATTGACGCCACGCGCAGTGGCGGCAGCAATCGCCTGGACACACCCGAAGCCCAGGCATCGCGCCGCTTCCTGACACGCGGCTTTTAATTCTATTCACCGCAGAGACGCAGAGAGTTTTTGAGAATAGCCGCAAAAAGGCACAAAATTTACAAAAGAATCTCAGTTAGATCGCTCACGAAAAACGCGCAAACATATGGACTTTTAAGTTCTGCACTTCGTTTTGTGTCTTTTGTGCTTTTTGTGGTTCATCTCTTTTTCTCTTGGCGCCTTGGCGCCTTGGCGGTGAAATAAAGGAGCTTAGAAATGTCCGACATTGCCCTTGTCACACCCAACAAGATCGAGGTCGTTGAATCCGTCATTCAAGTGACGCTTCCGGCTGCCGAAGCCATTGTGGCGGGCGCACCCGTCCGCATTGACACATCGAGCGGCAAGTTCACCAATTCCAACGGCACCTCGACAGCCGAGGCGCGCACGTTTGGCATCGCCACGCGCACGGTCGCGGCAGGGATGCCGGTGACGGCCATCAGGAAAGGTGTCCTGGCCGGTTTCAACCTGGATACACCAGCCTTTGATGCCGACGTGTTCGTGTCCAACACCGATGGGAGGTTGGCCGACGCCGCAGGAACCGTTTCCCGCATCGTCGGACGCGTCCTTGGCGCAACGGCCACCACAACCGGCCACGCCTTCGACAAATTGCTGTTCGTTGACCTTTAATTCAGTTCTCAGTTCTCAGTTTTTAGTTCTCAACTGGAACATCAACTGAGAACTAAAAACTGAGAATTGAGAACTTAAAAGGAGTTTCCATGTCCAACCAAGTCCTCTACGGCTTTCACCAACTCAAAGACGTGCTAAGCCAGCCCGCCGGAGCGGGCATGACGCCGGCCATCAACACGGCCATCGGGCAAACCCTGCGCGAGTATAATCGGCAGATGGATGCCCTCCTGTCACTTTTTGTGGCGCGCACGACCCAGTTCAAGTTGCGCTACAAGTCGCCCGCCATCAAGCGGTTGCAACCCCTCGACGAGCAGGGCCGGGCACGCACGACCAAGAACACCAGCACCTATGATGTTGCCTTCCCCATCCAGGCGGCTGGCGATGCGTGGGGCGCCAATTTCGTCACCTCGCAAAAACTGTCGGTCGGCGACATCAATGATTGGATGGCCGGCAGTCTGGTGGCCGACCGGCGCTGGCTGTGCGATCACATCCTGGCCGCCCTGTTCGCTTCCGGCTCCTGGACGTTTGCCGATGAGACGCATGGCGACTTGACGGTCATGCCGCTTGCCAACGGCGACACGCAAACCTACTTGAACCAGTCGGGCAACACTGCGACCGATTCCCACTTGCTGGCCCAGCAAGACGACATTTCCGACGCAGCCAATCCGTTTCCGATACTCCATCGAGAACTGGTGGAACATCCCGAAAACGGCGGCGAAAACGCAACTATAATCGCCCTGGTGTCCAGCAACCTGGTGGATGCCGTCGAAAGACTGGCCGCTTTCCGGGAGCCGCTTGACCGCGACTTGCGACCGGCAGATAACGCCAGCGTGTTGACCGGCGCTTTGACGGCACCAGTTCCCGGCGTCGTGCGTGGCAAGGCCAACAAGTGCTGGATTGTCGAATGGGGCAGCTTGCCCGACAACGTGATCCTCGGCGTAACATTGGAAGGCGAGAAGCCCCTTGCCATGCGCGAGCATTCCGAAGCGTCGTTGCAAGGCTACTTCGAGTTGCCTCATCGCAACGACACGCCGTATCTGGAGCGCCAATTTCAGCGCCACGCCGGTTTCGGCGCGCTCAACCGCATCGGCGCGGTCTGCATGACCATCGGCGCGGCTAACTGGACAACGCCGACGAACTACGGCTCGCCCATGCCGTAAATTTCACCACAAAGGCACAAAGAACACAAAGATTTTAGATTAACCACAAAAAGCACAAGAAACACAAAAGCAGCACAACATACGAAGATGGAAACGTTGGCAGCGATTGCAACAGATGCACAGTCCTTTTCCTGTCGCTTCTCCTTTTGTGTCTTCTGTGCTTTTTGTGGTTAATCTAAAATCTTTGTGTTCTTTGTGCCTTTGTGGTGAATAGAAGGAGCCGCGATGAGCTTTTCCTTTCTGTTAGGCGATGCAGTTCTCGACACGCGCCAGGTGGCGCGCGTGCGGAACCATACGGGCGACACGGGCGACGGCACAACAGACGGCGGGACGGAAGGGCGGGATTACTTTTTGTCCGACGAGCGCATTCTGGGCTTTCTCGATGATGAAGCCGAAAACGCCGCGACGGAGAAACTGATCGCCAAACTCGCCGCTGCCGCCGCTTTGGACATGCTGGCGACCAACGAAGCCTACGTCCAGAAAGTGCAAACGACCCTGGGCGAAAGCACCGACGGCGCGGCGACGGCCAAAGCCATCAGGGATCACGCCAACTCCCTGCGCCGCCAGGTGGCGGACGCCCAGGCTTCACCTGCGCCCCTTGGCACACCCGATGGGGCGTTCAATTACACCCTGCACCGCGTCTGATTATTTTCACCCAAAAGGCACAAAGAACACAACGTTTGTTTTTGAACTTTCTTTGTGTTCTCTGTGTCTTTGTGGTGAATCAAAACCCATGCAAACTTCTCTTCATCACCCACGCCAGCAAATCCAACGACAACAGTTCTATGCCTGGACGTGTGCCATCAAGCAATCGAGCGGTGGCGGTTGGGACGATGTGACGGGCCTGGAAAGCCTGGCCTGTGCTTATGTGCCGGGCGGCGTGCCGGGCAGTTTCCAGGCGAGCGCGCCTTCACGCGACCGCGTGCTGCTGCCGGACTTTTATCCGCAAATCAATGCCAGTCATCGCCTGGTGCTGGACATTGCGGGACAGGACAAATGGTTTCTCATCGCTGCCGCGCTGCCAACAGGCGGCGGCACCCAAACGCTGTTGTTGGTGCAGCCCTTGGATTGAGGACACGGCATTCTACTCAGCCGCGCCACACCCAGCGTTTGGTGTATCGCTCGGCCTGACGAATAGTGGCCTCGATCCAGACGCGCGTGCCGGCGTGAGGGCATTCTGCCAGCAAGGCCGCGCCCTCAACAGTCAGCAGGGCCGAGCGGGGAAGGGAGTCCTTTCCGGGCGGCAGCAGTTTTTTCAGTTCACGCGCCAACACCAGCCGGCGCCGCGAGCGTGCCCGGTCGTCTTCGTCGAGCAACCGCCCGGCGAGCAGCCCGCGCCCCACGCGCCAGTAATGATCGGCGTCCTTGTTGAATGGAGAATCCGCGTTCAGTTCCTTGGCCAGCAGACCCGCGCACAGGATACGGGACGGCCCGGCGCCCACTTCGTTTTCCCAGGCGGGAGTATTCTCCATGACCTCAACGGGCGGGAGCGTGAAAACGGGACTCCAGGTTGGCCCTTCCAGGGCGATTTGACCGCCGAGGGTTTCCTGAGCGCGCCATTTGCTGGCCTGGGGCACCATCATGCGCGCCAGGGTTTCTTCGGCATAAGGCGCCTCGACCCATTCACGGTTTTCATAGGGAAATTCATGCAACCTGAGCCACAATTCCGCTTCCTCGCGGCTGCGCGTCGGGAGGGGATGCGCGCCGGGGCGGATGTCCTCGCCTTCGAGCAGCCGGCAGGCAAAGCCGGGCGACAGGGCCAGGCCGTTCAAGACATTCTCGCCCCGTCCCAGTTGGCTGGTTCGATTGACGACAACGCCATCGGCTGCGTCGGTCTCGGCCACGAGGCGAAAAAGCTGTTCGCCGGTCATGGCGATGACCTCAACCGAGCGATAACCAACCCGGTCGGGGTGCGTATAAACATGACACAAGCGTCCATCATCCATGATGGAGTCGAGATGAAGTGCCTTACCCTTCATTTCAACAAACCAGGTCGCGCCTTTGAGCTTTTCAATCTGGTCGCGGCCCGGCGACAGCAACAGTTCTTCGAGATCAAAGGCATCGGCCAGAGCGATGAGTTCGGGAAATAATTCCCGTCCCAGTTCCCGGGGCGCTTTGTCGGGCCGATGCAGCAAAAGTCCGGCGACTTCGGGGGGCAGGGCACGGGCCAGAGCACGCCCATCTAACTGCACCGCCGGACGGTCGGGAGCAGCCGCATAACAAAACAAAAGCGGCCCGCCCCGGCCCTGCTTTTTTCTTTTCTTTTGGGCTTTCTGGCCAGACGGGGCATCCTCGTCCTCAATGGCCAAGCGATATTTTCCGGCCTCCACTTCCGTCACATCAAGGGAGCCATCCGATTTCAACGGGACGAACCATTCATCATTGTCAACAATGGCACGCAGCGAAGCACTTCTGGCTGCTTTGGTCGGGTCATGGAAAGCAGCGGCGAAGATTTCCTGCAACTTGGCGTTGAAGATTTCCTGCCGGGCCGCGTTTTCTTCTTCGCGTTGCCGCCGCAAAACAGACGCACCCAGACCACTCGCATCGTCTCCGCTGCTTTCGTTGACGCTGTCATCCCAGATGTCCATATGCAATTCATTTTAACCGCGAATGAACTTGGAGTGTGGGGATAAAGGATCACGATGACCTTGCTTTAAATCGTCTCATCACTTCGAGGAAGCGAAGACAATAATGATAGCGATGACGATGAGTGCCAGGATCACCGCAATGGTGATTTTGACCCAACTTAATGGATATTCACCGGAGATGGTGCCTGTGTAGCCATTGATGACAGCCTGATAAGGAGTCGAACCGTAGGTGTAGGTGGTCAGCCAAACCGGCACCAGGATATGCTTGAAGGTTTGCGCCGAAAAATCGGCTTGCACAGCAAGATTGCGCTGGGTATCGCCCGGCACGGCAGAGGAGCATTGCTGCCGAATCTGCCCTTCCATGCTGGTCCGCGAGCGTTGCGCGGCGCCAATAAGGTCAATTTGGTATTGCTCGACGACCCAACCGCTTAAAAAGGCCGGATCATAGGGCTTGAGGTCGCTCGTCGTGGGGAATGGCTCAATTGCGCGCAGGAGCTTTTCATGCACGCCTTTGGAAGCCGGCACCAGTTCATCGTCAAAAAAGTGTGCGACGGAACCGGAGGCCGGTTCCCAGCGCGTGTGTTGAACCTGGCGCGTTTGGGTTTTTCCCTCGGAATCCCTGTAAGATTCCGTCGTGTAGTAGTGGTAGCCGGCGTCGGCTGTCCAATGGGCATGGGCTTGCGCATCGAAAGTCCAATATGGCAGGTAAATGCCCTTCACGGTGTCGGTGAGCGCCCGTGATTTCATGGCATTGGGCGCCCAAAAACGGGAACCATACCAATCGCGAAGTTTCTCGCGCACTTGGGTTTCTGGAACTTTGAACTCCAGCAGGCTTTCGGGGCGAATCGGTGCCTTGGTCTGTTCGTAGGGCACGAGGGTCGAAGAGCCACAAAAATCACAGCGTTGTGACACTCTCGTGGGGTCCATAACTGAAATAGCCTGGCAAGTCTGGCACTTGACGGAAGTTTTTTGTGCGGCCCAGCCGCGATGATTCTCATCAATGTTACGAAGCGCCGTGGCCAGATCGTTTTCCTGGATAGGCCCGCCGCTCGCCGGCATGGTCATGGGAGACGTCGTCCCACAAAAAGGGCAAACCAGGGCGCTTTTTGCAGGATTCCACTGCGCTTCCGCTCCGCACGCCGGACAAGCGTATTTCTTATCAGCAATGAGTTCGGCTGCCGGGGTATTTTGAGGTTGTTCCATTTGTTAATCCAAAGAAAAAAGGGCAGGCGAAGCACGGCTCTCCTGGGAGCGCGGGCGTCCCGCCCGCAAAGGCGGCGAAAGCCGCCGCAAGGAGAGGGGCGATGCCCCGCCGGATGCAGGCGGGACGCCCGCGCTCCCAGGAGAGCCTTGCTTGTTTCTAGCTGTTGATGAATTCGTCCAGCGCGGCCCGGCTGATGCGCCACATGGAACCAATCTTCTTGCCTTTGAGGTCGCCGGCTTCCAGGGTTTGGATCACATCCGCTTCGGAAACGCCCAGTTCCTGCGCGGCGGCTGCGGGCGAAAGCAAAGCGGGAGTGGGGTTTGCCGGGGCAGCACTGGCCGTATTCAGGGATGCTGCGCCAGCGACAGAAGGCGTTGCCTGGTTGCCCAACGCACCGCCTTGCACCATTTGCTGAGCCATCGCTATTCCGACGGCCATTTCCGTGGCGATGCCGCCCGCGCCGCCGCCGCCAGGCTGTGTCATGCCCTGAGCCATTTGAAACTTTACGTAATCGTTCAGGTTGCCCACAGCCGCCATGGAAGAACGCTTATCAATGGCCTGTTCGACCTCCGCCGGCAGGCTGATGTTTTCGATGATGAAACTGGTGAACTCAATGCCGTATTTTGCCGTCACGATGGGGTTGATGATCGGCAGCAGGGCTTCTCCCAGTTCGCTGTAGCGAGCGGCGACTTCCAGGACGGGCACCTTGGCCTGGGCCAGGGCTTCGCTAAAAAGCGATACGATGCGTGAACGCATGGTGTCTGCAAATTCATCCAGCCGGAAATGCTGATCGCTACCGGCGACTTCGCGGAGAAAGAGTTGCGGTTGGACGATGTGAAAATCGTAGCTGCCAAAAGCGCGCAGCCGCACTACGCCAAAGTCGGCGTCGCGCATCATCACCGGATTGGCAGTGCCCCACTTGTTGCCGGTAAAGAGTCGCGTAACGACGTAATAGATATCCGCCTTGAAGGGCGAATTGAAGCCGTATTTCCATCCCTGGAGCGTGGTGAGAATCGGGATGTTATTCGTCTCAAGCGTATACTTGCCGGGACGGAAAGTGTCACCGAACTGGCCCAGGTAAACGAACTGCGCCAGTTGCGATTCGCGCACGATAAGTTGCGCGCCGTTTTTGATTTCTTTGTCGTCGTCGGGCCAGCGATAGCTCAAGGTGTCGCGTGAATCGTCCGTCCATTCGATGATATCAATGAACTGGTTTCCGATGAATCCCAAAAGTGACATAATGAAGGCTCCTCTTATTGGCTATCACAATCATAGCACAATCATTCAAACGAATGGGGAAAGACCGAGCCAATCACATTGCGCTAAGGCGTCTTTGCATGAGGTCATGCTTCGTGTTTTTCGCCGTAGAAAGAAGCCACCACTTCAATGGCGCCGATGATGTGCCGATTGAACTCATCGAGTTCTTCGGCTGGCACCCACAATTCTTGATGCACGTCGCGCCCACCAACGACTTGGACCGGAAAGCGTGCAACGTAGGCATCATCCACCTCGAAGCGCGTCACAAACCCGGCATAGCCGGAAACGGGGTCTTTGACGTTCCATTCGCGCGCGATTTGCGCCGCATACTCGAAGTTGAGAACCGGATAGAAAATCGGCTGAATCGGCAAGCGCAGCGGAAATGCCGCATAACCTAATTGTGCGATGAGTTCGAGTTCTTTGGTTCCGACCGGACGATAAAGGATCATGGCCACCATTTCCATTTTTGACCCCATTTTTTGAGGTGCCGGTGCAAGTTGAACCGGCCATTCTCTTCGACACTTTTCCAACGGGGCGGCAGCGGAGGGCTGGTGACGTGGAAAGGTGGCCGACCCGCTTGCTGATGATAAAGAAGTTCGTCGTTAGCCGTGTAACGGCCACAACAGAGGAGTTGGATAAAACTGACTTTTTTATCGCAACGTTGCACGGACACGTCAATCCATTCTGGAACCTTGCCGTTGCGCCATAGCCAATCAATGGTTTCGCTTTCGGTAAGTGGAGCAAGGTGTTCATCTTCGGGCAAAGTCTCTTCGGGATAGACCTCTTCATCGCTTACCAAAGGATGACCATCGTAGGACTGGTTGGGATAAATCAGAAATAGCCTGGCTTCGGGAAGGTGCTGCACAACCATTTCACGGGCAAAGCTCAGGGCTGCCTCATGCGCCCGGCGAAAATGATCTGCGAAAAGCGGTTTGTCCATTTGATGCTCAAAGTTTACACTAGCCACGCATCCTATCGAAAACGAGTCCGTTGCCAACGAGATTTTTGGCGCACTTCTTCGCCCCAGTGCAATCCTTCCAGGTAAGCCGACAGCAAAGCTGCACGCCAACGCACCCTTCCTTCGGGCGAGGCTTCCAGTTCCTGCACTTGCCGCTTGAACTTTTCGGTTGCCAGGCCGCTCATAAAGCGGCACATGGGGAAGAACTCGCGGCTAAGCCGCGTTCGTGCATAGTGCAGCGCCACTTGGCGCAAGCGTTCTTTTTGCTTGTCGGTCAAGGGCACGCGCCCCAAGTAGCGCCAGGCTTTCTCTTTGTCATAGCCTGAACGATGTGTATAGGGATCGCGTTCCAGAAAGGTGATGATTGGCTCGACGTGCGCCGGATTACCCCGCTTGAGTTCGAGGATGGAATTATGAATGTCGGGATATAGATGGCGGTGGTAATCGGCGGGTCGGGTGGACATATGGGCACCTGTCGTAAGGAGAAGCGCAAGGCCAGCGTGGCCCCACCCGGTGCTATTGAGCTTTGATAATCTAATCCG
>JADMIO011525525.1_pt1 | contig 12244 bp, 12 predicted proteins | sample 8958161 | NCBI WGS metagenome assembly JADMIO01 (sample SAMN16585339, study PRJNA669376) | soil metagenome | isolation source: Crop rotation soil | place: USA: Cullars Rotation, Alabama | collected 2011 | reverse complement strand
GGGTTTTTGATTCCCTCTGTCATCGCAAAGTGTGTTTAAATTCAGTTTATGAAGGCGATGTATCCTGTTCCTTCAAACGACAGAGGAATAGCTGTATGAGTAAAATTTTGGTTGTGGATGATGATCCGCACATTCGAGAGTTGGCGCGTGTCTTCTTGCGCGAGGCGGGCTTCGACATTGTGGAAGCAGCGGATGGTGTGGAAGCGCTGACAAAATTGGAGAGCGTCACCGTCGATATGGTGGTGCTGGATATTATGATGCCGAACATGGACGGCTGGGAATTGTGTCGCCAACTCCGCGCCGCGTATGAGTTTCCGCTGTTGATGTTGACTGCCAAAGGGACAACTCAGGACAAGCTGCAAGGCTTTCAGTTAGGCACAGATGATTATCTGGTCAAGCCTTTTGAGCCGTTGGAATTGGTCGTGCGAGTCAAGGCGCTGCTGAAGCGCTATCGCATTGCTACTTCGCAGACCGTGCAGGTGGGCGAACTGTTCATGGATCGCAAAACATTTGAAGTAAAAGCGGCTGGCGAAAACATCACCCTGCCGCTCAAAGAGTTTGAGTTATTGTTCAAACTCGCCAGCTATCCGGGCAAAACCTTCTCGCGCGATCAGCTCATCGAGGACATCTGGGGCTATAACTACGAGGGCAACGAACGGACGTTGGATGTGCATATCAACCGGCTGCGCGAGCGTTTCCCCGAAGGACAGCATTCCTTCCGCATCACGACCATTCGCGGCTTGGGTTATCGGCTGGAGGTAGAGGCGTGAAAAACACGAAAGAAGCGCTTGGTATTCTGAGTTTCATTTTGTCGATTTTGCTGCTTGTCACCCTGATTTTTACGGGAGTCTACGTTATCACCGGCGCATTGTTTGCCCGTTTCGATTCGCCGCCACCTGAGATTATTATTCAAGCCATCAACACGCCGCTTGGTTTGTTCTTCTCGTTTTTGATCTTGGCTGTGCTGGGTCGATTTTTAGAGCCGAGCCAGCGTTCAAAGCAAATTGGCGTCTTTAGCCCCATCTTTGAGGCGATGAGCAAAATCGCAAAAGGGGATTTCAGTGTCAAGCTAGAATCCAATCCCAAAGAGACTGGCATCATCGGGGAATTGGCGAAAAGCGTCAACACGATGGCGCTGGAACTCAATGAGATGGAGCAGATGCGACAGGAATTCATCTCGGATGTCTCGCACGAAATCCAATCGCCGCTGACTTCCATTCGAGGCTTTGCGAAGGCACTGCAAAATGATTCATTGAATGCTGATGAGAAACGCCATTACCTGAGTATCATCGAAAGCGAAAGTTCACGCCTATCTAAACTCACTGAAAACCTGCTTAAACTCGCATCATTAGAAGCAAAGCAAGTGAAATTTGAGCCGAAACCCTATCGGCTAGATCGCCAACTCCGCGCCCTCATCCTCGCCTGTGAGCCGCAGTGGACAGAGAAATCTATTGAGATGGATGTGTCGTTAGAGGAAATTGAAATCACAGCCGACGAAGATTTGTTGAGTCAGGTGTGGATGAATCTCATTTCGAACAGCATCAAGTTCACGCCGGATAAAGGGCGGATTTGTGTAGCGTTATGTCATCAAGCGGGTACGATTGAGTTCAAAATCAGCGACACAGGAATCGGTATTCCCGAAGCCGATCAAGCGCGGATTTTTGAACGTTTCTATAAAGCCGATAAATCACGCTCACACTCGCACAACGGCGGCAGCGGATTGGGACTCTCCATCGCGCAGAAAATCGTGGAGATGCACAAGGGCACGATCACCGTAGAGAGTAAACCAAGCACAGGAACAACCTTCATCGTTACTTTGCCTACCTCCTAAATCCCTCGTTTAAACTCAGTTTACAAAACTCCTTTACGCTTTCTCCTGTTGATAGAGCAGAGGGAGCGTAAGCCATGATTAACGAGAAAACAGGTGTCACAACAGGTTGTGTGACCACAGATGGTGATGATCTTCACTACGAGATTCGCGGCTCAGGGCAGCCGTTATTGATGATCCCCGGTGGCGGTGGCGATGGACGAATTTACTCGTTCGTCGCTGACATCCTCTCCGATGAATACAAGGTCATCACCTATGACCGGCGGGCGAACGCACGCAGCACGCGCAATGACCCACAGAATTTTGAAGTCAGTCGAGAAAGCCGTGATGCTGTCGCTGTGTTGAATGCGGCAGGCGAGACTTCGGCATTTGTGTTTGGATGCAGCAGCGGCGCAGTGATCGCGCTCGATATGGCAAAGACACAACCGCAAGCCATCAGAGCGGTAGTCGTCCATGAGCCGCCTTGCGTGCGCGTTCTGCCCGACAGCGAGAAGTGGATGCGCTATTTCGCGGGGATTCACTACATGGCGTTCCGTTTTGGGGTCGAGATTGCCATGCTCAGATTTGGGCTGATGCTTGACATACGATTGATGTTTGCCATGGGCAAGGCTCAACTCCCGCGCGCGATGGCAGAGAACATGTCACAGAACGACGACTTCTTCCTGAAGCATGAACTCATTCCGGTGACAACCTATAAGCCTGATGTCGAACGTATCAAGCAGAATGGAGTGAAGGTGTTCATGGCAGTCGGCAAATGGACACTCGATAAGCAGAAGGTTTACGGGCGTACCGTGCCTATCTTAGCTGACTTGCTAGATTGCGAGATGGTGATGTTTCCCGGTCATCACATCTCCTATGTCGATATGCCGCAGGAATGGGCTGCTGTGCTGCGGAGTGTGTTGCACGAAGCAGCTTAAGAATCACTTCAATGTATCCCTTTACAACCTCGTCAGTAACACTGGCGAGGTTGTTTTTTTGTTGTCAGCCCCCGTTTAAATTGAGTTTACAGAAGGGCTATATAGTGTGCTTGTAAATAAGATAGAGGGGAGACCAGAAGATGGGCAAGCGCTTGGGATACAGAATCGAACCGTTCAGCAGCAATCGAGAGATGGTTGCTGTTTCCTCAACGGTTGCCAAAGAGAAGAACACAATCCATCTGATGACCGAGGTGGATATTACGGAGGCACGAAGACTCTTTGTTGAGTATCGCGAGCGGACTGGCGAAAGTCTGTCACTCACAGCATACATCGTCACTTGCTTGGCGCGTGCGCTTGCCGATTTCCCCACGTTCAACTCCTTCCGCAAGGGGCGACATCTGGTAGTGTTCGAGGATGTGACAATCAGCGTCGCTTTCGAGCGCGAGATCAACGGCGAGAGCATCCCTGAGCCAATTGCGATCCAAGCGATTAACCGGAAAACCTATCGTGAGGTTCATGACGAATTGAGAGCAGCACAGCGCCGATCAGACGAGCCTATCGGGTCAGCAATGGGCACAGCATGGCTACGTTTCATACCGGGCTTTTTGTTGCGAATGTTCACGCGCCTTGCGTATCAGGACATTGGCGTCTGGCAGCGGTTTGGCGTGGTCGGGGTCACTGCTGTGGGTATGTTTGGCTCTGGTCCAACATGGCTCGTGCCGCTTACAAGTTCGACGGTCACTGTCGCGGTAGGTTCAATCGCCAATCGCTCAATGCTTGTTGACGGTGTCTTTCAGGAACGCGAGAACCTATGCCTCACGCTCTCGTTCGACCATGACATTGTGGACGGAGCGCCTGCCGCGCGCTTCACCAGTTGCTTCGCTCAACTCTTGTCGAGCGCAGGTGAGCTTCGTGATCTGATGCTGTGACTATATAACCCTGTTAGCTGGCGTCGCTCACTAGCGATTGCATTCAAGAAAAGGAATGATCAATATGAATATCAAAGGTATCGACTACGATCTCGGAAACTATTATGGCGGGGGACATCCCACACGCCCGACTTTTGACCGCGCGACAGTGAAACGCGACATTGAGGTTATCAAACGCGATTTGCACTGTAACGCTATCAGGCTGAACGGCAAGGACATTGAACGACTGACCTTCGCGGCGGCATGCGCCATCGAACAAGGCTTACAGGTGTGGTTTTTGCCGAAGTATGTCGATGCGAACATGGCGGACACACTGACTTATCTCACAGAAGCGGCGCAAGCCGCCGAAAAGCTGCGGGCGAAATCGGCGGATGTGGTGTTTGTCGTCGGCTGTGAGTTCACGATGTTTTTGAACGGGATTCTGGAGGGCGCGAACATTATCGAGCGCATGAGCAATGCTGCGAATTGGGAACAGATGCGGCGCGGCGACCACAACGAACCATTGAACAATTTTCTCGCTCAAGCGGTGAGGGAAGTCCGGCAGCATTTTCACGGTGCGCTGACTTATGCCTCAATCCCCGCCGAAAAAGTTGATTGGAGCTTGTTCGATTATGTCGGGCTTGACCATTACCGCGAGGCGCGCAATCGAGCGACCTATGCCGACACACTGAAACGATACTTTGCGTACAACAAGCCCGTTATCATCACCGAGTTTGGCTGCTGTGCTTACAAAGGCGCGGAGGATAAAGGCGCGCGTGGTTGGGAAGTGGTCGATATGATGGCGAGTGAGCCACAGCTTATCGATGGCGTAGTGCGCGACGAAGGCACCCAAGCGTCTGAACTGGTCGAACTGCTTCACATTTTGGATGCGGCAAAGGTCGAAGGGGCATTCGTCTATACCTTCTCGACACCTTTCGAGACTTACAACGATAATCCCAAGTTTGACTTCGATATGGCGAATTATGGCTTGGTCAAAACCTGTGCTGATGGGAAGTGGGAGCCGAAAAAGGCTTTCCACGCCGTCGCCGCCTACTACGCACGATAGTTGGATGATTGTAGGAGCGAAGCGCCGCTTCGCCCCTACAAGGTCTATCGATAGGTTTTGTATCTTCTCTTTTTAACTCACCTCTTTGCACTCTGCGCTTTCTAATTTACACTCATCCGCCATTACTCATCATCACTCATCACGGAGGAATACCCATGCGCGCATTAGTGATTGGTGGCGGCATTGGTGGATTGGCGGCAGCCCTCGCGCTGACGCATTCAGGCGTGGAGACGCATGTCTTCGAACGCGCGCCTGAACTTAAAGAAGTTGGCGCAGGGATTACGCTGTGGGCAAACGCGATTAAAGCGCTGGATAAACTGGGCGTCGGGGCTTTGATTCGCAACATCAGTCTGCCCGATTTGAACGGCGGCATTCATCGTTCAGATGGTCTGCTGCTCTCTGGCGCGGCGACCAGCGAACTTGAAAAACGTTTTGGCGCGCCGACATTGGTGATGAATCGCACCGACCTCTTGAACGTGCTGATGAATGCTTTTGACCGCGATATGGTGCATCTGAATACGCAGTGTGTGGGGTATGAGAGTGATGGTAAATGGGTGACTGCGCTTTTTGCCGATGGACGGCAGATGGACGCGGATGTGTTGATTGCTGCCGATGGGGTGCGTTCGGCGGTTCGGGCGCAGATGTTCCCCGAAGCGCGCGCGAAGTATGCAGGATATACTGCATGGCGCACCGTAGTCCCTTTCAATCATGAGCTTGTGGGCGATAAATGGGGCGAGTCGTGGGGGCATGGGACACGCTTCGGCATCGCGCCCCTGAAAAACGATCATGTCTACTGGTTTGCTACGAAAAACGCGCCCGAAGGCGAAAAAGATATAACAGGACATCTCAAAGAGCGGTTGTTAGCCTTATTTGGCGACTGGCACGAGCCGATCAGAGCACTGATTGAAGCCGCCGATGAATCCAAGATTTTGCGCAATGACATCTACGATGTTGAGCCGCTGACACGCTGGACAGATGGACGTGTCGCGCTGCTGGGTGACGCCGCACACGCGACCACGCCGAATCTCGGTCAAGGGGCGTGTCAAGCGTTAGAAGATGCGGTGATTTTGGGGAAGTGTTTAAAGCCTGATGTCAATGTGGTCACGGCGCTGCGTGAATATGAGGGACGGCGACTCAAACGCGCTAACATGGTCGTGCTGCGTTCGCGGCAGATTGGCGTCGTTGGACAGTGGGAAAATTCGTTGGCTTGCGCGCTGCGTGATACCGCGATGCGACTCATGCCGTCGAGTATGCGTACTAAGCAGTTGGCTGACATTATCGGTTATGAGGTCTAATGATGAGCATCAAAGCCTACTGGGATGAAGTTGACTCACAGATTATGCGGATTGACTATGAGGGGGAGTGGACGCTGGAAGATCAAGAGGAGCTTGGCAAAGTGACCCGCGCGCTGCTTGGCGACGAAAACCGTCACATTGAGGTGATTGTCTATGTCCATGATGACACACACTTTCCGCGTGTTGTGCCTCCAAAAATGATGCACGCTGTCTTGGATACGATCTCTACTAATCCGGGTGTGCGTGTATTTGTCGGCGCACCTGTTATTATGCAAACGGTGCTGGATATGTTCAGTGGGCTAGTCGGTGGCAAGATGGGGGTCGAATTCGAGACTGCGAGAACCATTGACAACGCCCGCAGTCTTATCCGCCGCAAACGTGAACATCAAAGCTAAACGAACCTTGTCACGAGGGGCATAACATCACATGCCCCTGCACAATCCAATTGGCTTCTTATCCTGATACGCTTTAGCTGACGCGCTCGTCAAGCGTGCTAGCCCAGTACAGAATAACCATCCCGATGACGACGATCCCGATGACAACGAATAACCACGGCAAAGACTCAGCGTCAGATCTCTGGTGCATGGCAACGTTATAAAGCGTGCCGCAGGAAAAAAGCAACGACACAACGAGGGCGGCTACGATGACATAGAGACCTCTGCGCACCCATTTGTACTTTTCCATAATGGAGTCCGGCATTTCAACACAGGCTTTGCTTCTATAGGCGTCAATCTGAATCCCATACTCTTTGCCATCATGCGTATATGTGCCGACATAGGTGGGATAAGCTATAGCGGTGACCATCCCCAATTTTGAGGCTGCGTTGAGGACGCTCAGTTCTTTAGCGTCTTTGACCGAGCTGACCTCATACTTCTTCTCGAATTTTTTGGTAGCTGTCTCTTTCAACTCTTTCATCAGGATGTCCTCAGCCATCAGTTGAGCAGAAGCTTCTGGCGATTGGCTCGTATCGGGTTCAAGAATGTTTAGCTCGGTCACGTCGGTGGGTAAGGTCTTTGTCCAGTCTTTCTCAAAGGTTGTCTCAAACAGCGCACGAAACTCTTTTGCTCTTGGCAGCAGCAGGTTTCTTACGGTAACGGACATCTCACCTGTGCCAAAATCCTCCTTTTCAACCGTTACCGTGACCTTATGCTGCCCACTCCCTCCGCACTCCTTACAGTCGCCAACGCCGCCACCCAGATACTGGCGTCCTGATCCCTTGCAGTTATCACAGGTGCGGGAACCGCCATCCGCTTTTATCTCATAGCGGAATTTTCCAAACCATGTTCCTGATGCCTCCATCCAATCAATCGACCAGCACGGCACATAGTACAGCTTGAGATTTTGCGCCAGCACTTCGGGAGTCAGACTTTGACGGGGCCAAAACAACCTAAAACGCATCCATTTTTGTAATAAGGGTACAATACCGTTGGGTTCACATTTTGCCGGGGGAACATGAATCTTTGGAGCAAAGTGAGTGAAAGGCACTTCCTGCATCGCATCTCTCCAATAATATGTGAGTAACGTTGTTGAGTTTATATTCATTGTATATGTCAATTTATTACAACGCAAGCAGGTTATACTCGAAATAGGTGTCTTACGTTACAATATTTCACGCTTGAGCAGTGACGTAAACGCACGTAATGAGGACAATAAACATGGCTGATTTCATCATCCGCGAGGCTGTGCTTGATGATGCACAAGGGGTTATCGACTACATGTGTGAACTGTCCGACGAGCCGAACAACATGATCTCGTATGACTCCGCCAGCGAAATCACCATGACGGTTGAGGAAGAAACAGAGACCCTTCAGAAAAGCCTCGATTCGGACAATTCAGGCATCTTTGTCGCGGTGAATGATGAAGGCCTCATTATCAGCTTAGGCAATGTGAACGGTGGCAAACGGCGCGGTAATCGGCATGTCGGTTATCTGGGGATTTCGATTCGTGAAGGCTGGCGTGATCGCGGCTTAGGCAGAACGATGATGCAGTATATGATCGATTGGTCACGCAATTCAGGGGTGATTAGACGCATCGAATTGGAAGTGTTCGCCCATAATCCGCGCGCGATTCATCTGTATGAAAAAATGGGTTTTGTCATCGAGGGGCGCAAGCCGAAAGACTTCCTCAAATATGGGGAATACGTCGATACCATTTTCATGGCATTGCAGTTATTCGAATGATCTACTTTGTGCGTCATGCCCACGCGGAGTGGTCGCTTGATGAAGGGCGTCTGCTGTCAGCAAAAGGGCAGGCTGATGCTGTGTTAGTCGCTGATGCTCTGGCGCAGCATTCGATCAGCGCGATTTATTCCAGCCCGTATACGCGCGCACGGCAAACGGTTGAACCGCTGGCAGCGCGATTGCGTTTGATGATCGTCGAGCATCCTGATTTGCGTGAGCGACAACTCAGTAGCAAACCTGTTGATGATTTTCTCGCGGCGGTCACAACGCTGTGGAAAGCCCCGAAGTTCGCCTTTGCGGGTGGCGAATCCAATGTTCAAGCACAAGAGCGCGGGGTGACGGTCATCGCGGAGTTCATAAAATATCATCACGCCGACTCCATCGTCGTGGCGACACATGGCAATTTATTGGCGCTTATTTTGCAGCATTTCGATCCCTCGGTAGATTTCGCCTTCTGGCAGCAGATGACGATGCCGGACATCTACGCTTTAGACGTTCAGATGCCGAAGGGTGAGAATATAGAGCGGCTTTGGAAGGACAACCTTTAAATGATTACGGAATTGATTGGTTATACCGATAGATTTAGCGCGGCAGCGGGTGAAAGTGTTGGCTTTAAGGTCAGCACCGATTTATCAAGCTATGAAATGTCCATTGTGCGGCTGATTCACGCCGACAGTAAGGGACCGGGCGGCTTCAGGTCAGAGACGATCACTGCGCCACAACAATACAACGGACGCAAGCAAACTGCCTATGCGGGTTCATATGTGCTGGTCAATCATGCCATGACACTGGAAAGTTTCACGCTTCAGGCATGGATTTATCCGACGACGCCGACCAAAGGGACGCCACAAGGCATCATTAGCCATTGGTCACAGGACAGCGGATGTGCGCTGGTTGTGGGCGAAAATGGTGATCTCGGTGTGTGGTTGGGCGATGGTTTGAGCGCACAGCGTTTTTACACAGGCACGCCAATGCGTTCACATCAATGGTATTTCGTCGCAGTGACCTTCGATTCATCAGAACATAGCTTTCGGTTGTATCAACTTCCGCTGTCGAACTATGTGCTAGAGGCATCATCCGCCGTTGTTGAGCATTCGGTACAAGCGAACGTTGTATCGCCGCAAAACACGCCGCTGCTCATCGCTGCCACCTCAAGTGAGACGATTGGCAAGCGAACGGTGGCAAGCGGTTTCTACAACGGCAAGATTGACAGTCCATGCATTTTCACCCGTACGCTGAACAAGGGGGAAATTGAGCGCTTAAAAGGTGGTGACACATCCAATATCGTAGCTGGAAACGATGTCCTTGCCGCGTGGGATTTTTCTGCTGACATCATGGGCGCGACAGTCACCGACAGCGGACAACATCAACTGCACGGCGTTGTCATCAATATGCCGACGCGCGCTGTCACAGGATATAACTGGGACAGCAGCGCGCACGATTTCAAGCATGAACCTGAGCAGTATGGGGCGATTCACTTCCATGACGATGACCTTGAGGACGCGGGATGGGAGACCGATTTTACGTGGCAAATCCCTGAAGGCACGCGCAGCGGATTCTATGCCGCGCATTTAGTTTCCGGTGAATATCAAGACTACATTCCGTTTTTTGTGCGTCCGAAACGTGGGACAGCGACAGCCCGTGCTGCCGTGATTGTGCCGACGATGACTTATCTGGCATATGCGAATGAGCGTATGCCTGCGTTCGATGCCTATTCACAACTCATCACGAGTCATGAAGTTGTCAAAGACCCGCTCGATTTGTATCTGGCGGAGCATCCCGAATTCGCCATGTCGATTTATGACTTGCATTCCGATGGCAGCGGTTGTGCGTATTCCACCCGTTTGCGTCCGATCACCAATATGCGCCCGAACTATCGCATGTGGCTTGTCGGTGCGCCCCGTCACTTAGGTGCTGATCTGTACCTTGTCGATTGGCTGGAGCAAAAAGGCTTCGACTACGATGTGTTCACCGACGAAGATTTGCATCACGAAGGTAAGGAACTCCTCTCTCACTACAAAGTGGTGATGACAGGCACACATCCCGAATATTGGACAGCTCCAATGCTCACGGGCTTAGAGAGCTATCTCAACGACGGCGGTAAGCTGATGTATCTGGGTGCGAATGGCTATTATTGGGTAACGGCTGTCGATGGCGAACGTCCACATGTTGTTGAAGTGCGGCGCGGGACAGGTGGCACACGCGCATGGAACTCTGCGCCCGGTGAACATTATCACAGCACGACGGGCGAACTCGGTGGCTTATGGCGGCATCGTGGCAAAGCGCCGCAGAAGATCGCGGGAGTCGGCTTCACCAGTCAAGGCTGGAACGCGCCCACACCCGGTTACGCGCGCCAAGAAGGAAGTTTCGACGAGCGCGCGGCATTCATCTTTGAAGGTGTTGGCGATACGGAACTGATCGGCAACTTCGGGTTGGTGTTGGGCGGCGCGGCAGGTGATGAGATTGACCGTCTGGATTTTGCGCTTGGCACTCCACCACATGCGCTGCTACTGGCGTCGGCATATGGCTACAATCGCAAATATATGCCTGTCATCGAAGATCATCTCGAACTGTCGGCGACGCTGCTCCCTGCGCAAGACCCCCTTGTGCGCGCAGATATGGTCTACTTTGAGACGCCTAATAACGGCGCGGTGTTTTCGGCAAGCGCGATTACGTGGTGCGGCAGTTTGTCGCACAACAACTACGACAACAACGTCTCGCGCATCACAGAGAATGTGTTGCGAAACTTCCTCGCGTAATTTGAATTCACCTTCAACAACGGCGGGATGACACAGGCAAACTCCGTTTGCACGTCATCCCCTACAACCCTTTGGTGTAGGGGGCGACGTGTGTGTCGCCCCGTTTTTCTATTTACCTGTGGGTCACAACTTGCAAAAATCTCGTAAAAATTGATTGACATGCTAATTATTGACTGATAATCTGTTAACATGTCAATCAAATGAAAGCGAGAACAATCATGAACATGCAAGCGGTACGCATCTACGAATATGGCAGTTCAGATGTTTTGAAGTTAGAAGCACTGCCGATGCCTGAACCAAAAGCGGGTGAAGTGCGCGTGCGTGTTGAGGCGGCGAGCGTGAACTTTCTGGATATTCAACAGCGTCGCGGCGACCTCGTGAAGCAGGATTACTACAAGCGAGAAGGCGGGATTGAAAATGAATTCCCGATGGCATTGGGGCAGCAGGGAGTAGGCATCGTCGAAGCAGTCGGCGCAGAGGTCAATAATGTCAAAGTCGGAGATCGTGTGAACTTCTTCGGGAACTCGTATGCGACTTACGCCATTGCCCCTGCCAATCGCGTCATTCCTGTTCCCGATGGCATCAGCCTTGAGCAAGCGGCGGCGGGACTAACACAAGGATTTATCGCCTATCAACTCGTCAATTTCGCCTATCCTGTGAAGGAAGGGGATTGGTGTCTGGTTCAAGCGGCGGCGGGCGGCATCGGGCTTTTCCTCGTTCAAATGATAAAACTGCGCGGCGGCAAAGTAATCGCGGTCACATCGAGCGAAGCAAAGGCACAAGTGGCAAGAGAAGCAGGCGCGGATGAAATCATCATTTCGACGCAAGCGGATATTGCGAAAGAAGCACGCCGACTCACGGGTGGATGTGGTGTCAACGTGGTCTATGATGGCGTGGGCAAAGACACCTTTGATGCGAGTCTCGACAGCCTTGCGCCGCGCGGGTATCTGATGGTCTATGGACAAGCCAGCGGATTCGTTCCGCCGTTCGATATTATGACCCTTCAGGACAAAGGCTCGCTGTTCATCTGTCGCAATTCCGCACAGTTCTATTTTGATGAATTCCCTCACTATTTGCGGGATTTTGTCGCTTGGGTGCAGCAGGGTAAACTCTCTGTCAAAATAGACAGTACCTATAAACTGGCAGATGTCGCCCAAGCGCACGCCGCCTTTGAACAACGGCAGACGACGGGGAGGGTGCTGCTTCTGCCATAGTGAAGGATGAAGCTATGAGTGTCGGGACAGACGGTTGGCAGTTCCATGTGTCGCTCACGCACCTCTATCGTGATGCG
>JADMIO010955853.1_pt1 | contig 12244 bp, 8 predicted proteins | sample 8958161 | NCBI WGS metagenome assembly JADMIO01 (sample SAMN16585339, study PRJNA669376) | soil metagenome | isolation source: Crop rotation soil | place: USA: Cullars Rotation, Alabama | collected 2011 | reverse complement strand
GCCTCCGCCCAAGCCAAAACTGTAGGATCAAAAGATAGCACCAGCTTCGTGTGGTTCTATGGGAGTGTGAGACCTCTACCAGATGAAACGGAAAGTTCCAAAATCTCTGCCTCTTTGGAGCCATTCGGAGCTGGGGCCCGTAACTATATGATGACGGTAATCGCCAGTACAATAGATCTTTATGCGCAAATCTCCTCCCCACAGGTCTACTGACCGCCGGGGATTCCATAACCACTTCTGGATTCTTGTAATTACAGCGCTCATGGCGCTGTTCATGAGCGGCTGCTCGGGGACCGGCGCAAGCGCCTCGGGCGGAGCGTCTCCCGGTGGGGAGAAGGGCAGTGGCGGTGGTAAAGGCGGTCGTGGCCGCGGCGGCGGCGGGGATGTACCGGTGACGGTGGCGGTCGCTTCCACGCGCAGCGTCCCGGTCGAAGTTCAGGTGATCGGAAACGTCGAGGCGTACTCCACGATCTCGGTCAAGGCGCAGGTACCCGGACAGTTGACGAATGCCTATTTTCACGAAGGCGATTTCGTAAAAAAGGGAGACCTCCTCTTCACGATCGACCCACGGCCCTTACAGGCGGCGTTGAACCAGGCCGAGGCGACGCTGTCCCGCGACCAGGCGGCGCTGGGGCAGTTCCAGGCCAACTTGGCGCGCGATTCTGCGCAAGCGCGATACACCGAATCGCAGGCCACCCGGTTCGCCGAACTGTTCAAGAACGGCATCATCTCCAAGGACCAATCGGAGCAGGTGCGCGCCAACGCCGATGCGGTTGCCCAGGCGGTCCAGGCGGACAAGGCAGCGATCGAAAGCGCCAAGGCGGCGATTGGGGCCAGCACCGCAGCGGTGGAGAATGCCCGGGTGCAGTTGGGCTTTACCAGCATCCGGTCGCCGATCACGGGCCGCACCGGCAACCTGACGGTGAAGGCGGGAAACGTGGTCACGGCGAACAATATGGAGCTGATGACCATTAATGAGGTCGAGCCCATCTATGTGACCTTTTCGGTGCCGGAAGCACAGTTGCCCGCGATCAAGCGCTACATGGCGCAAGGCAAGCTCCAGGTCCGGGCGCAGCCGCAGGACGATCAGGTGGCGAGCGAGACCGGCACCCTGACGTTCGTCGATAACGCCGTGGACATGACTACCGGAACGATCAAGCTAAAAGGCACCTTTCCCAATACCGACCACAAACTGTGGCCCGGCCAGTTCGTGAGGGTGACGCTCCGGCTCACCACCCAGACGAACGCCATCGTGGTGCCGAACCAGGCGGTGCAGACAGGACAGGCGGGATCCTTCGTTTATGTGGTGAAAGAAGACCGCACGGTGGATTCGAGGAATGTCACTGCCGGCTCGCGGGTGGACCAGGACGTCGTGATCGATTCCGGGCTCGAAGCGGGGGAGACGGTGGTCACCGAAGGACAGTTGCGGCTGGCGCCGGGAAGCCGGATCGTGGTCCGCGACGGTCGCGGCGGCGGACGGGGCGAAGGCAGAGGCGAGGGTAAAGGGAGAGGTGGCCGCGAAGGCGGTCCACCGGCGGAACGGCCCAAGAGCTAGGCTTGGGCAGGGCCACAGGGGAGGCCGACCCCAGATGAACATTTCAGAGAATTTTATTCGCCGGCCGATTGCGACCAGCCTCCTGATGCTGGCCATCGCGCTGTTTGGCGTCATTGCGTATAACGCGCTGCCGGTCAGCGATCTGCCGCAGGTAGACTATCCCACGATCTCGGTCGGGGCGAGCCTGCCGGGCGCGAATCCGGACACCATGGCTTCGGCGGTGGCGACACCGCTCGAGCGGCAGTTCACCACCATCGCCGGGCTGGATTCGATGATCTCGAACAGCGGCCAGGGCTCCTGCAATATCACCCTGACGTTCGACCTGAGCCGCGACATCGACGGGGCCACGGTCGACGTCGAGACCGCGATCGCGGCAGCCATGCCGCTGCTGCCGCCGGGTATGCCGACGCCGCCCGGATTCCGCAAGGGAAATCCGGGTGACGGTCCGATCATCAGCATTTTTCTCACCTCGCCCACCATGCGGCTCTCCGACCTGGACGAATTCGCGGAAACGATGGTGGCGCAGCGCATTTCGATGGTCGACGGCGTGGCGCAGGTCAACGTATACGGCACGGCGAAATATGCGGTGCGGGTGCAGGTGGATCCGAACGCCCTGGCTACCCGCGGGATCGGTCTCAACGAGATCGACGCGGCTCTGCGCAACTGGAACGTCAACATTCCAACCGGCACGCTTTTCGGACCTCACAGTTCCTACAACGTGAAGGTCAATGGCCAGTTGATGAAGGCCATCGACTACAAGACTCTGATTGTCACCTACAAAAACGGCTCTCCCGTGCGGCTGCAGGACGTGGCGCGGGTGCTCGACAGCGTCGAAAACGACAAGGACTTTTCCAAAATTTACGGCGGCGAGTACGGGAGTGACGGTGTCCGTGGGGTCAGCCTGGCGGTCCAGCGGCAGCCCGGCAGCAACACCATCGAAGTCACCGACAAGATCAAGGAACTGCTGCCCACGTTCCAGGCGCAGATGCCGCCCTCGGTTCACCTGGCGGTGCGCGGCGACCGGTCCAAGAACATCCGCGAGTCGTTCCAGGACATCAAGTTCACGATGATGGCGACGCTGGCGCTGGTCATCATGGTGATTTTCCTGTTCCTGCGGAACTTCTCCGCCACCATGATTCCGGCGATGGCGCTGCCTTTTTCGGTGGTCGGCACGTTCGCCGTGATGTACCTGCTGAATTTCAGCATCAACAATATCTCGATGATGGCGATGATCCTTTCCATCGGGTTCGTCGTGGATGACGCGATCGTGATGTTGGAGAATATCGTCCGGCACATCGAGAACGGCGAGAAACCATATGTAGCGGCATTGACAGGGTCGAAAGAGATCGGCTTCACGATCGTCTCGATGACCCTGTCGCTGGCCGCTGTCTTTATCCCGATTCTCTTCATGTCGGGCATCCTGGGCCGGCTGTTCCGCGAATTCGCGGTCACGATCTGCACCGCCATTCTGATCTCCGGAATGGTGTCCGTCAGCCTGACTCCCATGTTGTGCAGCCGCTTCCTGAAGGACATGCACGGGATCAAGCACGGGATCCTGTACCGCGCGATGGAAAAGGTGTTCGACGGGATGCTGCACGTCTACGCCGTCACGCTGCGCTGGGTGCTGAATCACCGTCCGGTGATGCTGGCGGCCTTCGTCGCGGTGCTGGCGACCACCGGATATTTCTACGTGATCGTGCCGAAGGGCTTTATCCCGGACACGGACAACGACAATTTCAACGTCAACGTCGAAGCGGCGCAGGGGACGTCGTACTACCAAATGATCAAGTACCAGCAGATGGTAGCGGGCATCCTGGCGCAGGACCCCGACATCGAGACGTTTTACTCGAGCACCGGCGGCATGGGAGGCTTTGGCGGCGCAGCCAACTCCGGACGTATGATGGTCAACCTCAAGCCGCGGCGGCAGCGTGTCGCGAGTGTGACCGATATCGTCAACCGGCTTCGGCCCAAGGTTTCCAATTTCCCGGGCCTGCGGGTTTTCATGTCGATCCCTCAAGCCATCCGGGTGGGCGGCCGCATGCAGAAATCCGGCTACGACTTCACGCTATACGGACCGGACACCGCGCAACTCTACGTCGAAGCTCCCAAACTGGAGCGGGTGCTGGCGCGCATGCCCGGACTGCAGGATGTCTCGAGCGACCTCCAGATCAAGAATCCGCGCGTCAATATCATTCTCGACCGCGACCGCGCCGCGGCCCTGCATCTCAACTGGATCGGCGTCTCGCAGGCGCTCTACGACGCTTTCGGACCGCAGTTCGCCTCCACCATCTACGCACCCAATAATCAGTACCGGGTGCTGCTGGAGATGCTCCCCGAGTTTCAGACCCACACCGACGGGCTGAAGCTGATTTATCTGAAGTCGGACACCGGCGAACTAGTGCCGCTGAGCTCGGTGGCGTCGTTGAAGATGGACGCCGGACCGCAAAGCATTCCGCACTCCGGGCAGTTGCCTTCGGTGACCATCTCCTTCGCGCTGCGCCCCGGCACGTCGCTCGGCGAGGCGACGGACAAAATTCAGGAAGCGGCCAAGAATACCCTTCCGGCCACGATCACGGGATCGTTCCAGGGCACCGCCAAGGTCTTCCAGGATTCCATGCAGAATATGGGCCTGCTGCTGATCGTGGCGATCGCGGTGGTGTACATCGTGCTGGGCGTGCTGTATGAGAGCTACGTCCATCCCCTGACGATTCTCTCGGGGCTGCCGTCGGCGGGCTTCGGCGCGCTGCTCACCCTGATCCTGTTCAAGGTGGACCTCAGTATTTACTCATTCGTGGGCCTGATCATGCTGATCGGCATCGTAAAAAAGAACGCCATCATGCAGATCGACTTTGCACTGGAAGCGGAGCGCAAGGAAGGCAAGAGCCCGCGGGACGCGATCTATGAGGGCTGCCTGATTCGATTCCGCCCCATCATGATGACGACCCTGGCGGCGCTGCTGGGCGGACTGCCGATCGCGCTCGGATACGGCGCCGGCGGCGAAGCCCGCAAGCCGTTGGGCCTCGCGGTAGTAGGCGGCCTGGCATTTTCGCAGTTGATGACTCTTTATTTGACCCCGGTGGTTTACACGTATATGGCGTCGATCGTCGAGCATTGGAGAACGCGCAAAAACAAGAAGAGGGCCCACCAACCGGTCCCGGTAATGCAGGCTGGAGATTAGCCGGATGAACATTTCGCAAACCTTCATTGAACGGCCAATCGCCACCAGCCTGCTGATGGCCGCCATCGCACTTTTCGGAGCCGTGGCGTACCGTTCACTGGCCGTCAGCGATCTTCCGAACGTCGACCTTCCGACCCTGCTGGTGACCGCCAGCCTGCCGGGCGCCAGCCCGGAAACCATGGCCGCCGCGGTGGCCACTCCGCTGGAAAATCAGTTTTCGATGATCGCCGGCCTGAATTCGATGACCTCCTCGAATTCGCTCGGCAATACCCAGATCACTCTCGAGTTCGACCTGAGCCGCAAGCTGGACGGCGCCGCTGTGGACGTGCAGGCGGCGATCACTCAATCCTCGCGCATGCTGCCGCAAGGCATGCCGACGCCGCCGACCTTCACCAAAGTGAATCCGGCGGACCAGCCGGTCCTTTATATCGCGCTGACCTCCCCTACCCTGCCCCTGTGGACGCTGGACGAATACGCGGAAACCCGCATCGCGCAGCGCATCTCCATGATCTCCGGGGTCGCGCAGGTGCAGGTGCTCGGCGCGCAGAAGTACGCGGTGCACGCGCAGATGGACCCGCATGCGCTGGCGTCGCGCCAAATCGGCATCAACGAAATCGAAACGGCGCTGAAGAACTGGAACGTCAACCTTCCGACGGGCTCGATTATCGGGCCACAGCGCGCCTTCACGCTTCAGGCCAGCGGCCAGTTGCTGAGCGCGGAGCACTATCGTCCGGTCGTGGTGGCCTATCGGCAGGGAGCGCCGGTCCGGCTCGAGGAACTCGGCAAGGTAATCGACAGTGTCGAGGACGATAAGACCGCCTCCTGGTTCTACACGCACAAGGGCAGCAGCCGGTCGATCATTCTTGCCATCCAACGGCAGCCCGGCACCAACACCATGGAAGTGACCGACGGCGTGAAGAACCTTCTTCCGGTATTCCGCACAGAGTTGCCGCCTTCGGTAAATATGGAGATTCTGTACGACCGTTCGGACACAATCCGCGAGTCGTACAAGGACGTGGAATTCACCATGCTGCTGACGCTGGGGCTGGTGGTCATGGTGATCTTCCTGTTCCTGCGCAACTTCTCGGCGACCATCATCCCCAGTCTGGCGCTGCCCTTCTCGATCATCGGAACCTTCGCCATCATGTACATGCTGAACTACAGCCTGGACAACCTGTCGATGATGGCCCTGATCCTCTCGATTGGATTCGTGGTGGACGACGCGATCGTGATGCTGGAGAACATCGTCCGGCACATCGAAATGGGCGAGCAGCCGCTGATGGCTTCGCTCAAGGGTTCCGGCGAAATCGGATTCACGATCGTCTCCATGACGCTGTCGCTGGCGGCGGTGTTCATTCCGGTGCTGTTCATGGGCGGCGTGCTGGGACGCCTGTTCAAGGAATTCGCGGTTACCATCTGCGTGGCCATTCTGATTTCCGGTGTGGTGTCGGTGACGCTGACACCCATGCTTTGCAGCCGCTTCCTGCGGTCTTCCCACGACCAGAAGCACGGCTGGTTTTACCAGGTCACCGAGCGCTTCTTCGACTGGATGCTGCGGGTCTATGACCAGACGTTGAAATGGGCGCTGCGCTATCGCGCTCTGACGATGGGAGTGTCCTTCGTGGTGCTGGCGGGGACCATGGTGATGTTCGTCAAGATCCCGAAAGGCTTCATCCCCGATCAGGATACGGACCAGATGCAGGTGTACACCGAGGCGGCGCAAGGCACCTCGTACTACCAGATGGTGGAATACGAAAAGAAAATCGCCGAGGTAGTGGCCAACGATCCGAACGTGGATTCCCTGATGGCGAGCGTGGGCGGCACCACCGCTTCTACGCTGGGCGGTCCCAACTACGGCGAACTGGTGGTTCACCTGAAGCCGCGCAGCCAGCGCAAGATGAGCGTGGACCAGATCATCAAAGACCTGCGCCCCAAGCTGACGGCCTTCGCCGGCATGAAGATCTACATCCAAAACCCGCCCACGATCCGAATCGGCGGCAAGGTGTCCAAGAGCCTGTACCAGTTCTCCATGCAATCGCCGGATAAGGCGGAGTTGTATGACAGCGCCGCGAAGATCGAGCAAAAGATCGCGCAGTTGCCCGGCGTTGAGGATGTGACGACGGACGTGGCGGTCAGCACGCCGCAGGTGAACGTCACCATCGACCGGGACAAGGCCGGCGCAATGAACGTGAACGCGAGCCAAATTGAAAACGCGCTCTACGACGCCTATGGTCCGCGTTGGGTGTCCACGATCTACGGGTCGGTCAACGAGTACAAAGTGCTGTTGGAACTCGAGCCCAAGTATCAGGCGGACCCGAAAGCGCTTTCGCTGCTCTACTTCAAGAATGCGCAGGGCAAACTGATTCCTCTGGACACGCTGGCCAGCATCGAAACCGAGACCGGGCCCCAGACCATCAACCACTACGGCCAGCTTCCGTCGGCCACCGTCTCATTCAATCTCGCGCCGGGCGCATCGTTGGGTGAAGTGGTGTCGCGCATTCAGGAAGTGGCGACGAACGAATTGCCGGAGACCATCAGCACACAATTCCAGGGCGCGGCGAGAGCGTTTCAGAGCTCGCTCGGCAATCTCTGGGTCCTGCTGATTATCGCAATCATGGTGGTGTACATCGTGCTCGGGATTTTGTATGAGAGCTACATCCACCCGCTGACGATCCTCTCCGGTTTGCCATCCGCCGGCTTCGGCGCGCTGGTGACGCTGTACATTTTCCACATCGACCTGAACATCTATGCGTTCGTCGGGCTGATCATGCTGATCGGCATCGTGGAGAAGAACGCGATCATGCAGATCGACTTCGCGCTGGAGGCCGAGCGGCAGCACAACCTGACGCCGATGCAGGCGATCTATGAGGGCTGCCTCATCCGCTTCCGCCCGATCATGATGACCACCATGGCGGCGCTGCTCGGCGCGGTTCCGATCGCGCTAGGCTACGGCGCAGGCGGCGAGGCGCGGCAGCCGCTGGGATTGGTGGTGGTAGGCGGACTGCTGTTCTCGCAGTTGGTGACACTGTACCTGACGCCGGTGTTTTACATCTACATGTCGGCGGCGCAATCGAAGGTACGGCAGTGGCGCGGGAGAAAGCCGGTGGCCGAAGAGGCGCCGGTGGCGGGTTAGCGGTCAGCTATCAGCTATCAGCGGTCAGCTTTGAGGCCTACCCTCCGTGCGTACAATAGAGGGGGATGAGTATGATGGTTCAGTTCAGCCCGGAAGAGGAGCAACTGATCGGACAGGGCGGACTGAATACGGAACAATGGTTGTGTGAGTTCACCGCGTGGGTACACAGTCACCCAACTACGAGTCCGTTGTTGTCGGATGAGGCAATTCGCCGGGACTCGATTTACGACGTCCGCGGCCTGTAATGGGGCTGAACCCAGGTACATCAGCGGTCCCGGTCTTCGCTGACGTCCTGCGTACTGTCTTCGGAGAGTCGGGGAAATTCGTTCCAGAAAAGGGTCATGTCCGGGAACTTGATGCGGCGTGGCCGCTTGGTTACAGGCCCTAATTCCGCCACCGGGCGTCCACGCCGTTCGATGAGAATGACCTCGCCATTTTCCGCGGCCTGCAGAAGTTCCGAGGTGCGGGTGCGGAGGTCGCGAACGGAAGCTCGCCTCATGGTTACTCGCTGATCTCGATTTTCGGCCCTTCCTGTTTGGCGGCTTCCTCGGCTCGCGCGACGGTGTTGCGGGCCAGTTCCAGAAAGGGCTCGCCCTCTCCTTTGCGGAGGACGATGGGGCTTCCGGTATCGCCTCCGACGCGCACCTGGGGATCGAGCGGCAGCTCCGCTAAAAAGTGGACGCCCATTTCCTTCGCGGTGCGGCGGCCTCCGCCGTGGCTGAAGACATCGATGCGTTCGTGGCAGTGCGGACAGCTCAGGAAGCTCATGTTCTCCACGATGCCCAGGATCGGCACCTTAACCTGGTGGAACATGAAAATTGCTTTGCGGGCATCTTCCAATGAGACGTCCGAGGGCGTGGTCACGACAATCGCTCCGCTGATGGGCGCGGTCTGAATCAGGGACAGCGCGACGTCGCCCGTGCCCGGCGGCAGGTCGATGATCAGGTAATCGAGATCGCCCCAGTCGACGCCGCGCAGGAACTGTTGAATGACGCTATGGAGCATCGGTCCGCGCCAGACGAGCGGCTTGTCACCAGGGTTGAGAAACCCCATCGACATCAGTTTCACGCCGAACTGTTCGAGCGGCTGGATGCGCTCGCCGTAGGCCATGGGAGTCCGGTTAATCCCCATCATGAGCGGCACGTTGGGGCCGTAAACGTCGGCATCCATCAGCCCCGTTTTAAAGCCTAAAGACGCCAGGCCGGCGGCTAAATTCACGGAAACAGTGGTCTTGCCGACGCCGCCTTTGCCCGATCCGACGGCGACCAGATTCTTCACACCGGCTATGGGCACTTTGGGCATTGCGCCCGGCTGGTTGGGAGTCATTGCTTTCTATCCTAGCAGCATGCTTCCTCCATACCGGAATATCGAATCCCTTTCATAGCAAGGGATTGTAGGGATTTTTGCAAACACTTCCTTTACTTACATGCCCCTTGGGTGGTACGCTAAGTGTCTCATAATGCGTACAGTTGACTTGATCCAGCGCAAGCGCGACGGTGAAGAACTCGCTCCCGAAGAGATCGAGTATCTCGTGGTTGGCTACACGAACGGCGACATCCCGGATTACCAGATGTCGGCGTTTCTAATGGCGGTATACTTCTCCGGCATGACGGATCGGGAGGTCGGCAGACTGACCGAGTGTATGCTGCGCTCCGGTGAAACGGTGGACCTGTCCTCCATTCCCGGCGTCAAAGTGGACAAGCATTCCACGGGCGGCGTCGGCGATAAGACCAGCTTCATCGTGGCCCCGCTGGCCGCGGCCGCGGGCGTGGTGGTGCCGATGATGTCGGGTCGTGCTCTGGGACATACCGGTGGGACGCTCGACAAGCTCGAGTCGATTCCCGGGTTCCGCACGAACCTGAGCGCCGAGGAATTTCACAAGCAGCTTTCGGAACTGGGCCTCTGCTTCATCGGGCAGACCGAACAGTTGGCGCCCGCCGACCGCAAGCTGTACTCACTGCGCGACGTCACCGGCACGGTGGAGTCGATCCCGCTGATTTCGTCTTCTATCATGTCGAAGAAGCTGGCGGAAGGCGTGGATGCCCTGGTGCTGGACGTCAAGGTCGGCAACGGCGCGTTCATGAAGAAGCAGGTGGATGCCCGCCGACTGGCGCAGACCATGGTGGCGATTGGCCGCCGCATGGATAAAAAAGTCCGCGCGCTGATCACCAATATGGACCAGCCGCTGGGATTCGCCATCGGCAACGCGCTCGAAATCATGGAGGCGTCACAGACGCTGCAGAACGCCGGTCCGGACGACCTGACGAAACTTTCGCTGGAACTGGCGGCGCATATGATCCACCTCGGCAAGAAGGCTGCGACGCTCGACGAAGCGCGCCGCACGGCCGAGAAACACCTGGTGGACGGCTCCGCATACAAGAAGTTCAAGCAGGTGGTGGCGGCGCAGGGCGGCAACGCGCAGGCGCTGGATAAATTCGAACTGCTGCCGAACGCCACCGGCATGCGGGAGATCACCTCTCCGCGCGCAGGGTACGTCAGCTCGATCGACGCGGAAGATATCGGCGTCGCGTCGAACATGATTGGCGCGGGCCGCGACAAAAAGGACGACACCATCGATCCGGCAGTGGGCATCATCCTCGAAGTCAAGACGGGCGAGAAGGTGGATGCCGGCTCGGTGCTTTGCCGTCTGTACTACACCAAGGAAGACCGCGTGGAAGAAGCCGCCGATATGGTGGAAGACGCCTTCCGCATCTCCTCTCAAAAGCCTGACGAGCGGAACCTGATTCTCGAGGTCGTAGGGGTCTAATGGGCCGTTTCACCGGCCTGTTGGGTCTGGCCGCGATCCTGGCGATTGCGTGGCTGTGCTCCACGCATAAGCGCGCGATCAAGCTGCGGATTATCGCCTGGGGCATGGGGCTGCAACTCGCGTTCGCCCTGCTGGTGCTCAAGACGGGATTCGGCCGGATATTCCAGACAATTGGCGCGGGCGTGAACGCAATGCTCGGGTACACCGAGGCGGGCGCCTCGTTCGTATTCGGCGACGCACTGGGCAAGGGAAGCGGGCCGTTCGGCGTGATCTTCGCGTTTCAGGTGCTGCCGATCGTGATCTTCATCGCCTCGTTCTTCGCCATCCTGTATTACCTGGGGGTGATGCAGTGGATCGTTCGGGGCATGGCGATCGGGATGCAGAAAGTGATGGGAGTGAGCGGCGCGGAGTCGTTGAACGTCGCCGCCAGCATCTTCATGGGGCAGACCGAGGCGCCGCTGACCATACGGCCATTCATCGCCGGGCTTACGGAATCGGAGCTGTTCACGATCATGGCGAGCGGCATGGCGCATGTGTCGGGCGCGGTGATGGCGGCGTACGTGAAGATCGCCGGAGTTCAGATCGAGCACCTGCTGACGGCTGTGATCATGACTGCGCCGGCAACCATTATGCTGGCCAAGATCTTCATCCCGGAGACGGGCAAGCCGGCGACCGCCGGCAAGGTCGAGGTCAAGATCGAAAAGACCGCGGTCAATGTGATTGACGCCGCCGCGCAGGGAGCGGGCGACGGATTGCACCTCGCGCTGAACATCGCGGGCATGCTGATCGCATTCCTGGCGCTGATTGCGATGGTGAACGGAATCCTGGGCGGCATCCACAATATGCCGCACATGGGATGGGTTCCGCAGTCTCTCGAAAGAATTTTCGGGATCGTGTTCGCTCCGCTCGCCTGGCTGATGGGCGTGCCGTGGAAAGATGCCTCCACAATCGGCGATCTGTTGGGAACGCGGCTGGTGCTGAATGAGTTCGTCGCCTTTTTAAAACTGGGCCCGATGAAGGCGAACCTGGATCCGCGCTCGTTCACGATTGCGACTTACGCGCTGTGCGGGTTCGCCAACTTCAGCTCCATCGCCATCCAGATCGGCGGCATCGGGGCTTTGGCGCCGAACCGGAAGTCGGACCTGGCGAGGCTTGGGCTGCGCGCGGTGGCGGCTGGGTCGATGGCCAACTTCATGTCGGCGTGCATCGCGGGAATGCTGCTGTGATCCAGGAAGCCAAGGCGTACATTGAGAGCCGGACGGAGATGCGGCCGGCCATCGGCGTAGTCCTGGGGAGCGGCTTGGGGGCGTTCGCGGACGAACTCGCGGACCGTGTGGAGATTGCTTACTCGGAAATTCCCGGCTGGCCTCCATCCACCGCCGTGGGTCACGCGGGCAAGCTGGTCATCGGCAAGTTGGGCGACGTGGTGGTCGCGGCGCTGGCGGGCCGGGCGCACCTGTACGAGGGCAACACACCGGCGCAGGCGGTTTACGGAGTGCGGGTCCTGCGCGCGTTGGGTGCGCGGGCGATGGTGTTCACGAATGCGGCGGGCGGCATCAACCTGGAACTGGAGCGCGGCGGCCTGGTGCTGATTTCGGACCACATCAACCT
>JADMIO011575665.1_pt1 | contig 12246 bp, 11 predicted proteins | sample 8958161 | NCBI WGS metagenome assembly JADMIO01 (sample SAMN16585339, study PRJNA669376) | soil metagenome | isolation source: Crop rotation soil | place: USA: Cullars Rotation, Alabama | collected 2011 | reverse complement strand
GCCGCGACTTCAAGTCACGTGAATTCCAAGCTTCGGATCCCACTGTGCTGGAAAGAAAAGGTCGCGCAGTTCTGGAAGCTCTACGCGAACCGGACGGTGCGCGAACTGGCGGCGATTCGATGAGAAAAGCGATCAGGACCGCCGCGCTTGCATGCCTGGCGCTCGCCGGCGCCGTTGCGGCGCAATCCGCGCAGGCGCAGCTGTACTGGCGCATCGACATCGGCTGGTCCCAGCCGAACGAAGCGGATTTCAAGGACAACGATTGGAACAACACCGGCAACATCTGCCGCGACACGCTTTGCTCCGGACCGGGCACGGTGAACAACGTCAATGGCTCGCCGGTTGTCGGCGCCGGCATCGGCTATCGGTTTACCAGCGGGCTGCGCGGCGACGTGACCTTCGCCTACCGCCCTTCCTACGCCCTGCATGAGTTTGTGGGCGACGCTACGTACTCCGCCAACATCCAGTCCACGACGCTCATGGTGAACGGCTACTACGACTTCACCGCCGGCGGCGTCAGCCCGTACCTCGGCGCGGGCATCGGCTGGGCGCGTAACGACACGGACAAGCTGACCCAGAACTTCGGTTTCGGCTTCAGCAATACGTTCAACGGCGCGACGAAGGACAACGCCGCCTTTGCGCTGATGGCTGGCGTCGGCGTTCCTTTGTCGGGGTGGACGCTGGACATCGGCTACCGCTACATCGACATGGGCAAGTTCGGGACCGGGACCGGCGCGGCCTTCGGCATCTCCGGCGGCCAGACCGGGAAGCTGACGGCGCACGAGCTCACCCTCGGCGCCCGCTTCTAGCTGGTGCAGCCCCCACAGCGCGCGCGGGTGGTGTGGCTGACCGGCCTGCCGGCGGCCGGCAAGTCGACCCTCGCCAGCGAGCTTCATCGCCGGCTGCAGGCCCTGCGGCGGCCGAGCTGCGTGCTCGACGGCGACGAGGTGCGCCGCGGCCTGTCGCGCGACCTGGGCTTCAGCGAAGCCGACCGCGCCGAGAACGTGCGGCGCATCGCCGAGGTGGCGAGGCTGATGGCCGACGCAGGGCTGATCGTGATCGTCGCCCTGGTCTCGCCCTATCGTGCGGACCGACGCATGGCGCGCGAGCTGATGCCGGCGGGCCAATTCGTCGAGATCTTCGTCGACACGCCGCTGGAGGAGGCGGAGCGGCGCGACCCGAAGGGCCTCTACGGCAAGGCGCGCCGCGGCGAGCTGAAGAATTTCACCGGCGTTGACGCACCTTACGAAGTCCCGCGCAGCCCGGAGCTGCGCGTCGTCACGCTATCGGAAAGCGCGATGCAAGGCGCAGAGCGCATCCTTGGCTACCTTGCGCATCATTAGGCTTTGACGATCTGCGCGAGCGCGCCGATCCATTCCGGCGCCTCGTTCAGGCACGGAATCATGCGCAGCTCCTTGCCGCCGGCGGCAAGGAACGCCTCGCGCGCAGTGATGCCGATCTCCTCCAGCGTCTCGAGGCAATCGGAGACGAAGCCGGGACACACCACGTCGATCCGCGCGGTGCCTTGTCGCGCCAGCGCCTCGAGCGTGGGCTGCGTATAGGGCTCGAGCCACTTCGCGAAGCCAAAGCGTGACTGAAAGGTCACCTGCCACGCGCTCTTATCGAGATTCAGTTTCTCGGCGAGCAGGCGGGACGTTTCGCGGCATTGCGCTTCGTATTCCTCCGCCCCCCGCTTCGGCAGGCCGTGGAAGCTCATCAGCAGCTTTTCTCCCCGTCCTTGCTTCTCCCAAGACGAGCTCACCGTGGAGGCAAGCGCAGCGATATAGCGGGGATGCGCGTGGAATTCCCGGATGGAAGGGATTCCGGGGGTGAGATCGAGCACGCTCTGGGTAGCACTCACCGAATACTGCGGATACAGCGGAACGATGGTGATGGGCTGGCAGGCCTGCAGCTTCTCGAGCCCGGCGGCGATGGATGGCTCGCCGTAGCGCATCGCGTACTCGACGCGGCAGTCCTTCATGAGCGGTCGCAGCAGCTCGGTCTGGCGCGCGGTGTGGACGGCGAGCGGCGAGCCGAGCGGCGTCCAGATGAGCTTGTACTTCTCGGCGGATTTCGCGGGCCGCTTCCGCAGCACAATGCCGTGGAGAATCGGCAGCCAGACGATGCGTGGCAGCGGGATGACGCGCGGGTCGGAGAGGAATTCCGCCAGATAGCGTCGCACCGCGGCCTCGGTCGGCGCCGCCGGTGTGCCCAGATTGACGAGAAGAACGCCCTTCAGTGGTTCGAGAGCGCGCTGGAGAGCAGTTTGGCGGTCACGTCGACGATCGGCACCACGCGCTCGTAGGCCATGCGCGTCGGGCCGATGACGCCGACCGTTCCCACCACTTCGCCGTTCACCCGGTAGGGCGAGGTGACGACGCTCACGTCGTCCGGCGCGCTGACGCCCGATTCGCCGCCGATGAACACCTGCACGCCCTGGCCGCGCAGCGAAAGATCGAGGATCTTGAGCAGCGAGGTCTTGCGCTCGAACAGCTCGAGCAGCTGCTTCAGCCGCCCGACGTCCTGCGACAGATCGTGCACCGCGAACAGGTTGCGCTCGCCCGACACCACGTATTGCTCGCCGCCCTCGGCGAGCGCGTTGCCCGCCTCGAGCGCCGCGCTCATGAGGCGCGTCAGGTCCTGGCGCAGGTCGCGCAGCTCGACCTGCAGCCGGCCGCGCACGTCCTCGAAGCTGTGGCCGGAGTAGTTCTGGTTGATGAAGTTGGCCGCTTCGATCAGCGCCGACGGGGTGTAGTCCTGCTCGGTGAACAGGATGCGGTTCTGCACGTCGCCCTCCGGCGTGACGACGATGAGCAGGATGCGCTTCTCGGAGAGCTTGAGGAACTCGATCTGCTTGAAAGTCACGGCGCGCCGCGGCGTCATCACCACGCCGGCGAACTGGGTGAGCTGCGACAGCAGCTGCGAGGCCGACTGGATTACGCGCTGCGGATTGTCGGGATGCAGCTGGCCTTCCAGGCTGCGCAGCTCCCCGACTTCGAGCTGCTTCACCACCAACAACGTATCGACAAAGAAACGATAACCGGCCGGCGTGGGTATTCGTCCGGCAGATGTGTGGGGGCTCGCGATGAAACCGAGCTCCTCGAGATCCGACATGACGTTGCGGATGGTCGCCGGCGAAAGATCGAGCCCGGAGTACTTGGAGAGGGTGCGCGAGCCGATCGGCTGACCTTCAGCGATATAGCGCTCGACCAGAGTCTTCAACAACAACTGGGCGCGCTTATCGAGCATGCAAACCCATTGTACACTCGGCGAATGGCCCAGCCGCGGTTCCGGCGCATCGCTCTCGTCGGCAAACTGAACAGCCCCGAGGTCGACGCGTCGCTGCGCGCGATCCGCGAGTTCCTCGGGCGGCGCGGCTGCGAAGTGGTGAAGGACGCGGTCAACGAAAAAGCAACGGCAGACCTCGCGGTGGTGGTGGGCGGCGACGGCACGATGCTCGCCGCGGCGCGCGAGCTGGTGCGCAGCCGCGTGCCGCTGGTCGGCATCAACCAGGGCCGCGTCGGCTTCATGACCGACATCGGCCACGACGACATGGCGGCCGGGCTGGAGGCCGTCCTTGCCGGCGACTACACGCAGGAGGAGCGCGCGGTGCTCGACGCCGAGATCCTGCGCGGCTCCAAGGCGATCCTGCGCACCATCGCGCTCAACGAGGCGGTGGTGAGCCGTGGCGCGCAGGGACGGCTGATCGAGTTCGGCCTGACGATCGACGGCGAGTTCGTCTACAAGCTGCGCGGCGACGGTGTCATTGTCGCCACGCCGACCGGCTCCACCGCCTACGCGCTGTCGGCGCAGGGACCGATCCTGCATCCCGCGGTGCCGGCGATCGCCATCGTGCCGCTCAACCCGCACACGCTCACGGCGCGGCCGGTGAGCGTGAGCGACCGCAGCGTGGTCGAGATCTCGGTGTCGCAGGCCGCCGACGCGCGCGCGCATTTCGACGGCTTCGCTTCGACCGACATGGCCGAGGGCGACCGCCTGGTGCTGCGCCGCTCGGCGGACGTAGTGCGCTTCGTCCATCCGCCCGGCTACCGCTACTTCGCCACGCTGCGCGAGAAGCTCGGCTGGAGCGAGACGCTGGCAAAGGCGCGCGAGGCGGAGTAGGGGTGCTGCGCGCGCTCGAGGTCCGCGATTTCGTCCTGGTCGAGCGGGTGTCGCTCGAGTTCGGCGCGGGCTTCTGCGTGCTGACCGGCGAGACCGGCGCCGGCAAATCGATGCTGGTCGACGCGATCGAGCTGCTGGTCGGCGGGCGCGCGCCCGGCGATGCGGTGCGCGCGGGCGCCGAGCGGGCGGAGCTCTCCGCCGAATTTGCCTTCAATAAAAATGCTTCTTTCCAGGAGTGGCTCGAAATACACGAGCTGCAAGGCGATCCCGATACCATCATCCTCAGGCGAGTGCTCGACAAGACCGGGCGCTCGCGCTGCTTCGTCAACGGCCACGCCGCGACGCTCGCGCAGCTGCGCGAGGCGGGCGAGCGGCTGGTGGACCTGCACGGCCAGCACGAGCACCAATCGCTGCTGCGGCCCGCCGCGCAGCGCGAGCTGCTCGACAGCCACGCCGGAGCCGAGGCGCTGGCGCGCGAGACGGCCGAGGCCTGGCGCGCCTGGAAGCGACTCGAGTCGCTCGCCGCCGAGGCGGTGAAGAGCTTCGCGGCGCGCGAAGCGGAGCGCGGGCAGCTCGAGGAGGGCGTGCGTGACCTGAAAAAGCTTTCACCCGTCGAAGGCGAATGGGAGAAGGTCGGCGCCGAGCACACGCGGCTGCAGCACGGCTCGAGCCTGCTGGCCGGGGCGCAGTCCTCGCTCGAAGCCTTGGATGAAGCGGACGGCGCGACGCTCGCACAGCTCGATGCAGTGGCAAGCCGCCTGCGGGCGCTCTCCGAGCACGACGCTGGCCTGAAGGCGGTGGTCGAGCTGCTGGAATCCGCCTCGGCGCAGGCAGGGGAGGCCGTGCGCGCGCTGCGCCATTACGCGGAGCGCGTCGACCTCGATCCGGCGGCGCTCAGGGAAGCGGAGGCGCGCATCGAAGCGCTGCACGCGGCCGGGCGGCGCTACCGCGTGCGGCCGGAAGCGCTGCCGGCGAAATTCTCCGAGCTGCAGGCGCGGCTCTCCGAGCTCGCGCTGTCCGGCGACCCTGAGGCGCTGCAGCGCGAAGTAGCGGCGGCGCAGGGACGCTACCAGGCAGTCGCGAAGAAGCTGTCGGCGAAGCGCGCCGACGCGGCGCAGAAGCTTTCCAAGGCGGTCAGCGCAGCGATGCAGGACCTCGCGATGGCGGGCGGGCGCTTCAGCGTCGCGCTGAAGGAAGCCGAGCCGTCAGCCGGCGGCAACGAGGAGATCGAGTTCGAGGTCGCCTCGCATCCCAGCCTGCCGCTCCGGCCGCTCGCCAAGGTGGCCTCGGGCGGCGAGCTGTCGCGCGTCAGCCTCGCGATCCAGCTGGTGCTCGCCGGCAAGTCGCCGGTCGGCACGCTGGTGTTCGACGAAGTCGACACCGGCATCGGCGGCGCGGTGGCCGAGACCATCGGCCGCTCGCTGCGCAAGCTCGGCAAGGAGCGCCAGGTCCTCTGCGTCACGCACCTGCCGCAGGTCGCCGCGAGCGGCAACGAGCAATGGTCCGTGAGCCGCAGCGGCGTGAAGATCAAGGCGGCGAAGCTCGATCGCGCCGCCCGCATCGCCGAGCTCGCCCGCATGCTGGGCGGCGCCGAAACCACCGCGCGCAAGCACGCCGCCGAGCTGCTCGACGCCGGCTAGCCCGCGAGCGGGCTCGTTCAGGTCCCTCGGTAAGGGCAGTCCTTCTTGGTGCAGTCGGCGTAAAGCGCGAGCGAATGCTCGCGCAGCTGGAAGCCGCGCTGCTTCGCCACCTGCGCCTGGCGCTTCTCGATGTCGGCGTCGTAGAACTCCTCGACCCGGCCGCACTGCATGCACACCAGGTGGTCGTGGTGGCCGCCCTGGTTGAGCTCGAACACCGCCTTGCCGGTCTCGAAGTGCTGGCGCGACAGCAGGCCGGCGTGCTCGAACTGCGTGAGCACGCGGTAGACCGTGGCGAGTCCGATGTCGATGCCCTCGGTGATGAGCGCCTTGTAGACGTCCTCGGCCGAGAGGTGGCGCACCTTGCTTGCCTCGAACAGCTCGAGAATCTTGCGACGGGGCAGCGTGGACTTGAGGCCGCTGCCTTTGAGGCTTTGCGTGCTGTCCATTGCTATCATTATAGGATGTACCGCAACACCGGCGCCGCTCTCGCGGCGATCATCATCGTCTCGCTGCTCGGCGGCTGCGGCCTGCGCATCCCCGGCGTCACGCCATACAGGATGGAAATCCAGCAGGGCAACTACGTGACGCAGGAAATGACGTCGGCGCTGCGCCCGGGCATGGGCAAGGAGCAGGTTCGCCAGATCCTGGGCACGCCGCTGCTGAACGACGCCTTCCACGTCGATCGCTGGGACTACGTCTACTGGCGCGAAGACGAGTGGGGCAAGCGCGAGCAGCGCAAGTTCGCCGTGTTCTTCATGGACGGCAAGCTGGTCCGGGTCGAGGGCGACATCGTCGCTACCAAGGAGCCGCCGAAGGAGCCGAAGGAGACCGTGCAATGAAGCTCGGCGTGACCGGCGCGGGCGGCCGCATGGGCCGCACGCTGGTCGAGGCGATCCAGGCCGAACGCGGCCTGCAGCTCGCCGCGGCGCTCGAGGCGCCCGGCAGCCCGGCGCTCGGGACCGAGGTCGCCGGCGTGCGCATCGCCTCCGACGTGGCGGCGGCGGTGGCGGGTTGCGACGTCCTCATCGACTTCACCCGGCCCGAGGGGACGATGCAGCACCTGGAGGCGTGCATCGCGCGCTCGCGCGCCATCGTCATCGGTACCACCGGCTTCTCGGAGGCGCAGCTGAAGTCCATCCGGGAAGCGGCGAAGAAGATCCCGATGTGCCTCTCGCCCAACTTCGCGGTCGGCGTAAACGTGTTGTTCAAGGCGGTCGAGTCGGCCGCCCGAGCGCTCGGCGGCGACTACGACGTGGAGATCGTCGAGGCCCACCACCGCCACAAGGTCGACGCGCCCTCCGGCACCGCGCTCAAGCTGGGGGATATCATTGCTTCGGCCATCGGAAAAAAGGATTTCGTCCATGGCCGGCAAGGCGATACCGGCGAGCGCCCGGGCAAGCAGATCGGCTTCCACGCCATCCGCGGCGGCGACATCGTCGGCGAGCACACCGTGCTGTTCGCGGGGCTCGGTGAGCGTCTCGAGTTCACCGTGCGCTCGCAAAGCCGCATGACCTACGCGGCCGGCGCCGTCAGAGCGGCAAAATGGCTGCACCAGCAGCGGCCGGGCCTCTACGACATGTTCGATGTACTTGGTTTGAGGTGATGTTCCGCGTATAATCTTTGCTTCAATGAGCGGGACGGGCGAAGGCCTTCCCCGCTTTCCGTAGCCGCTTCAAAACGATGACTGCCACTTCAGAAGCCGCCGTGCTTGTGCTCGCCGACGGAACGGTCTTTCGCGGCCGTTCGATCGGTGCGTCGACCTCCCGCGTGGGGGAGGTGGTCTTCAATACGGCGATGACCGGCTACCAGGAGATCCTCACCGACCCCTCCTACTGTCGGCAGATCGTTACGCTGACCTATCCGCACATCGGCAACACCGGCACCAATGACGAGGACCCGGAGGCCGCGAAGGTCTACGCGGAGGGGCTGGTAGTGCGCGATGTGCCCAGGTTGCTGTCGAACTGGCGCTCGAAGCAGTCCCTGACCGAATACCTCGAGCAGGCCGGCATCCCCGGCATCGCCGACCTCGACACCCGCAAGCTCACGCGGATCCTGCGCACCAAAGGTGCGCAGAACGGCTGCCTCATGGCGGGCGAAATCAACTTGGATCTTGCTCTTTCAAAAGCAAAATCTTTCCCCGGCCTGGCGGGAATGGACTTGGCCAAGGTGGTCAGCGCCACCAAGCCTTACGAGTGGGCGGAAGGCACCTGGCAGCTCGGCAAGGGCTACCGGCGGATCGAGAACCCGAAATACCACGTCGTGGCTTACGACTACGGGGTGAAGCGCAACATCCTGCGCATGCTGGGAGACAGGAGCATGCGGGTGACGGTTGTGCCCGCCCAGACCCCGGCAAAAGACGTCCTGAAGATGAAGCCAGACGGCGTGTTTCTCGCCAACGGTCCCGGCGATCCCGAGCCGTGCGGCTACGCGATCGAGGCGATCGGCGAGATCCTCGACGCGACGCGCATCCCGGTGTTCGGCATCTGCCTCGGCCACCAGCTGATGGGCCTCGCCTCCGGCGCGAAGACCATGAAGATGAAATTCGGCCACCACGGCGCGAACCATCCTGTGAAAGACCTCGATTCGGGGAAGGTAGTCATCACGAGTCAGAACCATGGCTTTGCCGTGGACCCTGCGACGGTGCCCTCCAACCTCCGCCCGACTCATGTTTCATTGTTCGATCAGTCCCTTCAGGGACTCGCGCGGACGGATCGGCCGGCATTCTGTTTTCAAGGGCATCCAGAAGCCAGCCCGGGGCCGCACGACATCGGGTATCTGTTCGACCGCTTCGCGAAGTTGATGAGCGATGCCAAAGCGTAACGACCTCAAATCGATCCTGATCATCGGCGCGGGCCCGATCGTGATCGGCCAGGCGTGCGAGTTCGACTATTCCGGCGCGCAGGCGTGCAAGGCGCTGCGCGCGGAAGGCTATCGCGTGGTGCTGGTGAATTCGAACCCGGCCACGATCATGACCGATCCGCAGATGGCGGACGCGACCTACATCGAGCCGATCACCTGGCAGACGGTGGCGCGCATCATCGAGAAGGAGCGGCCGGACGCGCTGCTGCCGACCATGGGCGGGCAGACCGCGCTCAACTGCGCGCTCGACCTCGCGCGCGAGGGGGTGCTGGAGAAGTTCGGCGTCGAGATGATCGGCGCCTCGCGCGAGGCGATCGACAAGGCGGAAGACCGCGAGAAGTTCAAGAAGGCGATGACCAGGATCGGCCTCGCCTCGGCGCGCTCCTCGCTCGCGCACTCGCTGGAGGAGGCGCTGCAGGTGCAGGCGGGGCTCGGCTTCCCGGCGGTGATCCGGCCCTCGTTCACGCTCGGCGGCACCGGCGGCGGCATCGCCTACAACCGCGAGGAATTCGTCTCGATCTGCGAGCGCGGCCTGGACGCCTCGCCGACCAAGGAGCTCTTGATCGAGGAATCGGTGCTCGGCTGGAAAGAGTTCGAGATGGAGGTGGTGCGCGACAAGAAGGACAACTGCATCATCGTCTGCTCGATCGAGAACCTCGACCCGATGGGCGTGCATACCGGCGACTCGATAACAGTAGCCCCGGCGCAAACGCTCACCGACAAGGAATATCAAATAATGCGCGACGCCTCGATCGCGGTGCTGCGCGAGATCGGCGTCGACACCGGCGGCTCGAACGTGCAGTTCGCGATCAACCCGGACGACGGCCGGATGATCATCATCGAGATGAACCCGCGCGTGTCGCGCTCTTCCGCGCTGGCGTCGAAGGCGACCGGCTTCCCGATCGCCAAGGTGGCGGCCAAGCTGGCGGTGGGCTACACGCTGGACGAGATCGCGAACGAGGTGACCGGCGGCGCGACCCCGGCCTCGTTCGAGCCGACCATCGACTACGTGGTCACCAAGGTGCCGCGCTTCGCGTTCGAGAAATTCCCGCAGGCCAACGACCGGTTGACCACGCAAATGAAGTCGGTGGGCGAGGTGATGGCGATCGGCCGCACCTTCCAGGAGTCGTTCCAGAAGGCGCTGCGCGGCCTCGAGACCGGCGTCGACGGCCTGAACCAGCGCACGCGCGACCGCGAGACGCTCGAGCGCGAGCTCGGCGAGCCCGGCCCGGAGCGCATCTGGTACGTCGGCGACGCGTTCGAGAACGGCTTCACGCTGGAAGAGGTTTACCGGCTGACGAAAATCGACCCTTGGTTCCTCGACCAGATCCAGCAGATCGTCGAGCTGGAGATGAAGCTCGACGACCAGAGGCTCGAAGACGTTTCCAAGGAAACGCTGCTGGATCTGAAGCGCAGGGGCTTCTCGGACCGTCGGCTGGCCTACCTCTTCAATTCGACGGAAAAACTGGTCAGAAAAACCAGACATGCCTTCGGCATCCGCCCGGTCTACAAGCGGGTCGACACCTGCGCGGCCGAGTTCGCGACCAAGACGGCGTACATGTACTCGACCTACGAGGACGAGTGCGAGGCCGAGCCCACCAACCGGAAGAAGGTGATGGTGCTCGGCGGCGGGCCCAATCGCATCGGCCAGGGCATCGAGTTCGACTACTGCTGCGTGCACGCCTCGCTCGCGCTGCGCGAGGACGGCTTCGAGACCATCATGGTCAACTGCAACCCGGAGACGGTCTCGACCGACTACGACACTTCCGACCGCCTGTACTTCGAGCCGCTGACGCTCGAGGACGTGCTCGAGATCGTCGACAAGGAGAAGCCCTGGGGCGTGATCGTGCAGTACGGCGGCCAGACGCCGCTCAAGCTGGCGCGCGACCTGGCGGAGGCGGGGGTGCCGATCATCGGCACCGACGCCGAGTCGATCGACATCGCCGAGGACCGCGAGCGCTTCCAGAAGCTGGTGCATCGCCTCAAGCTGCTGCAGCCGGACAACCGCACCGCGCGCTCCGCGCCGGAGGCGGTCAAGCTGGCCGAGGAGATCGGCTACCCGGTGGTGGTGCGGCCGAGCTACGTGCTGGGCGGGCGCGCGATGGAGATCGTGCACTGGCAGGCCGACCTGGAGCGCTACATGCGCGAGGCGGTGAAGGTGTCGAACGACTCGCCGGTGCTGATCGATCGCTACCTGTCCGACGCTACCGAAGTGGATGTGGACTGCATCTGCGACGGCAAGGAAGTGCTGATCGGCGGCATCATGGAGCACGTCGAGCAGGCGGGCGTGCACTCGGGCGACGCCGCCTGCTGCATGCCGCCGCACCAGATGACGCCGCAGATCGAGCGCGAGCTGCGCCGCCAGACCGAGCTGATGGCGAAGGCGCTCAACGTGCTCGGCCTGATGAACGTGCAGTACGCCATCCAGAAGGACAAGGTGTACGTGCTCGAGGTGAACCCGCGCGCCTCGCGCACCGTGCCTTACGTGTCGAAGGCGACCGGGCTGCCGCTCGCGATGATCGCGGCGCGCGTCATGGCCGGCAAGACGCTGCGCGAGCAGGGCGCGGTCGAGGTCACGCCGCCGTACTTCTCGGTGAAGGAGGCGGTGTTCCCGTTCGCCAAGTTCCCGGGCGTGGACACGATCCTCGGGCCGGAGATGAAGTCGACCGGCGAGGTGATGGGGGTGGGCGCGACCTTCGGCGAGGCGTTCGTCAAGTCGCAGCTGGCGGCGGGCGTGAAGCTGCCCGCGGGCGGCCGCGCCTTCATCAGCGTGCGCGATGCCGACAAGCCCGCCGGCGTGCAGGTGGCACGCGACCTGCTGGCGCTCGGCTTCACGCTGCTCGCGACGCGCGGCACCGCCGCGGCGATCAAGGCCGCCGGCATGCCGGTCACCGAGGTCAACAAGGTGGCCGAGGGCCGCCCGCACATCGTCGACATGATCAAGAACGGCGAGGTGAGCTTCATCGTCAATACCACCGACGCCACCCGCACCGCCAATTCGGACTCCAGGGCAATCCGCACCACCGCGCTGGCGCGCCGAGTCACGTATTACACCACCGCGGCCGGCGCCAAGGCGGCCTGCGAGGGCATGAAGCACCTCGCCGAGCTCGAGCCCTATCGCCTGCAGGACCTGCATGCGAAACTGAAGATGGGCGGACTGGGCCGCGCCGCCTAGACTTCAGCCATGCCGAAGACCCCGATGACTACGCGCGGCGCCGACCTGTTGCGCGCCGAGCTGCACAAGCTGAAGACGGTCGAGCGCCCGGCCAACGCCGCGGCGATCGCCGAGGCGCGCGCGCACGGCGACCTTTCTGAGAACGCCGAGTATCACGCCGCGCGCGAGCACGCCGGCTTCATCGAGGGCCGCATCTCCGAGGTGGAGGCGAAGCTCGCCAACGCCCAGGTGATCGACCCCAAGCTGGTCGACGCCGACGGCCGCTGCGTGTTCGGCGCGACCGTGGACGTCGAATCCGACGGCGAATCCGCGACTTGGCAGATCGTCGGCGAGGACGAGGCCGACATCAAGGCCGGCCGCATCTCGGTGAGCTCGCCCATCGCGCGCGCGCTGATCTTTCCAGCACATTGGGATCCTAAGCTTAGAATTCCACGTGGACAAGTTGTCGCG
>JADMIO010866744.1_pt1 | contig 12246 bp, 9 predicted proteins | sample 8958161 | NCBI WGS metagenome assembly JADMIO01 (sample SAMN16585339, study PRJNA669376) | soil metagenome | isolation source: Crop rotation soil | place: USA: Cullars Rotation, Alabama | collected 2011 | reverse complement strand
CCGGCGGCGGGATACACCACCGAGGACGTGCCGACGGTGAGGAACACGTCACACGACGTCGCATCCACAGCGGCATCCACGTCGCGCGGGTCGAGCGACTCGCCGAACCAGACGATGGCCGGACGCGCGAGGCTGCCGCAGTGCGGGCACACCGGCGGAAACGGCGACAGCGGCAGGCGCTCGTCGCGCCAGGGCGTCGATCCCGCGGCGCACCGGTTCCAGCAGGTCATCTCCCAGATCGATCCGTGCAGCCGGACGAGCGCGTTCGTCCCCGCGCGGACGTGCAGGTCGTCCACGTTCTGTGTGATCACCACGGTCGAGAGACGCGACGCCGACCAGCGCGCGATGACGTCATGCGCGGCGTTGGGCTGACAGGCGGCAATCTGCTCGCGGCGCCACGCGTACCACTCCCAGACCAGCCGTGGATCGCGGGTGAAGGCCTGGGGCGTCGCCAGATCCTCGGGCCGATACTGCCGCCACAGTCCCTGTGGTCCGCGGAAGGTCGGGACACCGCTCGCCGCGGACACGCCTGCACCGGTGAGAATGGTCAGCCGGCGGGCGCCTCGAATCCGCGCCGCCAGGTCGTGTAGATCCAATCAGGCCTTGTCCATCTCGAAGGCGCGGTGGATCGCCCTCACCGCCGCCGCCGCCTCGGGCTCGCGGACGACAAGCGAGATGTTCCGCTCGGACGATCCCTGCGAGATCGCGATCACATTGATGCCCTCGGCGCCGAGCGCGCTGAACACCGTCGCGGCAATGCCCGGCGTGCCCCGCATACGGTCGCCAACGGCGGCAACGATCGCCACCGGCTCGGCGGCGATTTCCTCGATGTGCCCGCGCATCAGCTCGAACTCGAGCGCACCGCGCAGCGCCGCCACCACGCGCGGCGACTCGGCGGCGCTGATGACGAAGCAGATGTTGTTCTCGGAGGACGCCTGCGAAATCATCAGCACGTTCGCCTGCTGCGCGGCGACGACGTCGAAGGTCTTGGCGGCGATGCCGGGAATGCCCTGCATGCCGGTGCCGCTGATGGCCACGAGGATGACGCCGCGAATCGACGTCACCGCCTTCACCCCGGAGGCCGAGGGATCGCCCTCGACGCTCACGCGCGTGCCGCGGTGCGACGGGTTGAAGCTGTTGAGGATGCGCACCGGGATCCGCTTGCGGAAGGCCGGCAGGATGGTCTTGTAGTGCAGCACCTTCGCGCCGTAATACGCCAGCTCCGACGCCTCGCTGTACGAAATCTCCGACAGCGTGCGTGCTTCGGGGACCTCCGATGGATTGGCGGTCATCACGCCGTCCACGTCGGTCCAGATCCACACTTCGTCGGCGTCGAGCGCCGCGCCGATGATCGACGCCGAATAATCCGATCCCCCTCGGCCAAGCGTCGTGGTCACGCCGTCGCTGGTCGAGGCGATGAACCCGGTCACCACCGGCACTTCCCCGTTGGCGATCGCCGGCTGCAGGTGGGCCTGCGTTTTTGCCCGCGTCTCGTCCATCAGCGGCTCGGCGCCGCCGAATTGATCGGTGGTGACGATGAGATCGGTGGCGTCGATCGGCCGCGACGCCCGTCCGCGCGCGGCGATGGCCGCAGCAAGGAGCGGCGCCGTCAGCATCTCGCCCGTGCCCGAAATCGCGTCGAGCAGGCGCGGCGTCAGCTCGTGCACCATCGACAGGCCGAAACAGAGTTTCTCGAATCGATCCAGCCGCTGTTTCAGCGTATCCAGCACCGTCGCATGACGCGCCGCATCGTCGCCGATCACCGCGTCGGCCACGGCCTTGTGCCGCTCATAGAGCTGCTGGCGGATGGCGGGATCCCACTGGCCGGATGCGGCCTGGCGCGCGGCGCCGATGAGCGCGTCGGTGACCTTGCTCATTGCCGATGTCACGACCACGACCTGGTGTCCCTGCGCGGCACTGTCGGCCGCAAGCTGCGCCGCCTGGGCAATCCGCTCGGCCGAGCCGACGGAGGTGCCCCCGAACTTCATCACGATCAACATAAGAGACAAACCTTTATTGCCACGGGCCACGGAGGCACGGAGGCACGGAGCTACTTAGTGGGCCTTGGAATAATAAATGGCGTTGAAGAGAAACTTGAAGGTGCCGTGCGATTGCGCGCGGAAATTGATCTCGGGGCCAAAGAGATAGACGTGGCCTGTGCCGACCTGGGCGTCGACGATCGCGACACCGCCGTCGAGATAGCGCTGGCCCCAGGCCCACCCGCTGCGAAGCGGCGTCGGGCTGGAGAACCAGGCAACCCGCCTGACGCCGCGCGTCGCGGCATTGGCATCGAGGCTGAACACGGGACTGTTGTCGAAGACGATGTCCACCTCCCGGTCGAGTCCATAGGCCACCGGCACCGTGTCGTCCACGCTGACCCGCAGCAGCGATCCCGGCACGAAGTATTTCTCGCGCGGCAGCGGCCGTGTGGTCCCATCCGGCATCTGTTCCACGAGCGCGTTCGAGACGGGCAATCCAAAGTGCGCGGCGATCGCGGTGGAGCGGCCGATGGCGATGAGCGTACCGCCCTCGTCGACGAATCGTTTCAACTGGGGGATGGTCGTCTGCGCGGTCACGCGGCCGCCGCGGCCGTGGTATTCGAGCGGCGTCGAACTGCCGGTGATGCAGTCGCCGTCGAGGCCGCGTCCGTCGCGTCCGGGAATGGCGCCGTCAGGAAAAATCAGGACGTCGTACTTCGACGACAGGTGGCCGGCATCGAGCGCCTGCGGATACACGACCTCGAAGGGAAACTCGTAGCGCTCCAGCAGCCACCGCATCCAGCCGCTGGGTGTGGAACCGCCGTAGCAGTCCCACAAGCCGATGCGCACAGGGTGCAGTGCGATCGCATCGCCAGCGGGGCGGACGCCGACACCCGTGAACGTGAGGCCAAGCTGGGTTGCCGCAGTCTTGAGGATCGGAAGCGTGGATGGCCGGGCGAGGATGTACATCGTCCGATCCGCCGGGTCCACAGGACCCGGCCTACGGGATTGAGCAGGACCCGGCCTACGGGATTGAGCAGGACCCGGCTCACGGGATTGAGCAGGACCCGGCTCACGGGACCAGTAGATCTCCGCGCCCGCCTTCATCAATCGGTTGACGGCGATGAAGGCATCGTTCTGTCGATGGCTGAGCACGTAGCCGGCCGGATGATCGGCGCCGATCATCGAACCGGGCGGCACGGGTGCCGCGCCGCGAATCGTTTCGAACGGGCCCTCGAAGCCGTCAAGCACGCGGTCGAACTTCACGCCCATCTGGTAGGCCAGCGTCCAGCCGGCGCTGTCGTACGGCGGCCGCGGCGGCGCTCCGGGAAACGGGATGTCGTCGGGGTGATCCTGCGCCTCGAACATGTCGAGTACGTGCGGCCTGAATGCCTGCGCGGTCTTGACCACGTAGGAGCCGGCGGGATAGCTGCGGCCTTCGACCGTAAACGCCGCGGTCGCGCGCTGCACCGAGATGCCGGTCTTGATCAGGGCGTTCACGAACTTGGTCGCCGTCGGGAAGTCAGGCTGATCGGACGGCAGGATGTATCCACGCGCATCGCGAAACCGCGGGTCCGGTACGCGGCCGAGCGGCCGATGCGGAAGCGCCGTCCACGAATCCCGGCTGCCGCGGTCGATCGAATTCTTCCCCATCCGGTAGACGTTGAAGAGCAGCATCTCCCGGTCGCGCGAGGCCACGTCGAGCACCGCGCGGTTGGCCGTCACCGAGTAGTCGATCGACTGGCGGAAGTGCCACTTCTGCGGCGCGATCGGATACGGCAGGTCGGCGCTGGCCAGCTGGCGCTCGCGCACGTAGGGAATGTCGATCGGCGTGGGATCGCCGATCGTCTCGGTCAGCAGTCCGATCTGATTGTGAAAATAAGCGGTCGTTCGCAGGCCGCCGTTCCACCAGGTCGAATACGTCGACCCCGTCCGCATCGTTACGCCCGGTTTGCGCTCGGCGGCAAAGCGGCTGTGCATCGCCGCGCCGAGCAGGTCGATGCTGACGGGAATCAGCGGATCGAAGACGTAGTTGAACGGATCGCGAAACGGCGGCGCGAACATCACCGTGCCGGCCGGCGCCGCCTGGTGGTGGTCGTAGACGATCTGGGGAAACCACTCGTCGTAGAGGACGCGGTTGATGTTGATCGTCTCGGCCTGCGTGGACATGTAGAAGTCGCGATTGTCGTCGTGGCCGGTGTACTTCTGATACAGCTCGGGGACCCCGCTGGTGGTGCGGCGGCGCGGATTGTTGTCGCGCATGTACCAGTTGGCGACCAGCTCGTGCCCATCCGGATTGGCGTCCACCGCCAGGACGATCGTGTCGCGCAGGAAGCGGAGCGTCTCGGGGTCATTGCGGCTCACGAGCTCGTAGACGGTTTCAATCAGCTGCTGCGGCCCGAGCACTTCGCTGGCGTGGAGGCCGCCGTCGATCCACACGACCGTCTTGCCTTCGGCGGCCAGAGCGTGCGCCTGCTCGTCGGTGAGCCCCTCGGCCCGCGCGAGCTGTTGTGAGATCTGCTGGTAGCGCTGCAGCTTCGCCGCGTTCTCGGGCGCGGTGACGATCGCCATCCACTGCGTGCGTCCCTCTTCAGTGCGGCCGATGTCGACCAGCGACATCCGATCCGACTCCTGGTCGAGCGTCTTCCAGTACGCCTCGAGCTGCGTGTAGGTCGCGAGGAAGTAGTCGTCGCCGACGTCGGCGCCGAACTCCTGCGCCGGCGTCGTGATGCGCGAGGTGCCCTGCAGCCGGGTGCTCGCGTGGGTGGATGCCAGCGCGAGCACCAGGGCGGCAAGCACGAGCGCGCGCGCACGAGTGACCATTCAGGTCCGTATCATAGCGGTAGGCGGTAGGCAGTAGGCGGTAGGCGGTAGGCAGTAGGCGGTAGGCGGTAGGCGGTAGTCGATAGAATCGGTGCAATGAAGGTGGCGACCTGGAACGTCAACGGCATCCGCGCGCGGCAGACTCAACTGCAGGAGTTCATCGAGCGCGAGCAGCCTGACGTCCTCTGCCTGCAGGAGATCAAGGCGTCGCTCGACCAGCTGCCGGTGTGGGTCTGCGAGATCGAGGGCTACTGGTGCTACTGGCACGGCGGCAAGGGCTATTCAGGCGTCGGCCTGCACGTGCGCAAGGCCTTCCACCCCGATCGTCCGGCCTTCCATCATCCCGAGTTCGACTTCGAGCACCGGATCGTCACGGCGCGGCTGCCGCAGGCCACGGTGGCATCGATCTACGTACCGAACGGCGGCAAGGACTTCCCCGCCAAGATGCGCTTCCTCGAAGCGATGGACGCCTATGCCGCGGAATTCGCCGCCTCCGGACAGCCGCTGGTCCTGTGCGGCGACCTCAACGTCGCGCGCACCGACATGGACGTACATCCGAAAGAACGCAAGCTCAATGGGATTGGTCAGCGTCCCGACGAGCGCGCGCTGATCGAACGGATCCTGAGCCACGGGCTGCTGGACGTCCACCGCAAGTTCGAGCCCGATAACCCGGATCTCTTCACCTGGTGGGCACCGTGGCGCAACATGAAGCAGCGCAACATCGGCTGGCGCCTGGACTATGTGTTCGCGTCGCAGGCGCTCGCCGATCGCGCGCTGTCGTGCGTGGTGCAGCGTGAGTTCGGGACGAGCGACCACGGACCTGTGGTCGCCGCGTTCGACTAGCGGCCGCCGCCCGCTTCGTTTTCGACGTCGGGATCGTAGGTATACGTCTGCGCCGTCACCGACGGCGCACTCAGAGTGACGTTGGTGTTGTAGTAGAACGTCTGCGTCGTCGACAGACTGTGGAAGTTGTCGTCCGCCTCCACCTCGCTCGCCGACTTCTTGGTGGGCTGACTGCCGGTCCACTGAATCTGGTTTGCCGGCTTGAACTGAATGGCATTGGAATCGGCGAACATCGCGCTGGCGCCCGAGGGCACGTTCGTCGCCGTCAACGTCCACGTGATCTTGTTGTGTCCGTGCTGCACCGGCACCGAGCCGGGATTGAAAGTCCACGAGGGATTGCCCGAGAACTGGTTTCCGGCGACGGTGACATTCGAAAAGTCAACGCTGACGCCAACTGGAATCTTCGGCATAGTCGATCGCCTCCATGTGTGCGGAGGCGGCACTCTATCACCGGGGCGTCGCCGTCAATCCCTGCTTTTCACGGTAAATCTTCATCACCGCCGGGTGTCGATAGCCTAGCTTCGTCAGCCTCTCGACGATCGGCGTCGCGTCAGCCACCCGATCGAGCGCGAGCAGCGCCCGCGCCTGAATCACCAGCGAGCGTCGATCGCTCGGCGCGCCCGAGTTCGAGAGGGCGAGCGCCGATTCACGCATCTGACGAGCGCGCGACGGATTGCCCTGGCGCGCAGCCACCTCTCCTGCCAGCAGGCGCGCGTCGGCGGCGCGGATGGTGGCGTCGAGATCGCCGCCTCTGGCCAGGAGCGGCGCGAGCCGGTCCTGTGCTGCTTGCGCGTGGACGGCGGCGGTGCCGACGTCATTGAGATCGAGCCAGGCCTGACCGAGGCCAATCTCCGCAACCGCCAGATCGATTTGCCGCGGCGCTACCAGCGGCGACGCGTCGGCAATCGGACGAAGCATGGCGACCGCTCTGGCGTAGCCCCGCCTGGCGTCCTCCACCCGGCCCGCGAGCCGGCGCGCCCCCGCAAGGTACGATTCGCCAACGGCGGCGTCCCGCTGCCAATCGAGGTTCTGCGGATCGAGGCGGGCATTGGTGGACGCGTTGTCGACCCACTGCCGGTACCGATCGATCGCCGCAGGCAGGTTTCCACGATCCTCATACGAGCGGGCCACAGTGCTGATCGCCACGTCGAGGCCGCGCTTGAGCGGAGCGTTTTCCGGAGTCGCTGCGACGAGCTGTTCCCGGATGTTCAGGTCGGCAAGGTAATGCATCAGCGCCGCATCGATCTCGCCCATCTTGTCGAGCACGACGCCCAGCCGGTTGTGGCCGTTGGCCACCGCCTGGCGCCGCTCGATATCGCCTGGTGCGCGCGCGGCGAGATCTTCCTTGATGGCGAGCGCGGCCTCGAGCTCACGTCGAGCGCCGGCGAGATCGCCGGCAGCCTCCTGCACCGCGGCCACCGCGCCGCGCCCGTAGGACAACTCGAGCAGCCACCGCTCGTTGCCCGGCGCGCGCCCGACCAGGCCTTGCGCAATGTCCCGATAGGCGGTGTATTCGCGCATCGCCCCTGCGAGGTCGCGCTGCGCGCGCAGCGCCTCGCCGACGTAAAAATGCGCGGTCCCAAGACCGATCTGCCATTCACCATTCGCGGGATCGCGCGCCGCCGCCTGCGTGCCGAACGCCACCGAATCCTGGTAGGCGGACAATGCGGCGGCGAGGTTGCCTTCCGCCTGGCGTATCTGGCCGATTTGATACATCGCCTGCGAGCGCCGGAACAATTCCTCGCCGGTCACGGACGAGGACGGGACGGCGTTGAAGTATGAGGTCGCTTCGCGGCCGACGGCGTCGAGGAGATCGAGCCGGCCGACTTCCTGCAGCCGCGTGCGCAGATTGCCGAGCATGAAGCCGATCAGGCCTTCGGCCTGCTGGCGGCGGCGATCGGCATCCTGACGCGCCGCGATCGCCGCGTTGCGCTCGCGCGCGAGGTCAACCGTGTACTTGAGCGCACCGAGCGCGAGCAACACGACGGCGGCGGCAATCGCCAGCCGGAGAGCCCGGCGCCGCGGCTTGTCGCGAATCCAGCGCAGACGCTCAGCGGCGTCGACCGCCGTGGGCCGGCGCGTCGGCGACAGTGACTTGAGACGGCGGATCAGATCGGTGAGATCGGCATCAAGCCCCTCGGGCTCCGGCGTCTCTCCCCTGCGCGTCCGGCCGAGCAGCGTGGCGAAGTCGAGGTCTGCGTCGTAGGGCCGCCTGCCCGTGAAGAGCTCCTGCACCAGCAAGCCGAACGAGTACATGTCGCTGGCCGCGGTCGCGACGTCAAACGAGGCCTGCTCCGGGCTCATGTAGCCGACGGTGCCCATCAGCGCGCCGGGAGCCGTATTGCTCAGCGTGTCATCGAGCGAGTGCGCGAACGGCGCGGCCGTCGTTTCGAGGGACGGGTCGGTCACCAACTGTCCCTCGCCGGCCAGGCTTGGCGTGCCTGCCCCCGACCGTGCCAGGCCGAAGTCGAGGACCTTGACGAGGCCGCCGGCCGTGATCATCACGTTGCCCGGCTTCAGATCTCTGTGGATGACACCCGCCGCGTGCGTGACCACGAGGACGTCGGCGATCTGCTGCGCGATCCTCAGCTTCGCCGGCGTGTCGAGGCCGTCGGCGGCAGCCCGCAGGTTCTGCCCGTCGATCAACTCGAGGACCAGCCAATCCCCGCCGGTGTCTTCGATGTAGTCGTGAACGCGGCAGATGTTGGGATGATCGAGCTGCGAGAGGATGCGGGCTTCGCGAAGGAACCGCGCCTTGGCGTCGGCGTTCAGCCGCTGTTCGGCACGAACTGCCTTCAGCGCGACGCGGCGCTGCAGCGTCTCGTCGAAGGCGGCATGGACCTCGCCCATCCCGCCCGCGCCGAGACGATGCAGCACCCGGTAGTGCGAGACACGTTCGAGCAATGCACGGCGAAGTCTACTACTCCCCCAGCGCGTCGCGCTTCACGGCCTCCATGCGCGTGCCGAGCTGTTCGAGCTGCTCGTCGGACAGCACTTTGCGCGCTTTCTTGAACATCTCGTCTTCTTCTTCCTCGATGTGGTGCTCGACGTTCTCCTTGAGCACCTTCATCTTCGCCTGCCACATCTCGGCATCGGTCGGCATCTCGAGCAGTTCGTCGAGGATGAGGTCGGCGACGTGATGCTCCTGGTAGCCCTCGAGGACGATGTCGTGGGTCTTCTTGTTCTCACGCAGGGGCGGGTAGAAGACTTCCTCTTCCATGCGCTCGTGCGCCACGAGCTCGGACCGTATTTCCTGGATGAGCTCTTCGCGGCGGTCCTCCGCCTTGGCAATCTCCGCGCGTGTGAGGAGCGTTTTCAGATGCTTGTGGTCTTTGGTCAGCAGGTCGATGGCATTCATGCGCCGGGCGGGTGCAAATCCTCGGCCTTCGACCACGCATCCGCCAGATCTTCGCCCACCGCGAGATGGTTGAGCATGAAGTCGGCGCTGCGGATCGCCTCGCGCAATAGCTCGGCATCGAGCGGCCGATCCGCATCTCGACACTGGCGCGCGGCTTCGACGCGGACCAGCGCCAGCGCCGCCTCGATGCCCCGGACGATGGAGAGCACGCCGCGGCCCTGATACGCGGTCCACGAGGCAAAGGCCTTTGCGGCGAGATAGCGGTTGAGTGGCGACCGCCACTCCTGCCAGCGCGGCGCCACCCATCGCCGGTAGGCGTCGCGCACGTCCCGATCGTCCGCCTCTGGCGTCAGGTCCTCCGGAATTGCCGCGACCACGCCGTCGGCGAATGCCAAGCTGCCGTCGAGTGTTGCCGGCGCCGCCGCATCGACGACATCGCGCGGCAGCGCCTCGACCGCATCGCGCATCGACCCGTGACCGGGCGTGTAGGTTCGCAGGATCCGCGCATCGCGCTCGAGCGTCGCGAGAACGGCGTCGGGCGACGAGGACATGTCCGCGCACCTGCGAACCATGTGGCGTTCCCACGCCGTGTAACCGTCGAGATCCATCAGCATCCGCGGATGCAGCAGCGGCGGCCACGCGTCGCGGTCGACCACGAGGCCGTCGTAATCAGCCGCCGGGAACGCCGCCGGTGCTTCGACCACGTCGAGCGCCACGTCGTCTCTGAACAACATCGATGCGGCAGTCGGGCAATAGTGCGTCAGCGAGATGAACGTGCCGCGCCGATCGCGCACCGCGAGCCGCGGGAAGTGACGGCACGTGGACGGCAGCTGCGCCTCGCCCAGATCCCGATGGACGACGCAGAGTCCTGATCCGCGGTGATAGAACACGCAGTCGCCAGAGGTGGTGCGCGCCACCATCGCGGCAGCCTCGTCCGGCAGATCGCCGCCGGTCATCAGCACCGGATCGCCATCGGCGGGCTCGGCAGGGACCACGAGACGTCGAGTGGAGAGCGCCTCGCCAACAGATCGGTAGACGGACAGCTCGACAGGAACGTCCCAGTCCGACGTGCAGCACACGCCCGAGTGCTGGCAGCGGTAATCGGCGTGAATGCTCAACGAAAAAACCGGACCCACCTCTGGAGGATAACTTGCACTCCCGCAGTGCATGAGACCTTTCTTACTGCTCTGCTGTGGCCTGCTGATGATGCCGGCGGCGGCGGCCGCGCAGGCGCCTGTGGTCAACGACGTGATGGCGGGACAGGTGATGCTCGACCGGCTTGGTTTTTCGTCCGGCGAGATCGACGGGCGCATGGGCTCCAACGTCCGCGGCGCGCTGACCGCATTCCAAACCGCCCAGGGGCTGCCGACGAGCGGCCAGCTCGATGCCGCGACCTGGCAGCGGCTCACCGAACAGTCGGGCGCGCAGGCACCGCTCATCACCTACGTCATCACCGACGCCGACATCGCCGGACCGTTTACGCCTGACATCCCGTCGGACCTGATGGAACAGAGCAAGCTGCAGGCGCTCGGGTATCGCAATCCTCTGGAAGCCATTGCCGAAAAATTTCACGCCAGCCCCGCGCTGCTGCGTCAGCTCAATCCCCGCTCGACATTCGAACGCGCGGGCGAGCAGCTGAACGTGCCGAACGTGATGGTGACCGAAGCGCCGCCGCCTGAACCGCCGCAGCGCGGCCGCGGGCGTGGGCGCGGCACGGCCCCGGTCGGGACGACCGGCCAATCGGCCGCGACGATCTACGTCACCAAGGCCACCAGCGCGCTGACCGTTGAAGACGGGAACGGCCACGTGATCTTCTACGCGCCGGTCACGAGCGGCAGCGAACACGACCCGCTGCCCATCGGCACCTGGAAGGTGACGGGCGTGCAGCGGAATCCCAAGTTCCACTACAACCCGGCGCTCTTCTGGGATGCGAACCCCTCGCACTCGAAGGCGACGATCCCGGCCGGTCCGAACAATCCAGTCGGCGTGTTGTGGATCGATCTGACCAAGGAGCACTACGGCATTCACGGGACGCCCGAGCCCTCGAACATCGGACACGTGGAGTCGCACGGCTGCGTGCGGCTGACCAACTGGGATGCGGAACGCGTCGCCGCGTGGGCACACACGGGAACGCCGGTGATCTTCAGATGAAGCGCGTCGAACGCCGCCGGGTCGAGCGGGTGCGCCGCATCGCGCTGACGATCGGGTTGAGCTTTGCCCTGGGCGCGCTGGTTGACACGGCGCTGACGTGGCGGCTGCACGAGTTCGACGCGGGCACTACCGTCGCGTTCAGCGAACCTGCGTCGCCGGTCGATGCCGTTGCGGCCGCGACCTCCGCGCCGGCTGCGAATGAACCTGCGCCGAGGAATGAAGCTGCGCCCAAGGCTGTCGCCACGGCGGGCATCGTGCCGCGCGGCACCGAGGTGGACCTGCTGCGGCAGCGGCGCCTCGAGATGCCGGTCGACGGCATCAAGCCGTCGGCGCTGCACGACACCTTTTCTGACAGTCGTGCGCTCGGACGTCCGCACGAGGCCATCGACATCATGGCCGCGCGGGGCACGCCGGTCCGGGCGGTGGAAGACGGAACGGTCGCCAAGCTGTTTACAAGCGTCGCCGGAGGGCTGACGATCTACCAGTTCGACCCTTCGGGCGCGTTCTGCTACTACTACGCGCACCTCAATTCGTATGCGGATGGGATGAAGGAAGGGCAACCGGTGCGCCGCGGCGAGGTGATCGGATACGTCGGCAGCACCGGCAACGCCGCTGAAAACGCCCCGCACCTCCACTTCGCGATCTTCCGCCTTACGCCCGAGCACAAGTGGTGGAAGGGCGACGCCATCAACCCCTATCCGGTACTGAAGTAGCTAGGTGGCTGGGTCACTGGGTTGCTGGGAAGAGGAATCCCCAGAAGTCCTAGCTAATCAGCGACTTAGCTACCTTACATAACTATTACAGAACGCGTCCGGCGGAGCTGTTATCGTGCACAGGCTCGTTTCAACGCACGACTTCACGAGGACAGCTCCGCCAATGGCGCAACCGACTCTCATGTACGGCCGCAAGTTCCAGAAAGGCCTGAACGTCATCACGTTTGTCGCGATGAGCGCGTTTCATATTCTCGCGGTCGCCGCGCTCTTCTATATGAACGTGGGAGCGATCCTCACGGCGGTGGCGCTGTGGATCGTGGCGGGATCCTGGGGCATCGGCATGTCGTATCACCGGCTGCTGACGCACCGCGGCTACAAG
>JADMIO010768886.1_pt1 | contig 12246 bp, 14 predicted proteins | sample 8958161 | NCBI WGS metagenome assembly JADMIO01 (sample SAMN16585339, study PRJNA669376) | soil metagenome | isolation source: Crop rotation soil | place: USA: Cullars Rotation, Alabama | collected 2011 | reverse complement strand
TTAGGATCCCAATGTGCTGGAAAGACCGCCAACAGCAAAGGCTGGAAAAAGGGGTCGTGACTTTTGACAAGATGGCAGACCGAAAAAGCAGGAGTCAAATGAGCCAGGCTGTACTTTTCACCATTGTCGGCGTCGCCGATCAGTTGCACCGCGTATTCGCATAGTGAATTTATTCCGCCCTCAGTTCGATCGAGCGATCGACCGTGGTAGCGCGGATGGCGGGGACCGATCAAAGAGACTGTGTCTTGACTCTTGACTGCCGGTTTCGGCGACAAAACTGCGATTGTTTGACCGCGTCATTTGCCTCCTATCGCCGGAGTACGGTGGATCACCGCCACATGTTCTCCGGTGTTTACTTGCCGGGCGGAAAGGCACCCAACTGGGCCATCAAACCCAAGGCATCCATGATGAGCCGCGTGTCCTTGATTTTCCCATCAACGAAGCGATCAGTCACCATGCCCCAAACAGAGACCCGGCGTCCCGTCGCCGGAACACCAAAGAATTCGGCCCGGTGGGTTCCACTCCAGAGAAACCGGCTGACCACTTTTTCGCCTTCCTGAATCTGCTCCTCGATCACCCAATGCATGTCCGGAAACGCCACCCGCAATCCGCGCAAAACGTTTTTGAGGCCGTCGAGACCAGGCCCTTGGCCGGGGAACGGCACAAGCTCGACCATATCGTCATGGAAGTACTTTCCGGTCGCCTCAATATCTCCGGCGTTCAAGACGTTTTCGATAAACTGTCGAACGGTGCTGGCGTGGTTATTCATAATTGAAAGGGAACGGTCGGGGAGATCCGCTGGCAACTGCCATAATCCAAACCAATCGCTTTCGACGGGTGACTTGGGATCGAGCCATGACATCAGAGCAACCTCAGCTTGATGTCTTTTTTTCACAAGGATCAACCAAGCGCTGCCCACGTCGGCCGGTGTCAGGAAAACAGGAATTCGGATCAGAGGATAGGCCCACGAAACACACGAAAGGGCACGAAAAAAGAATTCGAAGTCTGGTCACAGAGGACACTGAGCCGGAAGGAGGGCACCGAGTTCCTGATGAAAAAATTATTTTCCGCCTTCCTCACCTTTCACCACCATGAACACCTCTGTGCACCGTCCGTCAATTCAGGTGAACTTCAGCCCTTGGGCTTGGGGTTTTAGGTCTACGGCAGGTTCGCGTCAGCTGGCGATGGCCGGACGGCGGGTTCCCACGCGGGTGGACTGCTCGAAGGCGTGCGCGAGTTGAAGGAGTTCGAAATCGGCGCGGTAACGGCCGACGATTTGGATGCCGACGGGCAGGCCTTCGGGCGAAAAACCGGCGGGAACAGAAATGGCCGGACAGGCAGTGGCGGTGATCCAATACGCGGATTTCATCCAGGCGATATAGCTTTCCATCCGCGTCCCCGCGATCTCCTTTGGCCAGTCGAGCTTGGCGTCAAAGGGTGGCACCTGGTTCACCGCGCACACGACAAATTCGTATTTCGTCTGGAACGTCCGCATCTGCTCCATGACGCGGGCTTGCGTGGTCATCGCTTTGGTAAGTTCCGTCGTCGTCACTGCCGCGCCCGCCTCGATTTCCCCAACCGCCTCCGGTTTCATTTCACTGCGGTGGGCCGCGAGGAGCGCACCGTAGTTGCTCCAGCTTCGCCACGCGCGTAGCGTGAGAAACGCTTCGTCCGCTCCGGTGAGGTCCGGGTGTGCGTCCTCCACGATACACCCCAACCGTTCAAAGACCGTGCGTTGCGCTTCCAACACGCTGCGCACCGCAGGATGCAACGGCAGTCCGTCCAAGTTCGGACACCACGCGACCCGCGTACCTTTCAGCTCGCGCTCGAGTGGTTGGTTGAACGTCGCGCCAGAAGCAGGATAACTGGAGGGATCACGGGCATCGGGGCCTGCCATTACGCTCATGAGGAATGCGACGTCGGCGACGGAACGCGCGAGCGGACCCTTCACCGCGAGATTGCCAAAGGGCATCGTCGTCGGAGCCGACGGCACCAGTCCCACGGTCGGACGAAGGCCGACAATATTATTAAAATTTCCCGGATTGCGCAGCGAGCCGGCCAGATCACTCCCATTCGCAATCGGCAGCAGCCCGGCTGCCAGCGCCGCCCCCGCGCCGCCACTGGAACCGCCCGCGCTCTTTGTAAGGTCGTAGGGATTCAGCGTGGTGCCGTACACCGAGTTGTAGGTGTGCGAACCCATGCCAAACTCAGGCATGTTGGTCTTGCCGATGATCACCACGCCGGCAGCCCGGAGGCGCTCGATCAGCACGGATTCCATTTTCGGAAAATCATTCCTGAAAATCGGCGAGCCGCGGGTAAATGGAAAGCCAATGACGGGCTCGGTGTCCTTGATGGCGATGGCCAGGCCATGCAGCGCCCCGAGCGTGTCTCCGCGCGCGCGCCGCTGGTCCGCGGCGTCAGCGAGTGCCAGGCAGTGATCGTCGTCGAGCTTCGCCACGATGGCATTCAATTGCGGATTGAGTCGCGCGATTTGCCGCAGGTGGGCGGACATCACCTCCCGCGCCGAGGCGCCGCCACTGCGGATGAGCTGCGCCAGTTCCCGCGCACTTAAAAAACACAAGTCATCGGCCGGTTTGCGGGTCGTCGGCGGCGTATCCGCCGTTGCCGCACGCAACGTCCCGCCGATCGCGCCCAAAGCGGTGGCGACTCCCGCAGTTTTGAGAAAATCACGTCGGGTGGGGTTCATCGCAGCATCGGGGGTCAGCTCAACCCCACGTGATCATCCTACGGCCGCGAAGGCGATCTTTTTGGCGCGAACAAGGATTTGTCGGCGTTGACGATCCGCGCGCGGGGGCCGCAAAATGGGTCGGGCTATACCTTTCACCATCGCCGGCTTCGCCGATCAGTTGCACCGCGTACTCGCATGGTGAATTTACTCCTCTTTCGGCGCGACCAACCTTAGCCATGCTGACGGGGAAAATACCGGCGGCCGCATTCAGGCGATCGCTTTCACTAGCCCGCCTTCAACCCGAATCGAGGAGCCATTCATCCCGGCGGCCAGCGGACTGCAGACGAACGCCACGACGCTGGCAATTTCGTCCACCGTCTCAAACCGCTTGAGCAACGAGGTCGGCCGCATTTTCTCGAAGAACTCCTGCTCGAATTCTGCAAACGGTTTTCCGCCACTGAGCTTGTCGACGAAATCCGCGACTCCTTCCGAACGCGTGGGACCGGGTAGCACGGAGTTTACCGTCACCGCCGTGCCCGCGGTCAGTTCGGCGAGTCCGCGGGCCACCGCCAGCTGCGCAGTCTTGGTCATGCCGTAGTGAATCATCTCCGCGGGAATATGCAGCGCGCTCTCGCTCGAAATGAAAACGATGCGCCCGCGGTTGCGCTGCAACATCCCGTCAAAATAAAGCCGGCTGAGGCGCACGCCGCTGAGCACGTTCACGTCGAAGAAGCGCTGCCATTCCGCGTCAGCGATCTCGCGAAATGGCTTGGGATCGAAGATGCCGAGGTTGTTGATGAGAATATCGACCGAGGGAAACGCAGCCACCAACTGGTCAGCCACCGCGGCTTGGGAGAGGTCACCGGGAAATTTCTCGAGCTTGGCCGCTGGCACCACGCTGAGAATGCGCTGCACCGCTTCGTCGACTCCGGCGGGGCTGCGGCCATTGACGATGACGCGGGCGCCTTCTGCCGCAAGCGCGCGGGCAATCGCGTGGCCGATTCCTTTGGTGGAAGCAGTGACCAGGGCAAGCTGGCCGTCGATTTGAAGATTCATGCGCCACCCTAGTCAGAGCCGCCAGTCGCGCAAATGGGTTTTGGGCTCACGAATGCGCACGAAAAAAGGAATTCGGATTTTTGTCACTGAGAACACGGAGCTAGGAGAGAGGTCACGGAGTATGGTCGGGATTTGAAACAATCTATTCTCTGAGGCCTTCCTCAGTGATCTCTGTGCTCCTCTCGGTGCACTCTGTGTTACAGTCCGATGCTGGATTGGCCGCGAAGGAACGCGAGGATCTCAAGAGCACGAAATAAGAATTCGAAGTCTGGTCACAGAGGACACTGAGCCGGAAGGAGGGCACTGAGTTCGCCCAGCAAGTCGCCTTCAAGGAGTCGTGGCGTCGGCGGGTCGAGGCGCGGGCGGGACGGGAGCGGTCCAGGGTCGCACTTCCACCGAGACGCCAAACTTGAGCGCGGGATGGGATTCCGCCACGCGCGTCGCATCGGCCAGGTCGCTGGCTTCGATAAAAAGCAATGCACTCACCGGCCAGGACCCGGGCGGCGTACCCGCGTCTTTCTCCACGCCCACATGTGCGCTTTCTTTTGTCAGAATGCGCGGATCGAATTTCCGCTGCTCGCTATTCTGGCGCTGGACCCATGGTGGCATTTCAGCGGCCAGCCGTTGATTTTGGGCGGGAGTGCGCTCGCGCGCGGGATTCTGACGGAAGATCAGGACGAAGGTTTTCATGGTGACGGGAGTCGGATGAGTTGCGGTTTGATCAATGGGCGATTGGGCAGAAACAGCGGCGGCGCCCAGCGAAATGCTGAGCGCGAACAGAAGCCCGGATCGGCCTGTCGCCGTGGAGAGGAAACGAGTGAAGATGGACATGCCTCACCTTACCACCTGCGTCGCGGGTAGACTTGGAAAAATTCGGCGTTTCAGTTCGCCTGCTTCTGCCGGAACCAGGCGGTCGGAGAGACGCCAGTTACCCGGCGGAAATGATTGATAAAATGCGACTGGTCGAAATAGCCAGCGGCATGTGCCAGGTGCGTCAGGTCGGCCGCTTTGGGGCGCAGCGCCATCGCGCGCCGAAAACGCAGCAGCATCGCATATTTTTTTGGGGTCAGGCCGACAACACTGAGGAATCTGCGCTCAAGGGCACTCTGACTGAGGCCGATGTGGTGCGTCAGAGCGTCGATGCGGGCATGACCTGCACCGCGTTCCAGCCAGGCGACAGCAGCAGCGACCAGAGGATCGGGAGCGGATGACTCAATCCGGGCGACGAGAAATCGCTCGAGCAATTTCACCCGGACACCATGGTCGGGCGCCTCCGCGATCTGTTCGCCGAGCCGGCGAACGCCATCGGGCCGTGGGAGGACGGAGGTCAGATCGGCGGTGGCGCCGGAAAATTCATTGAGCGGTTGCCTCAACAACGACGCGGCACCGAGTGGAGTGAACATCGTCAATAGTACCGCATGCCCGGCGGAATGTTCGTGGCCGCGCATGGTTTCCCAGAGTCCGGTAAACGCCGCCGGCGGAATCCGCTCGTGGCCCGTTGCGCGGCATTCACTCCGAAAGGAAAATGCGGCAACAGTTCCCACGTCCGGCAGGTGCTGGTCGGAACGGGCCCCGGAAAACTCCACCACCATGAATCGACGAACGAATCTGGCCAAGGCCGGCGCAGGCGCCTGAATCCAAGCTTTGGTCGCGACATGTGGGCTGTGCTGCACAGGTTCCGGATAATGAGGAAGCCGGATTTGGCAACTCGACGGCATCAGCAATCCTCCTCCAGCGAAAAAAACGTTTCGGCGGTGTCTGAGTTTGCGCGACAAATCAGGCCGCTTTGTTTTTGTCGGAGTTCCGGCTCGACCGGGAGGAGCGGCGCGGCTGGTACGCGGCAAAAAATCCGAACAATGACGCGGTGTACAAGCGACGAGGCACCACGTCCAAGGCCGAAATGTCCGGGGGAAATGCGGGGGAGTTGCTGGGCGACGGCGACGTCAAACCGGGTCGATTTACGGTGAATTTGTTCTCATGGGATTCCATTCGATCAACCTGGCGCGGCGCGACCTGAAATGAAACCGTTCTGCGACGAACCGTGACTAAAGCTGGATCAATCCCGAACCAGGGCGGCGGAAATTGGAAAAAATTCAGATCGTGATTCCTGGAGTATTCCGAACAAAAACGGCCATTTCAGATTTTCCCCCGCGCCACCCTTCCATCTTCCGACTATTGCTCGCTGCGGGTGCACCCGTTTCCTGCGGCACACGGCAGCGACACCGATCAAGACCAGCGCAGATCGATGAGGTATCCAGATGCTTTCGCTGCAGAGAAGGATGTCATCGCGCGGAAGGCCGTTGGGGGCAACGGCCCCTACCGGTTTGATTCGTGGACCGCCCGGAGATTTCGACGGGCGAAGTACCAGAGACTGATTGAAATCGGCAACCCGACAAGAATGACGTGAAAGCCAAGCCCATTGCGGAGCGCCGCAACGCTAAAGGGACCGATGGGGAATGGAACCGCTGAGAGCGGGAGCACAATGAGATTCATCGCGAGAAAAACGGCCATCCCGCAAACCACGCCACCGAGAAGAAAATTTTTCTGAAGAAAATGATATCGCCGGCTCGCGAGGCAGTAGGCCGTCGCCGCGCCGAATGCGACGACGAAGTGGAGGGCCAATCCCAAGCTCCAGATCAAGGGTCCACCGCCGCCTGCGGTCGGAAAGGCCTTCGAGCCGAGCAAGCCGCTTGCAATACCGTACGGCATGCCCGAGCCGAAAGTGAGAAAGGCGGAGGTGCCGTCGATGATACCGGCGGCGAGACCGCCCGCTATGATCGCAGGGATGATGGTTGAGGACAGGGGTGAAGAAACGTCTTTTGCAATGGTCATGCACGGAAAAGTGACGCGTCAGCTCGGAAACAAAATCACCATGCGACCAAGCCTGAGAACGCTTCGGCGAAGCCTGAGTTTGCACGACGAACGAGATGCCCCGATCCAGACGATGGCCCACGAAACACACGAAAGGGCACGAAAACAAAATTCACCACAAAGACACGAAGGCACAAAAAGGGAGGAATTTAATGAGGTGCCCTGGTGCTTTGATCTGGAAAAATCGGTGAAAATTCTGTGCACAAAAACAAAGTTCCCAAGCAAGGCCGTTGAGGGCAACGGCCCCTACCTTGTATCCATGGCATATTCCTGGACGAGCCTGCGATCAGCAGGCTCATTGGAGCCAATTCATGCCGACGATCACTCGGCATACACCAAGTAGAATTCCCCGTTGGGGAATTCATTAGTGGTCAAACCCAGTTCGATAATTCTGGCGCAAGCAGCTTTCGCCGGGGCTACGCGGCCGGGGCGGCTCCTACCCTTCTGCCCGGACACCGCCCTGCATTTCCTTCAAGTAGGCGTAACTTGCGTCGAGCTGCGTGCCGTCTTTCATCACGACGACCGAGGTTCCGCGCGACAGTGGACGGAATTCCTTCACTTGCGAGAGATTCACGATGCGGCTGCGGTGGATGCGCACAAAACCTTCCGGCGCGAGACGGCGCTCGATTTCAGCGAGCTTCATCCGTGTGAAATGTGCGTCGCGCCCCACGTGAATGCGCACGTAGTCGCCATCAGACTCCACCCAGTCGATTTCGCCCGGTTGCAATACCAGCACCCGATCGTCGCGCTTCACCAGCAAATGGCCGTGCGGAGTACGGCGGCGAGTGGACGCGAGCAGCGCCGCCAATTGCGCGGTATGTTTGTCACGCGCACTGTCGCCCCTGATGCACATGCGGGCACGTTCCAGCGCCTGCTCCACCCGTGCCTCGCCAAAGGGCTTGAGCAGGTAATCGATCGCCCGCGCCTCGAACGCCTGGAGCGCGAATTCGTCGTACGCCGTCACGAAAATCACCACCGGCAGTCGCGTGCCCTTCAGGGCCTGCAGCACCTCGAAGCCCGTCATCCCCGGCATCTGCACGTCGAGAAACAACACGTCGGGCTGATGCGAGCGCACGGCGGCGATGGCGCTCGGACCATCAGTGCACTCGGCCACGATCTCGACGTCATCGCTGCGCGCCAGCAATCGTCCGATGCGGCGGAGTGCCACCCGCTCGTCGTCGACTGTAATCGTGCGAATTTTCATCAGGATCGCTCGTGGCAAAAAATTCAGCCGGACACCGGCAAAGACATTGAAACGAGCAGTCCGTGATCGTTGGTCAATTGGAAAACCGCCCGCGACCCATAGAGCCGGTCGAGCCGGGCGCGGGTATTCTCGAGTCCGATGCCGGTGCCTGGTTTTTCGCGCGATCCGCCCAGACCGGGACCGTTGTCACGCACTTCAAGCGTCAGCTGATCGTGTGTGCGCCGGGCGGTAATTTCGAGGCGTCCGGTATCGGACGAGACGGCGATGCCGTGTTGGATGGAATTCTCTACGATCGGTTGCAGAATCAGACTCGGCACGAGCACGTCGACGGCGGTCGGATCGATTTTCCAAATAAGTTCCAACCGCTCGCCGAGCCGCACCTGCTCGATGGCGAGATAACTGCGGATGAAATCGAGTTCCTCGCTCAACGGCACCTCCACCGCCTGAGTCTTGAGCGATTTGTGGAGCAGGTCGCCGAGCTGGATCACCATCTGTTCGGCTTGGCGCGGATTTTCATGAATCAACTCGGCGATTGAGTGAAGCGTGTTGAAGAGGAAATGCGGGTTCAGCTGGCTGCGCAACGCCTGCAGCTGCGCCTTCTGGAGCATCGCTCCCAGCTCGACCGCCTCGAGTTTGCGCTCCCGGGCTTCGCGATAATTGGTAACCGCGTACCATGCGACGACTGTGCAGGCAAAAGTAATGACGGACGCTGTTACGAAGTGGAAAAAGAGTCCGCGATATTCGGGCCAGAACGCAGGCGGCTGCGGCGTAATCCAGGTAAACTTCCACGCGAGCCACCACAGACCGAGGCGGATGATCTCGTAAGCGAGGGGAAAAATCAGGATGGTGAGCACGGTGCCCGCGGTCAGGCCGAACACGTAGCGCGGCCAGCGGCGCGGACCTTCATGGATCCATTGGCACAAGCGGAAGATCGGCACGATCAATACAACCCACGCCGAGCAATAAACAAACTCCCCCCAGAGCACCTCGGGCCAGCGAGGTCCATTGGGGCGCAACAATGCCTCCACGCCACCCGTCAGCGAGAAAAGCACAGGCAGCGCGAGGTAGACGAGGGCCAGCGATGCGCGCGGCCAGCGCCGGGGTGAGTTCACGAAAACGAAGTGTAAGTGCGATGGTGGACCGGGCAACCATCGAAAGTCGCGTCGCGCACCATCAGGAGGGACAGACACGTCACTGCTTGAGCACGCTGAAAACGAATTCGCGTTCCTCCCTCGCGCGCTCGTGACACTTAAAGCAAGACTGGGCAGCGGCGTTGGCGTCGACTTTGCGTATCGTGCGGCTGTCCTGATCGAACTTCGTAAAACCCCAGCCACCGGTCGCCGTGTAGCGGCCATCGCGGATCATGACGTCAACCGACTGGCGGGCGCCTTGCACGAGTCCGCTCCGCGCCTCCTCGAGCGCGAACCAATCTGCAATTAACACCGCGCCTTCAGGAAAGTGTCCGGTGCGATACCCCTCGAGCGCCAGTTCGTTGGCATAGAGGTGATGAATCAGACCATGCGGTGCGGCGGCCTTGGCTTCGTCGGCAGGAGCGCCCATCACGTCTTTTTTGGCCGGGTTGACCACGCTGGCGATGTGCATCCATCGTCGGTAGCCGTCGGGATAGGACACTTCCGGAGCGAGCGAAGTCGGCACGGCCGTTTGCGCAAACAGAATGGTCGATAACGCGAGGGCAACGGCGAAAAAGAGCGCGCAAATTTTCATGGCGCCACCCAACCGGACGCCACGACCGACACAAACGTGTTGCGACCAAGACTGAAATTCGCGGCTTGAACCCTGAAATAGGGCGATTGCTTCCGATCATGTCGAACGTCCAGAAGGCCGTTGGGGGCAACCGCCCCTATCGCGATCTGGGAAGATTCGGGGCTATGCTCAGCCGAGTTTTACTTTCTGGCCTGCAGCAACGGAACGATAGATCGCTTCGACCACAATCGTGTCCTTTAGGCCTTCTTCCCCAGGGGCGAGCAACGGAGTGTCGTCGATGATGGCTGCGGCATCGTCGTCCATCTGCTTTGCCTGTTGGTTCGGAATGGTTGCATTGAGGACCGCACCATCGCTGGTGGTGCCTTGCACACCGCTGTAACTTTGGAATGGCGCCAATTCATACCATCCTTTCTCGCAGTTCACGTGCAGCTTATTCATGCGTTTACCGAAACTCGCCTCTCCCACCCCGGTAACTCCACCGGGAAATTCCAGTTCGAAATTCATCGTCTCTTCCACCTCGGTATAAATTTCCGGCCGCGTGGTGGACGCCTTGGCCGTCACCGCAATCGGCTCCAAGCCAGTGCCGTAACGCAGGGCGTTCAGCGGATACACGCCCATGTCACCCATCACGCCGCCACCGAGCGCTTTCTTTTGTTTCCAGTGATTCGTGCGGGGGTCGAAATACCCCGCCTCCGCCGCCGCCTTGACCGGCTTCCCATATTTCAGTTCCCGCGCAAATTTAGCGATCTGCTGCGTGTTGGGTTCGTGATGCAGGCGATAACCGATCGCGAGTTTCACTTTATTATCTTTGCACGCCTTGATCATCGCTTCGCAGTCGCGCACCGATGGCGCCATGGGCTTCTCACACCAGACTTGCTTGCCCGCTTTCGCGGCGCGAATCGCATATTCGGCGTGCATCGAGGGCGGCAACACAATGTAGACCACGTCGATCGCCGGATTGTTGGCGATCGTGTCAAAATTTTCGTAGCTGTAGACGTTCGCGTCCGGAATCGCGTAGCGCTTTTGCCAGTCCGCCACTTTGCCGGGCGTCCCCGACACCACGCCCGCCAAATAACATTTCGAAGTAAGCTGCAGCGCCGGCGCGAGCAAGTCCGTGCTGTAATAACCGAGGCCGACCAGCGCGACGCCCAGCCGATCCTTCTTTTTTGGCACAGTGACGTTAGCGAAAACTTTCCCGCCCAACGCCACCCCCACCGTACCCGCCGCCAGCTGCCCAAGAAATTTTCTGCGTGTGATCATGGGGATGGATCTCCTCGGGCGAATTTATCCTTAAAGGGATCGGGATCAAGGGCGGGTTTGAGGATGGGAGCAAAGGAGCAGGATTCGGATCGCATCACGGAGCAACAGGGAGCTGAGGTTTGAGCGAATATCAAACGTTCGAAGCGCCTATGGCCGCGCAATTCATTTTTCCAAAATGCGACAAATCCTTTTGCAACTCTTCGTGGCCACTCTTCAAATCTTTGCCCTTCGATCTCTTCGAGAGACAATCAGTCAGTCGCAAAAAGGCCGGGCCCTGGTGGACCCGGCCTTGCCAGCGCCAAATTTGGCGGCGCTGTCTACGCGCTATCGCAGCGCCTCAATACTCGCGCCATAGTTAATGTGAAAAATATCGCCCTCGAGCCTGAGCGCGGGAACTGACTTTACGCCGGCGCGCTCCGCCTCGGCGACGCGTGCCTTGGCTTGGCCGAGATGGACGACCTCGACGTCGTAGCGTGTGGGATCGAGCGCATTGGCAAATTGCGTTTCGGCCGCGATACAAACCGGGCAGCCGGCGTGATAGAAGATAGCTTTCGTTTTCATTACATTAATATGGTTGATTGCTCTAAGCGGCCGGCACCATGCCCGCCGCACCGTCCTATTCTGCCACGGTTCAACAAATCCGATAGAAGGCACGAATCGGTAGGCGGGTACCGATTTGTTCCTCGTGCACTCCGGCGACAAAATCTGCTAAGATGTGCCGATGAAACCTCGCATGAGCCCGCTCAGTCTGCCCCATCGCACCGCGTACCGGCGGCTGGAGGATGTGGTCGGCTGTAAGTGGTCCGCCGCGGTGCTGGCCGCAATCGGTCGCGGCGTGGCGCGGCCGGGCCAGTTGGAACGATTTATTCCCGGCATCTCCACCAAGGTGCTTAACGAACGCCTGCGCAAGCTGCTCGACTACCAACTCATCACCCGTCGCGAATTTCCCGGCCGGGTCACGCGGGTCGAATACGGACTCACCGATACGGGTCGCAAACTTTCAGCCATCATCGATCAAATCCGCGATCTCGACGAGACGCACTTGCAACGGACATAAGACAAAAAGGGGCTGAAATGCACCGAAGCGCGCTGCGCGAAACGACAAACGCTCACCGTCCGCGCAAGTGAAGCATCACTGGATGGAACTATAGTTGCCGCCGCGTGCGAGCGGAACAAGATGAAGCCAAGCCGAGGCTGGGACGTGCAATGTGGAATTGCGCTGTGCGCCCGTACGGACACACTGGCGGCACCCCCATGAGTACCCTACGATTCTTTCTTGGACAATTTGCGCTCGCCCTCTGTGCGATCAGCAGTCTGACGGCGGCGGAGCCCAGCTGGCGGCCACTGTTTAATGGCCGCGACCTCGCTGGGTGGGACACCTTCCTCGCCCGGCCCGACCCGTCGTGGGACGTTCCGGGCATGAAGCGTGACAGCAACGGCC
>JADMIO011197778.1_pt1 | contig 12247 bp, 12 predicted proteins | sample 8958161 | NCBI WGS metagenome assembly JADMIO01 (sample SAMN16585339, study PRJNA669376) | soil metagenome | isolation source: Crop rotation soil | place: USA: Cullars Rotation, Alabama | collected 2011 | reverse complement strand
CGCGACTTCAAGTCACGTGAATTCCAAGCTTCGGATCCCACTGTGCTGGAAAGACGCTCGGCGCGCGCGCGACGAGCGCCGCGATCAGATCCTGCTCGACGCGCTCCGCCGCCGGCACGTCGAGGAGCAGCAGCGGCAGGCCGACGAGATCCCCGCCCCCGCCGGCCCGGGTCGCCTCCGCCGCGAGCCGCATCACCTCGGCGCGGTCGGCGAGCCGCTCCCGCGCGAGCGCGTCGAGCACCGCCCGATAGATGCGCGCCAGGTCCGCGGCGTGCTCGGGCAGCGTCTCGGGCGCGATCGCCGCGAGGCGGAGCTCGCCGAGCGTGCGCGCCACCGCCCGCGGCAAGCGCGGCCGCGATCCGACCGCCGCGAACCGCCCGAGCTCGCCACGCCCGGCCAGATCGTGGATCACCCGCGCGCAGAGCGCCTCGAAAGGCAGCCCGGCCGCCGGCACGACCCCGCGCTCGACCATCGCCGGCAGCGCGAGCTGCGAAGCGAGCCGCCCGAGCGTGTGCCGGTGCCACGCGAACGCCGCATGCGCCGCGACCCCCCGCGCCGCCTCGCGCGCGACCCGCCCGGTCGCCTCCGCCGACGCCCCGAGGACGAGCACGGCCTCGCCGGCCGCCCGCCCCGCGAGCCACGCCGCGCCCGCCTCGACGCGCCGCGAAGCGGCACGGGAAACGAGGATCTGACGGGCGAGCGGCATGGGGAGCGGATGGTATAGCAGCGACCCCGGCGGCCCGGCGTCGTCGTCTTTCCTCGCACGGACGGATCGCGGCCGGCGGCTTCTGACGGCGCGTTGTCCATCCTTTCCGCCCCGGCTATGGTCCGGCAGGTTCGTGAGGGGCTCGAGGACACGGGTGGTGGTGGGGGCCATGGCGGCGGGGACGATCGCAGCGCTGGCCGTTCTGACGGCGTGCGGCGGGGCGGCCCCTCGGGAGCCTCGCGCGCGTCCGCGCGGGCCGGCGACGGTGCTGCTCGAGTGGAAGCTCCACAACCGGGCGTATGGCGACGAAGAGCTGACCGTGATGTCGAACGGCCGCGCCCGGTACCTCTACACGCCGAACGTGCCGACGCGCCCGGGCGAGCGGGGCGAAGCCACCCTCACCACCACGCGCTTCCGCGAAGCGCGGCTCGCCCTGGAGCGGGCGCACGCGTGCGCGCTCCGCTCCGAGCGCGAAGGCGAGCCGTACGAGCCGCAGGGAACGCTGCGTCTCGCGCTGCCGAACCTGCAGTGCAGCGTCACGCTCTGGGACGGCGAGTGGCGCATCGACGACGACGCGCGCGACGTGCTCCAGGTGATCGAAGAGCTGCGCGACTGGCTGCGCGGCACGCGGTGAGCGCGGTCGCGGCCGGCGAGTGGGTGTGGACGTGCCGCGCCGGGTTCGAAGCGGACCTGGCCGAAGAGCTGCGCGTCGCGAAGGGTCGCGTCGTCGAAGAGGCGCTCGTCGCGTCGGCGCCGCCGCCCGAAGGAACGATCCCCGTCTTCGCGCGCCAGGCGACGCCGGTCGCCGCCGCGATCGCGCCGATCCCGGCCGTCGCGGGCGAGACGGTCGCCGCCCTCGCCGGCGCGGGCCCGTTCGCGCTCCACGCGTGGGTCCCCGACAGCGACCCCGGCAACGCACGCTCGGCGGAAGCCACCGCCCTCCGCGAGACCGTCCTCCGCGCGCGCGCGGATCTGCGCGATCGCATCCGCGAGGTCGCGCGCCCCGGCGCCGCCGAAGCCGGTGCGCTCCCGCCCGAAGCGCCCGTCGTCCAGCTCGTCCTGCCCGCGAGCGGCGGCGTCCTCGCCGGCGCGCTCCCCGCCCGCGCCCTCCTCTCGACGTTCCCCGGCGGCCGCGCGCGCATGAAGGTCCCCGGCTCGGCCCCGTCGCGCTCGGCGATGAAGCTCGCCGAGGCGTTCGCCTGGCTCGGCCTCGGTCCCGACAAGGGCGAGGTCTGCGTCGATCTCGGCGCGGCCCCCGGCGGCTGGACGTTCGTCCTCCTCGCGCGCGGCGCACGCGTCCACGCGGTCGACTCCGCCAAGCTCGCCCCGCAAGTCGCGCGCGACCGCCGCGTCACGCACGTCCGCCGCAGCGCCTTCGACTTCGAGCCGCCCGAGCCCGTCGACTGGCTCCTCTGCGACATGGTCCAGAAACCGCAGGACGTCGCCGCCCTCCTCGCGAAATGGGCGAAGCGCCGCTGGGCGCGCCTCCTCCTCGCCAACGTCAAGCTCCCGATGAAGCGCCGCGTCGCCGCCGTCGCCGAAGCCCGCCGCACCCTCGAATCCGGCGGCTGGCGCGACCTGCGCGTCCGCCACCTCTACCACGACCGCGACGAAGTCACGCTCTTCGCACGCCGCTAACGCGGAGCGCGCCGCGTCCAGCGAGCATACGCGCGGCGAACGTAGGCGAGTCGCTCGCGGGCCGTCGGGTACCGGCGGACGAACCAGTCGTGAAGCTCGAGCGTTTCCGCGATCTCCTCCGGCGTGAGCGGCTTGGCAATGCGTGCCGCAAGCTCATCCGCAGGCACCAGCGCATCGATCATCTGCGCAACTTCGTCGGGAAGTCCGCGGTCACCCACTTGCGCCTCCTCGTGTCAGCAACCCCTGCAGCAGTTTGACGTCGGCGACGTCCTTGTCGCGCGCGGCGAACCGCTTGGTCGTGATCAAATCGGCGATGGCCGGAACGACGACGGTGACGTCTCCAAAAGCGACCGCGCGACGACGACCCCACGTGGCCTCGAACTCCAGGGTCTCACCATCGACGCGCTCACGCGCGACGAGCACATCGGCGTGCTCGTCGTTCTCGAGAACGTATCGACCGAGCTGACGAGCTTCCTCGGGCGTCCGGTCGGGATGCAGATCGAACGGCCGCAGCGCGTCGTTGAAACGCGCGATGTCGTCGCCGGCGATCCAGAAGTCGTAGTCCGCGGTGAGCACTGGAAGCCCGAGCACCACCATCGCGCGGCGGCCGATCAGGAGCGCGCGTGCACCCGAGCGCGCGATGGCGCTGAAGAACGCGTCCTCGTCGAATTCCGACGCTTGCACGCACCGATCTTACCGGAGCGCGCGAAGGGCCGCACGCATCCGGCCGGGGCCGCACCGATTCAGATCCGCGCGCGAAACCACTCGATCGTGCGGCGGAGGCCGTCCTCGAGCGTGACCTTCGGCTCGTAGCCGAGCACCGTCCGCGCGCGCGTCAGCTCCGGCCAGCGCTGGCGCGGGTCGTCGACGGGCAGCGGCCGGAACGCGATGCGGCTCTTGCTGCCGGTGAGCCCGAGGATCTTCTCGGCGATGTCGAGCACGCGCAGCTCGCGGTCGTTGCCGATGTTGATCGGGCGGGTCTCGGTCGGATGCGTCGCGAGCCGCACGATCCCGTCGAGCAGATCGTCGACGTAGCAGAAGCTGCGCGTCTGCGTCCCGTCGCCGTACACCGTCAGCTCCTCGCCGCGGAGCGCCTGCACGATGAAGTTGCTCACCACGCGCCCGTCGTCCGGCGCCATCCGCGGTCCGTACGTGTTGAAGATGCGCGCGATCCGCACGGCGACGCCGTGCTGCCGCGCAAAGTCCATGCAGAGCGACTCGGCGCAGCGCTTCCCTTCGTCGTAGCAAGCGCGCGGCCCGATCGGCGTGACGTTGCCGCGGTAGTCCTCGGTCTGCGGATGCACCAGCGGGTCGCCGTACACCTCGCTCGTCGACGCCTGAAAAAAAGGAATCCGCAGCCGCTCCGCCACCCGCAACCCGTGGAGCACGCCGAGCACACTCGTCAGGGTCGTGCCGACCGCATCGCGCTGGTAATGCGGCGGCGAGGCCGGACACGCGAGGTTGTAGAGGATGTCCGCCTCGAGGTCGTACGCCTCGCGCACGTCCTGGCGCACGAAGCGAAACCGCGGCTCGTGCGCGAGGTGCTCGAGGTTGACCGCGCTCCCCGTGGAGAGGTCGTCGAGCCCGATCACCTCGTGCCCGTCGCGAAGCAGCCGATCGCAGAGGTTCGAGCCGAGAAAGCCGGCGGCACCGGTGACGAGAGCGCGCATCAGCTTCCTTGTACGCCGATCCCTTCGTACGTGAAGCCCTGCGCGCGAAGGCCGTACGACGACCAAATGTTCCGCCCGTCGAGCAGCAGCTTGCCGCGCATCTCCTTCTTCAAGCGATCGAAGTCGGGGTTCTGGTACTGCCGCCACTCCGTGACGAGCACGAGCGCGTCGGCCCCGGCCGCCGCCTCGTACGCGTCTTCCGGAAGCCGGATCTTCGATCCGTACCGCGCCACCGCGTGCTCCCGCGCTTCCGGATCGTGCGCGGCGACGACGGCCCCATCGGCGATGAGCGAGTCGATCAACGTGAGCGCCGGTGAGTCGCGGATGTCGTCGGTCCGCGGCTTGAACGCGATCCCCCACACCGCGATCGTCTTGCCCCGCACGCTCCCGCCCATGTGCTGCTTCAGCTTGCGGAAGAGCGCGCCCTTCTGCCGCTGATTGACCCGGTCGGTCGCCGCGGCGAGCTCGATCTCGACGCCGTGATCGCGGCCCGTGTGCACTAACGCGATGATATCTTTCGGAAAACATGAACCGCCGTAGCCCGGCCCCGCATAGAGGAACTTACCGCCGATGCGCGCGTCGCTGCCGACGCCGGTGCGGACCGAGTGCACGTCCGCGCCCACCTTCTCGCAGAGCGCGGCGACCTCGTTCATGAAGGAGATGCGCATCGCGAGCATCGTGTTCGCGACGTACTTGGTCAGCTCCGCGCTCGCCGGGTCCATCCAGATCACGCGGTCGCGGTCGAGACAGAGCGGGTGGTAGAGGCGGCGCATCACGTCGCGCGCGTGCGTGTCGTCCGGGTCGCAGCCGACCACGATCCGATCCGGCCGGAGGAAGTCGTTGACCGCGTCACCCTCCTTGAGGAACTCGGGGTTGCTGACGACGTGCACGCCGCGGCCGCCCTCGGCGAGGATGCGCCGCGCGCGCGCGTTGGTGCCGACGGGGACGGTGCTCTTGAGGACGAGGATGGTGCCGTCGCGCGCGACGCGGCCGACGGTCTCGGCGACGCGGTCGACCGCGGAGAGATCCGCGGCGCCGTCGGGGCGCGCCGGCGTGCCGACCGCGACGAAGACGACGTCGGCGTCGGCGATCGCCTTCTCGACCTCGGCGGTGAAGGTGAGGCGGTGCTGCTCGACGTTGCGCTGGATGAGCTCGTCGAGGCCGGGCTCGAAGATCGGGACCTGGCCCTTGCGGAGGCGGTCGATCTTGCCGGCGTCGACGTCGGCGCACGCGACCGTGTGGCCCATCTCGGCGAACCCCGCCCCGCTGACGAGCCCCACGTACCCGCTGCCGACCATGCAAATCTTCATGGCAGAACGCTCTTAGCGTCTCGCCCGCGGGGACGCAAACGCGCTACGGCCGCCACCGATTGGATGGGTGCCGGCCCAAGGTTACGATGCAGCGATGCGAACCGACGCCCACGTCTTTCTGCTCGCCCTGGGTTCGCTCGGCAGTCTTCACGCTGCGGCCGGCGTTCCGCACGCGCGTGCTCAGATCGGTCTCGTGCCGCACTTCCACCCGTCGGTCGATGGCGCGGGTACGGTACGCATCGCCATCGAAGGCGCTGGAGGGGCGTTGCGGCTGCGAACGACGCAATGCGGAAGCCGCCCGGAGACTGCCCGTCCAATCGCGCTGCCGCGTCCAGATGGAGGCCATGGCATCGAGCTACTGCGTGGCGAATGCCGTGAGCGGCTCGTCGGCGCTGGAGCCAGTGTAGAACAGTCTTGGCACTACGATCGCGCGCCTCAGGGGGCGATCGTCGTCCGGATCGCTACAGACGGCCTGCGACCGGCCCGGACGTCCGCCGATGGAATCGCTTTCGTCAACGCCGCGGCGAACGTAGCGATCACGTACGGGCACGGTACCTGGGTGGATGCCGCAGGCGTACGGACCCCCGTTCCCGCGGAGCTTGTCGATGGCGAGATCCAGCTCCGCGTTCCGAATTCAGTTGTCCGCGCGTCAGTATTTCCCGCGGTCCTCGATCCAGTCATCTCCGCTGCTTTCACGATCGATGCCTCCAGTGGCCTCACTGGGCCCGCACTGAAGGCCCGACGCGCCGCTTTTGGCGGCGGCGTATGGATGACCGGTTGGACGGATGACCGAGCCGCAGACGCAGTCGGCGCCGCGATCATCAACTCCGGGGATATTGCGCTTGCGCGCTTCGACGCCACGGGAGCGCCCTTGGATCCTTTGGCTATTTGGATCGCGCACTCCGTGGCGAGCGAAACCATCCAGGACATCGCCTCCGACGGCACGGGCTTTCTCGTCGTCTGGGCGCGGCAAATACGCGGTGGCGACCTCGAAGTGCGTGCATCTCGAGTGGACGCCTCCGGGCGGGTCCTCGATTTCGACGGCTTTCTTGTGGGTTCGGCGGGTTCCGGGGTCGCAAGCGCCAACGCACGCGTGGCCTTCGATGGCTCGAACTACATCGTAGCGTGGACGTATGGACCCCGACGCCTTGCGATTGCATACGTATCGACGGATGGTCGCGCCCTCGTACCCACCATCGACGCGGCGCCGTTCGTCTCCGGAGCGTCTGCGCATGACGTCGCCTGCACGGAGGGGACGTGTTTTGTAGTGTATCGATCGGCCGACGATGCCCTGCTTCTGCGTAGACTTCGTGGCGCGGAGTTCCTCGACGCCTCACCAATTGCCGTGGAAACCGCGCCAGGCCCCGTCGGCGTGCCTCGCATCGTTGCAACGCCTCGGCACGCCCTGATCGCCTGGGCAACGGATTCGGGTGCCGTCTACCGTCGGTTCGGCCTCGACGGACGCCCTCTCGACGCAGCCGAGCTGCCGTTGGTGGGCGGTACACTTGGCGTCGATGGCATCGCATCCGATGGCGATGGATCTCTCGTCGTCGTCTCGGGAACCATTGGGGCTCCCCGCGTGATTCGGGGGGTCCGGATTGCGTCAGACGGCACCGTTGACGCCACATTGGTGAACATCGCGGATACCGACGTCCCGGCCGACGTAGCTTTCGGCGACGACCAGTATCTCACCGTCACCGACGCGCAACCCTCTGTACAGCCGGTTTCACGAGACGGGGTCCTGGGGCGAGCGTGGCAACTGCCGACTGCTCGGGCTGCGCAGCGGCGGCCGAGCGTGGCCTTCGACGGGCGCAACTTCCTCGTCGCCTGGGCGGAGAACCTTGAAATCCGAGGAACGAGGATCGATCCCAACGGTGTTGCGCTGGACAACCCTCCCCTCGCGATTGGAAGCGGAGCCGTTTCGACGTCCAGCCCATCCGTGACGTTCGCGGACGGCACCTACACCGTCGTCTGGCGAACGCTCGACGACATCGATCGGTCTGGTATCGACACGCGACAAGTGTCGGTGGGCGGCGCGATGGGCGCAGTTCGACGGCTGTCGTCGACCATCCGCGCGTCGGCGCCGGTCGCGGCGCCGATGTCGACCGGTGTTCGCGTCGCGTGGCTGTCGAACGCCGCCACGAGCACCGTGCAGACGATTCGGCTCGACACGACGGGAGCGCCCCTCGACGCGACGCCAGCGAGCTTTACAGGATTGCGTGAACCTCAGGTCGCGTGCGGAGCAGGGCAGTGCCTCATCATCTGGCCGGCCACCGCGACCAACCTGATGGGTGCGCGTGTCACGGACGCCGGCGTGGTTCTGGACGGCGCTGGTCGGCTTCTGCTCACCCATCCGGCGAGCACGAACCGCGAGGTCGCGGTCTCATTCGACGGCACAAACTTCCTCACGGTGTGGTCGGACGACCGTAGCGGGAACCCCGACGTTTTCGGAGCGCGTTTTTCTCCGGCACTCACGCTCTTGGACGCAACCCCCTTCGTCATCGGAGGCGGGGCTTCCGAGCAAGTAGAACCGTTCGCGTTCTTCGACGGCATCGACCACGCCATCATTTGGGAGACGCATGCAGCATTCGCTCAAACCGATCTCGATGCCGCGCGGATCGCGGTGTCCGGGGTCGTTCGGGATGCGACACCTCTCGTCATCTCGCACGATCCCGTGGTCGACGAGGCGGAGGTCGCAGCCGCTGCTGGAGCGGGCCGCGCGTTGCTCGTCTATGAGCAGTATGTCGACGACCCATTTCTCACGATCCGCGTCCGTGGTCGCTTCTACGATCCGTCGCGGCCGGCGCTAGCGTGCATCAGCGATTCGGAGTGCGGGTCAGGCCACTGCGTCGACGCGGTGTGCTGCGATCGTCCTTGCGGTGGGGGCGCTCTCGACGATTGTCAGGCCTGCGCGGTGTCCGCAGGCGCGGCGGCAGACGGTACATGCGGACCGGTAAGCCGCGGAACGGTGTGCAGAGCGACGGCCGGGCCGTGCGACGCCACGGAGAGTTGCGACGGCCTCGACGTCGCGTGTCCAGCAGACCTGGTCGCCGTGAATGGCACTGGCTGTCGTGCATCGCGGGGTCCGTGCGACGCACCAGAGGCTTGCGACGGTTTGCGCGTCACCTGCCCGGACGACCGGCCGCAGTCCGCGTTGTCGTCGTGCGGTTTGCCCCAGGGAAACTGCGACGAAACCGAGATGTGTGACGGCGTCAGCGGTAGCTGTCCTGTGGACCGCTTGATGAGCGCCGGCATCGTCTGCCGGGTGGCGGTTGACGTCTGCGATGTCGATGAAACCTGTTCGGGTCTTGAGCCTTCATGTCCGAGCGACGGTGCGCGCGCCGATGGGACGCCGTGCGACGATGGTCTCGTCTGCAACGGGAGCGAACGATGCGTGGCCGGCGCGTGCCGGCCGGGCGCCGGACTGATGTGTGACGATCATGATGACTGCACCGCCGACACGTGCGCCGAGACTGCCGGATGCGAGTCGGTACCCATTCCCGACTGCTGCACCTCCGATGCCGAGTGTCGCGATGGCGACCCGTGCAGCACGGATCGTTGCGTCGCGAATCGTTGCGCCTTCGAGTTGATTCCAGACTGCCCGATGGATGCGGGAACGTTCGACGCCGGCGTTGCCGACGTCGATGCCGCGTCAGACGATTCAGGTGCGACTGACGCCGGCCGAGTCCCTGAGGACGGCGCGATGCGAGACGCTGCGCGGGCGCCGGACGCGGCAAGGGACGCAGGCGCCGGCCGTCCTTCCGACGGCGCATCGGGCTGCGGCTGTTCGGTTCCGGAATCGCCGCCGAAGGATCCGACGGGACTCATTCTCGCGGCAGCAGTCTCCCTTACCGTGCTTTCGCGACGCCGAGCACGCGTTCGCGCATGACGGACGCATTGCTGCTCGCGGCGGGCCTCGGGACGCGGCTCCGGCCGCTCACCGAGGTGCTGCCGAAACCGGCGGTCCCGGTCGCGAACCGCCCGCTGCTCGCGTACTCGCTCGAGCACCTCGGCCGCGCCGGCGCGCGGCGGGTCGCGCTCAATGCGCATCATCTCGCGGAGGCGATCCCGCCGCTGGTCGAGCGCTGGGCACCGGCGGGCGTGGCGACGACGGTGGTGAGGGAAGCGACCCTGCTCGGCACCGGCGGCGGCGTGCGCAATCTCTGGCTGCAGCTCCGCGGCGGCGCGGGCGACGAGCCGCTCTTCGTGATGAACGGCGACGTCATCTTCGCGCCGCATCTCGCGGACGCGCTTGAGCTGCACCGGAAGCTCGACGCCGTCGCGACGATGGTGCTCCGCCCCGATCCGTCCGCCGCGAAGTACGGCGCCGTGGAGATCGACGCGACGAACCGGGTGCGGCGCCTGCTCGGTCAACCCGCGGACGTGACCACCCCGCTCCGCACGCTCATGTTCACCGGCGTCCACGTCCTCTCCCCCCGCGCCTTCGACGCGCTCCCCGAGCAAGGCTGCATCGTGAAGAATTCGTACCGCCGCTGGATCGACAGCGGCGAAGTCGTCGCCGGCTTCGTCGACGAAACCCCGTGGCGCGACCTCGGCACCCTCCCCCAGTACCTCGCCGCCAACATCGATCTCGCCCGCGGCGCCCTGACCTGGCCCGACCTCACCCCCGGCCCGAACGCCGTCCTCTACGGCGCCGGCGCCCGCATCGGCGACGGCGCAAAGCTGCGCGACGTCGTGATCGGCGGCGACGCGGAGATCGCCCCCGACGCCGACCTCGAGCGCGTGGTCATCTGGCCCCGCACGCGCGCGTCCGGCGTCCACTTGAACAGCGTGATCACTCCCGGCGGCGTCGTGCGCGTCGAGTGAGAAAAGCCGTGGCGGTTTCCTTTTCGCCCCGCGCGCGGGGACGTGCGCCGGTGCTCGCGCGGTCATGCGATGCGCTACGCGGCGCGAACTTCCCAGCCTCGCGCTTTCGGAGCGAGGCGCACCTCCACCGGTGGCGTCCGCTCGGCGACGATCTTCGTGAGCTCGTCCAAGGAATAGTCAGTCACTTGCGCACCGATGGCGACCATCATCCGCAACGAACGATCGGAGACGGTTCCAATCGGCTCCTTGTCATTCTCCCAGTTCGAAACCGTCGAGGGGTCTACGCCGATGCGGCGCGCGAAGTCGGCGCCGGACCACCCCAAATACTTCCGAAGGAACCGGACTTCGACGCCGCTGAAACGGGAGGGCTTGCGGATCACCGACTCCGCGATGGCGCGATGGAGCTCGGCCACCCGCGGAAGAACGAGCTCGTGGTTGCCGCATGCGGGACACCGGCGCACCTCGATGCCGACCAGCACGACGTTGGGGAGCCCCGATTCCTGATACCGGTACGTCTCCGTGCCGGTCTTCATCTCTGCCTTACCGCACGCGCGGCACAACTTTGCCATCTGTGTCCTCCACTCACTTCCGCTTCACATCTTGATCCGCCAGCCGGTTACGACGACGAGCTCCATGTCTTCCAGGTCATCGTCCTTCCCCGGTAGCGCGTCCGGATCGGGATCGATCGTGACTACGAAAACCATCTTTGCCGTCCGAACGCGGTACCGCCACGAGCCGTTCTCCCATTCCGCCTCGTCGACGATGCCGCCGCGCAGAACGTTCACAGCGTCTACATCGATGATGTCGTCCTTCTCCATTTCCTTTCGGGCGTGCGATCCGGCTCCTGGCGAGACGAACCTCCCTTCCGTGAGCAAGCGCCGGATGAGTTGCCTCGCGTCGGCGGCCTTGAGCACCACGCCTGCTTGTAGGACTGACTTGAGGAAATGTCAATCGTAGGGATAACCCGAACAATGCGGCCGGGCCTCAGGCGGGCGTTACCGTCGCCCACTCGAGGTGCGCCGGTACTCGACGGGCGCGCGTTCCTGACGACCACCCCGGTGACGCTCGCCGATGTAGAGCCCCGTGCGTGCGCCGCCACCGCGTGCTACCGACCGCGCGATGAAGCGCGGCGATGCACGTACGTTCACGCTGACGTTCCCCGTGGTGCTGACGAAGGACGGCTCGAGCGAGCCGGTGACCGACGTCGAGCTGCTCGCGATGTGCGACGGTACGCGCGATCCGGCTGACCTCGCGGAGTACGCGGGGAACGTGGAGGGTGAGCTCCCGGAGGTGCGAGAGGCAATTCCGCGGCTGTGGTTCGATCCCGAGACGCGCGAGCTCGTGCTGCGCCTGGCGATGCGGCTGGCGCGCAAGCCGACCGCGGAGGAATGCGAGGCGCTCTACGCCTTCGCGCTCGATGTCGTGGAGTACGGATGGGGCGAGAACCATCGGTTCGAGCTGCCTCGCGCGCTCGATCGCTATCGGGTCGCGATCGTGCCCGAGCCGCGCGAGACGGTCGCGACTCCGGTCCGCGACGCGGTCGCCGAGCACGAGCGGCGCTTCGCGGCGGAGGGCCTCCCCTTCCTCGAAGCGCTGCCGCCCGACCGCGCGGTCTGGCTGCGCAATCAGCTCGCCGCGAGGATGGGCGCCGGCGCGGAAACGACGATCGAGCTGGAGCGCGCGCTGACCGAGCTGCTCCACCGCCGCGCCGCCGCCGCCGCGGGCGTCGCACCGGCGACGATCACGCTCGACAACATCGACGCGATCGACGACCTCCCGCCCGACACGTTCTGACGCGCACGCGCATTGGCGTGGATTCCAGCCGCCCAACCGGTCAGCTCCGCCCCGCACGGGAATGCGAGGGTGCGGGCGATTCGTTGGTGGCGCATGCGCACCGACCGGGTCCTGCTTCGGCGTTGGGGCTTGCTCGACGCCGGATTGAACATCGAGACCGCGGAAGAGCCGGCCGGGGTGGCCGGGCAGGATCGTGTGGCGGTGGTGGCGATTGCGGGGGGCGCGGTGGTCGTCGTTGCCGACGGGGCGGGGAACAGTGCGCGGGGGGCGCTGACGGCCGAGGCGGTGGTGGCGGGGGTGCG
>JADMIO010972898.1_pt1 | contig 12248 bp, 8 predicted proteins | sample 8958161 | NCBI WGS metagenome assembly JADMIO01 (sample SAMN16585339, study PRJNA669376) | soil metagenome | isolation source: Crop rotation soil | place: USA: Cullars Rotation, Alabama | collected 2011 | reverse complement strand
ATTTCGCCGGGGATTCCGGCTGGGGTCCGCACTTCGCCGGGATCCACGCCCGCCTCGGGGCGCCGCGCCTGGCGCTCCTGCCGATCGGGGCTTACGAACCCCGGTGGTTCATGATTCCCGTGCATGTAAATCCCGATGAGTCCGTGCGCGCCCATCTTGCGCTGCAGGCCAGGCAATCGATCGGCATGCATTTCGGCACGTTCAACCTCACCGATGAGGGCATCGACGAGCCCTTGCGCGCGCTGGCAGAGGCCCGCGCGGTCCAGGGCGTGCCGGCCGATGCGTTTACCACGATGGATTTCGGTGAAACCCGGATGATCGCTTCATGATTCAAGGCAATTAACCGCGAAGAGCACGAAGAGTCGCGAAGATCTGTTCAACCTTCGCGAATCTTGGCGCCCTTCGCGGTTTAAAACGATTTGTGATGACGGCTTGCCCAGGGGCGCTCGGGTGCGTAGTCACTCGATTCGGGCCAGTTGGTATAACCCCATGAAAACTCCGCTTGTCCTCCTGTTAGCGCTTTCGCTGGCCGGCAATGCCGTGCTCGCCGTAATGACCCTGCGTTCCGCCAACGCGTCCATCTCCACGGCGGCCTCCGCCGGCGGCAAACCGGCCGCTTCCGGGAAAACCGGCGTGGACGCCCTGACGTCCGCCGCAGCCGCCACGACCGCCGCCCCGGCGATCACCGCCGCCACCTGGCCGGCGCTGCGGCCCAACGGAAACCTGAACACGCTCGTGGCCAATCTCCGGGCCGCAGGCTTTCCGCCGGCCGTGATCCGCGCGGTGACCCAGCAGATGATCAGCGACCAGCTCGGCCGGGCTGGCGAAAATCTGCCCTTCTGGAAACAAAATCCCTCCAATCCGGAATATCTTGCGGAACAACAGCAGCTCAGCACACGGCGGCGTGAGATGTTTGAGGATTTGCTCGGTGCGGATGCGAAGCCCTCCGCCACCATGGACCCGGGGAGCCGCGAACGCCGCTACGGCCAGTTGTCGGACGACAAGGTCGACAAGATCGAGGCCCTGAACCGCGACATCAATGACCTCCGCTCCAAGATGTATGCCGAACGCAAGGGCAACGACTTCCAGAGCGTGATGAGCGCGCAAGCCGCGACCGAACAGGAGCAGCGGGCCGAGCTCGCCGCCATCCTCACCCCCGCCGAACTCGAACAATACGAGATGCGGTCCTCGCCCGCCGCCAACCGGGTCATGAGCAACCTGAAGGGGTTGGATGTCACCGAGGCCGAGTACGCCGCGCTCTTTCAGGCGCAAAAAAACTATGAGGCGGCCGACCCGACGCGCACCGGCGCCGCGATCAACACCGACTCCATGGCCGCCCGGAATGCCGCCCAAAATCAGCTGAATGAACAGGCGCGGGCGGTCCTAACCGACGATCGTTTTTATGAGTACCTGAAGACCTCCGATCCGTCTTACGGCCGGACCGCGCAATTCACCGCCAACTATCCCAACATCACGCCGGCCCAAACATACCAGCTCACGCAGCTGGAGCGGGATTACCAGACCTCCATGATGACGATGGCCCGGTCGAGCACCGCCAATGGCACCACGGTGCCTTCGGCCGATCGCATGGCCCAGCTCATGTCGGCGCGGAAGGATTACCAGGACAAGATCGTGTCCCTGATCGGCGCGGACGCCGCCGCGGCCTATGCGCAGCGCAATCGTCCCGGGACGGTCACCACAAGTACGACGGTCCGCACCGGCAACTGAGCCGGTCCCTTAGCGCCCCGAAGCCGGGGCCTCCGCGTTGATGCGCGCGAGTTGCTGGCGGGTTTCCTCCACCTGCGCGGTGATGCGCGCGATCATGTCGTGATCCCAGTTCTTTGACTGCGCGTTGCGCAGCCGCTCCTCGTGCCACACCAGCGACTGCTGCAGGCGGGCGCGCTCCGCGGCCGGGTTGTTGCGGGCGTTCTGCGCCATCACGCGCATGGCAAGGAAGAGGCCGCCGGAAACGAGCAGGAGCAGGGTGATGACGGTGGATTCGATCATGAGGAAAGGATTAATATATCGTGACGCGATGCAACCGTGGCCAGCGAATTCCGGCCAACATTAAGCCGCTCTCGTGCGGCCTATAAGCGTCGCACAACGCCCCGATGGTCAGGGCGTTGCAACCGGGGTCGGTTCGGTTTTACCGGCGACCTGCGCCCGGGCGAGGGCGGACAGCTGCTTTACCACGTCGGCATGCCGCGGGTCGCCCACGAGATTGTTCAGCTCATGCGGGTCGTTGATCGGATCCGTCAGGAACGCACCGGCGCCGGGTCCGAAGAACTCGGCATAGCGCCAGCGCTCGGTCCGCACCACGACGCCCGTGACACCGCGCCCGCGCTCGTTCCAGACCGTGTAAGCCGGGTGGTCCCATCGGCCATCCGGCTTCGCCAGCAATGGCGCCAGGCTGCGACCATCCAACCCCGCGGGCATCGGGAGACCGGTGAGCTCGACGAGGGTCGGGTAGAGATCGAGCAGTTCGACGATTCGCGGCGAGGCGTGGCCGTTGGCCTTGCTGCGCGGATCGTAGATGATCAGCGGCACGCGCGTGCCTTGTTCCCAAAGCGAGCCGGCCTTTGACCACTTGCCCTTTTCGCCCAGCTGGTAGCCGTGATCACTCCACAGGACGATCAAGGTGTTGTCCTCCTGGCCGGTTGCCTTGAGCGCGGCCAGCACGCGACCGACATTGTCGTCGATGTACGAAACGCACGCGAGGTAGGCGCGGATCATGTCCTTCGCCTGCTGCGGCGTGGAATCGCGGCGGATGAAGAGGTCGGCGTTGATGGGACGAATTGAGGCACGGGGGAAACCGGCCGGCACCGTCGGGCGCACGGCGTAATCCACCGGCAGCTCGAGCTTGGACAGGTCGTAAGGATCGAAGAACCGCTTCGGCGCCACGAGCGGGCTGTGCGGCTTGGCCTGACCGAAGCCGATGAAGAAAGGACCGTCCGCGGGTTTCCATTGCTTGAGCCACGCAATCGTCTGCTCGGTGTTGACCGTGTCCTGCAGGCCGGCCAGCTCCGCGGGGTCATCAACGGCTTTCCAGCGGTCGGAGTCCGGCGCCTGCCGCACGTCGGCCGCGATCATCCGCTCGATCCGCGCCTGCTCGTCCGCCTCGGCGATCGCGGTCGCCGCGACGGAACTGGCGGGTTTCTTCTGGTCGGTGAATTTGCACGGCACGCCGCCGATGGTCCAGGCGGGCGCGTCGTCGATGAGGTCGCCGTGGAAGATCTTGCCGTAGCGGACGGTGGTATAACCGTGATTCTTGAAATAATGCGGCAGGCTCACCATGTCCGGATACCACGCGCCAAACCAATCGCGGTTGCCATAGAGCTCGAGCGTCGTTGGGCGGCGCCCGGTGAGCAGCGAAGCGCGCGACGGGTTGCAGAGCGGATACTGGCAATAGGCGTGGTCGAACTTCACGCCGCGCGCGGCAAGGGCGTCGAGGTTCGGCGTCAGGGCCCGCGGGCTTCCGAACGCGTTCACCTCGCAGCGGAGATCGTCGATGGAAATGAACAGGACGTTCATCCGCGCGGGATCGGCGGCGAGCGCCGTCGCGGACAGCAACAGGGTTAGGAGAAAGTGGCGCATGTCAGGCAGGGGTATGCCCCGACGGTGGTCGCGCCACCCCGGTTCGCAACCCCTGCCTGATCGGCCAGTAAGAGCGCGTCACGCCCGCGTGACGCGCAGCAGTTTCAGCCGCCGCGATCCACCCGGCGTCGGCCACTCGATCTCATCGCCCTCGCTGAATCCCAGCAGCGCGGTGCCCACCGGGGCCAGCACGGACAGGCGCTGCTGATCGGGATCCGCCAGCGCCGGGAGCACGAGTTGGTATTCCTCCCGCTCATGAGTATCGAGGTCCTCGATGACCACGCGGCTGTTCAGGCCGACCGCCGTCGCCGGCACCACGGCGGGGTCGAGCACGATGGCGCGCGCGAGTTCGCCGCGCAGGCGCTCGCTGGTCGTGGTCCGGGCCGGGACGCCGGCGATGAGCCGGTTCAAAACCTGGTGATCGGTGGTGGAGAGATGGAGGTTCATTTGGTTGTTCATGGAGGTTCAGGCGTTGATGGTTTCAGGACAGGACGGCTCGACGAGGCCGGGCACACGGCGGGAAGCCGCTTCCAGCCGCTGGAGAAACTCCGGCGCGAGGCCAAGCTGCGCCGCGGCCGCGGCCTCGTGCACCTGCCCGGGAGAGAGGAAGCCGAGCAGTGGCGCGGTAACGCCATGGCGCGTGAGCAGCCAGGCCAGCGCGACCTGCGCCGGCGTGGCGCCGATCGTGCCGGCGATGTCGGTGAGCGTGGCGAGGACCGCGTGGCCGCGCACGTTGCCGTAGCGTTCCCGGAGCCGGCGCGTGCGCGCGGTCTCCGGATTCTGCGGCTGGTGATAGGAACCCGTCAGGAAACCGCCCGCCAGCGGCGATTGGGCGAGCAACGCCACCCGATAGTCCTGGGCGAGCTCGATGGCATCGGGCTCGAACGGCTTGCGCTCCAACAGCGAGTAGTCCGCCTGCAGCGACTCGAAGCGGCTGCCACCGCGGCGCGCGGAGCGACCCAGCGCTTCCATGAAGCGCCAGACCGGGAAACCCGCGGCGCCCACGTGGCGCAGTTTGCCTGCGCGGATCAGGTCGTCGAACGCGCCCATGACGTCGTCCAGCGACTGGCAGGCCTCGCTCCATTCGCAGACCAACAAGTCGAGGTGCGTCGTGTGCAGCCGGCGCAGCGATTCCTCGCACTGGCGGCGGATGGAATCGGCCAGCCCGGCGCGGAAGCCCGGCACCGGGCGGGAGAGTCGGACGCGGGTCGAGAGCACGACCTGGTCGCGCGCGCGCGGCGTGGCCTGCAGCCACGCGCCGACGATCTCCTCGGAGCGGCAGCGCCCGGGCCCGTCGGCCCGGCCGCAGGTGGTGGTTTGGATGAAGTTGCCGCCCGCGGCGCGATAGGCGTCGAGGACGGCGAAGGAGGCGGCTTCGTTGGTCAGCCAGCCGAATTGCATGGCGCCGAGGCAAATCTCGGAAACGCGCAGGTCGGTGCGGCCAAATTTTCTTTGATGCATGACGATTTCTGTCGGAGTTGGGCCGCGGCCGGGGGCGGCAAGGGACGCGTCCGCAGGAAACGGACGCAGGCGCAGCGAATGCGCGGAGTGGGGCGGACCTCGCCCGCCGATGGCGCAATGCGCCCGTGTTCAACCCGGTGTCAGCGCCTTTGCGCTCCGGCCGGATCCGTGGATCCTCAGGCGCAAACAGCCGCGGCACCGGGCGTGCCCGGGAAGATACCCGGTGCCCCGTGAGTCGGTCGACGCAGCTGTGGTTTGAATGCCGTCATGGCTGCGCTCACCGATACCCCCGACGGCACATCTGTCAAGTGCCACACGGGTCCGCGTGTCCTTTACACCCCAACGCTCCGGAGATTTTAACCACGAATGCTCCGCCTACCGGCTTCGCTTGAAGAAGCCCTTCGCCTAATCGGCTCCGGTTTTGGTCCGGAGGCACGGCTAATAGCCGCGACGAAATCCAGACCCGGCTCCTTTCAGTCGGCGATCAGCCGACCCCTGGGAACCCAATGCGGAGCCGATAAGGCGAAGCGGATCCTGTAGCGTAGCCGGTAGGCGGAGCATTCGTGGTTAAACCGCATTGTTTGTCGCTCCTCCCGGATTTGCGTTGAAAAGCGCGGCGCGCTGCGGCGAATTGATGCGTCATGCCGCCCGACGCCGCGTTTACCCCAGGCTGCGATGTGCTTTTGCTCGAGGATGACGCCGCGCTGCGCCGCCGGCTCGCGGCATTCCTGCGCGGGCTCGGCGTCGAGGTGACCGAGGCGGGCCGCGTCGACGAGGCGAAGCGCCTCATCGAGGCCATGCGTTTCGAGTATGCGTTGGTTGACCTGCATCTGCCCGACGGAGAGGGTCTCGATCTCCTGCGCGCGGGATTATTCTCCGAAAACACCGCGGTGGTCGTGATGACCGCCTTCGGCGGCATCAAGGACGCGGTCGAGGCCATGCGGCTCGGCGCGAGCGACTACCTGGCGAAGCCCTTCGAGTTCGAGCAGATCCCGATCGCGTTCCGCCGCGGCCGGACCAACCGGATGTCCGCGCGCCGCGAGGAGTACCGTGGTCGCGAGGGGACGGATGCCACGTTCTTTTTTGGTGAGACGCTCGGTCCCCTGCGCACCCGGCTCGAGGCGATCCTCGTCGCCGAGCGACGCCTGGAGCAGCGGCTGCCGCCGATCCTCATCGAGGGCGAGACCGGCACGGGCAAGAGCCGGCTGGCCGGCTGGCTGCATGCCGGCGGCCCGCGCGCGGACCGTCCGTTCATCCAGGTCAACTGCGCGGCGCTGCCCGAGACGCTCGCCGAATCGGAATTGTTCGGCCACGAGCGCGGCGCGTTCACCGATGCGAAGCGCGGGCGCCTCGGTTTGTTCGAGGCGGCGGATGGCGGCACGCTCTTCCTCGACGAGATCGGCTCCCTCGCGCCTGGCACGCAGGCGAAGCTGCTCACCGCGATCGAGGATGGCCTCATCCGGCGCCTTGGCGGCTCGCGTGAGCTGCGCGTGGATGTCCGCGTCATTGCCGCCAGCAACCAGCCGCTCGCCACCTTGGTGCGCGAGGGCAAGTTCCGCGAGGACCTCTATCATCGCCTGCATTTGCTGCAGGTGACGTTGCCGCCGCTCCGCGAGCGCAACGGCGACATTGTGCCGCTCGCGCGCCACCTGCTCGCCGGCCTGGCAGCGAAGCACCGGCTCGGGTCGCTGTCGTTTTCGCCCGCCGCGGAGGCCGGGCTGCTCGCGCATGCGTGGCCCGGCAACATCCGCGAGCTGTCGCATGAGATCGAACGCGCGGTGATTTTCGCGTCCGGCCCGACGCTCGACCTGGCCACCCTCGGCCCGCCTGGCGCTGGCACGGCCGCTCCGCCCGCCTGGCGCAATCCCGCGTGGCGTCTGCCGGAAACCGGCTTTTCCGTCGACCAGGTGATCGACGCGCTCGTCGCGGAAGCACTGCGCGAAACCAACCAGAATGTTTCCGCCGCGGCGCGTCGGCTGGGCGTCACGCGCGAGTTTCTCCGCTACCGCCTGGCCTCGGCCCGGCCGCCACAATCACCGCCTGGGTCCTGACCACCAGCGCCGCGATCGCGCGTGGTTGCAGCCAACCAATTCCCATCCCGGCTCCGGCCTCCTGCTTCGCGTCTAAAATTTTCCAACTCGCTGGCCTGCCGCGCACCGCACGATCCCCGTAATCGCCGGCACGCTTCCGGCAAGGTGGCGCGCCCACCGATTCCAACCCGGGACGGCATGCATCCCCAACCCCTCCGGCCATGAACCCACTCCTGTCTGTTCCCGCGCAACCCTGGCGCTCGCTGGCGAGCCTCGTTGCCCTGCTTGGTGTGACGACCGCGCTCCGCTCCGCGCCCGAACCCACGAGCACCTCCTCGTCTCCCACGACCAGTTCGTACACGGACGGCGGGACCACGACCACCAACTACAGCTCCATCAGTTATGGCGGCAGCAGCTTCGGTGGTTCCTCCTGGCGCAACGGGTACGGCTTTGGGCCGACCTACTCGGACTATTCCGTCACGACGTATTACCGTCCCATCTATTTCCCGCCTGATCCGCCGGCGCTCGGCGAACCGATTCCCGTGAACCTCACGCGCGGCTCGCTCGCGAAGTTCGCGCCGCCCTCCGTGCTCGGCACCTATGTCTACGAACCCTTTTACGCTCCCCTAAGCCCGCTGCTCTTCTCCGAAAACCTGGACCGCCGCCGCCGGGAGAAACTCGACGGCTATCGAGCCGCCCGCAGCACCGCCCTCGAGGCCCTGCGGGCCAAGCTCGAGTCCGTGCGGGGCGCCGACGCCGACAACCGGCGCACGGTGCTCGCCGCGTTCGCCAACGAGCAGGCGTCCGCCCTGGCCTCGCTCGAGGCCACGGCGGATGAATTGCGTGACAACTTCGTCAATGGCGGGTTCTTCCAGCAGGGCAGCGACTGGAACGACTCACGCCGCTGGCGCCTCGGCGACAATACTCGCTGGGAATCCCCGGTCGACGAGATCAAGGTGATGATCGGTTCCGCCTTTTTCCAGGACGGCCTGTCACCGGCCCAGCGTCGACTGTTGCGCGAGCTCGCGATGGAGCTTTCCGATTCGCTGCAGACCCCGGGAGCGGACATCTCCCTCGATGCGCCCGGTCCGTTCTTCTATTTCGCGCCCGAGATGGCCCGCATCCGCCTTCCGATCAACATGCCCGGGGAACTGGCCGCGAAGGTCGTCGCATACCAGGCGCAGAAAGCCGCGCTCAAGGCCGAACTGCGCGAGACGCTCTACAAGCAGGACCGCACGCTCTTCGATTTCAACCGCGTGGCCGCGCTCAAGGCCCTGGCCGGACAGCAGGCGTCGCGCCTCGCCAGCTTGGAGCAGCTCGCTGAAGAGATCCGCGAAGGCCTCGCGCCGCTGCCGAATCCCGCCAGCCCGCCGGCCCTGCCGCTGCCCGCCGAGCTCTCCGCCCGCATCACCACCTATCTCGCCCAGAAATCCGACTGGCAGCGCGCCATGCAGGCCAAGCTCGAGGAGCTCCGCGCGGACTTTCCCGAGGACCGCGTCGAGTACGCGCGCCAGGGCATGGGGGTAACGATCCAGATCGTGGCCAACCGCAAGTCGTCCGCCGCCACCAATGCCCGCCGCACCACGGTGCTCGCCGGACTCGGTTCCTTCAACGCGGCGCAGAACGACCGCTACGTGGCGCTCACGCGTGACAAGGAGGTGCTGCGCGCGGACGTCCTGAAGGCCGTCACCAACACGCTCAGCACCGCCACCAAGTCGATCGACCAGCTCCTGCGCCAATATGCCTATGCCTTCGCCCAGCAGGAGCGGTGGGAGCGCTACCGCGAGTATGAAATCGCCACCCTGCAGCCGGGCCTGTCCGCCGCCCAGCGCCGGTTGCTGTTTGGGGCCGCCATGGAGAAACTCGACCTTCCGCTGAATACCCGGTTCTAATCAGGCATGCCCCGGTTGTTTTCCGCCCGACCCGCCGCCGTGGCCTTCCTGGCCGGCGGCGTGCTCGTCGCTATTTTTGCCGCGCTGCTGCTGCATTACCGGCGGGACCTGACGCAGGAGATCCACCAGAAGATCGTCGAGCGCGATGCAGCCGTGCTCTATCCCGTCGCGGTGCTCCAACTCGGCGACACGGAGGCGCGCGACTTTCCGGACAGCACGCCGACGCCGAACGACACGGTGCTCGCGGTGCTGAAGAGCGCGCAACAGGCCGGCATGCTCGGTGTCGCGGTGTTCGACGCCGATGGCAACCCGCTGAATGCGGTACCCGCCTCGATGGCGTTCGCCGACCTCACGCCGGTCGATTACCTCGAGTTGAAAAGCCTCAAGCCGATCAGCCGCTATCACCCGGCCTTCGACCTGGCGTCAATCTTCGCCGGTTCGCCCGCGGCGGATGAGCCGACGCCCGTGTTGGAGGTGCTGCTTCCCCTGCACCGGGCCGGCACCACGCAGCTAGCGGGCGTGGCGCAGTATTTCATCGATGCGCGGCCGCTCGCCCGCGAGCTCGCCATCATCGACCGCCGGATCTCATTTCAAACCTTCACGACGCTCGGCATCGGTGGCGCCCTGGTGTTTCTCGTCGTCGGGATTTCCTACTGGGGCCTGACGCGCGCAGCGCAGATCATCGCGGAGCGCAACGAACGCCTGATCCGCGCCAACTTCGAACTCTCGCTGGCGGCCAAGGCTTCCGTGCTCGGGCAGATCACCTCGCATCTGCTGCATGGCTTGCAGGGCCCGGTGGCTGGATTGCGCGCGGTGCTCGCGGCGCGTGGCGCCTCGGAGTCCGGGGAAGACTGGCAGACTGCATCCGACTATACCGAACGGCTCCAGTCGATGATCCAGGAAACGGTGACGATGCTCGGCGAGCGCAGCTCGGAAACCGCCTATGAGTTGAGCGGCCACGACCTCGCCTCGGCGCTGCGGGAGCGACACCTGCCCGCAGCGAAGGCGGCTGGCGTAACGCTGACCGTCGACGGCGGCTTCGCATTATGCGTCGACAGCAACCGCGGCAATCTTCTCTGCCTGATCGCGGGCAACCTGATCGAGAATGCCATCCAAGCCAGCCCGGCTGGCGCCGAAGTGCGCGTCGATCTCGAACTCCACGACAACCAGCTGAGCGTCACCGTTGTCGATCAAGGCACCGGCATCCCCAGGGAAGTACTCGATCGCCTGTTCGAGCCCGGTCGCAGCGGCCGCGCCGGCGGTACCGGCCTCGGCCTGGCCATCAGCCATCTCCTGGCGCGGCAAATCGGGGCGGAACTCACCCTCGTGCGCTCCACTCCCGCGGGAACCACCTTTTCCGTCACGCTGGACCGAAACGTCCCCGGCTGAGCGTTCACCGCCGGACAACCTGATGGAAACATGAGGCGCGGTCCCGGGACGGGCCGCGCCTTCAGTTTTTAGGCAAAACTGCGGGTCAATAAAGCCCTCTCAATGGGGTAACAACCTACCTACAAGGGGATTGAGCGTGGTAGAAAACGCAGATTTTTATGCCATCCGGAATTTTCCTGATGCCATTTTTTGCGATCAGGGTCTCTGAAATCGTCCATGTTATTGACTGAACCCGCGTCTCCCAAGCCCGCCAAAACGGGCGCCCTTAAAGTAGTTGGAATCGGTGCCTCCGCCGGCGGCCTGGAAGCCTACACGGAACTCGTCCGCAATCTTCCAGCGGGCGCGGACCTCGCGTATGTGCTGGTCCAGCACCTTGACCCAACCCATCGCAGCCTGCTCACGGAATTGCTCGGCCGGTCCGCCAGCCTCCCGGTGCAGGAAATCGTCCACAACACGAAGGTCGCCCCAAACCAGATCTATGTGATCCCGCCGAACTGCGACCTCGCGATCAAGGAAGGGGTGCTGCAATTGTCGCCTCGCGACACAAAGGGCGGGCCCTCGCGCACGATCGACCATTTTCTCGGGTCGCTGGCCGCGGACCAAGGCGCCAATGCCATCGGGGTCATCCTTTCCGGCGCCGGTTCCGACGGCACCAAGGGGCTGAAGGCGATCAAGGAGGCCGGCGGATTGACCTTTGCGCAGGATGAGGGCTCTTCGAAATACGACAGCATGCCCCGCAGCGCCATCGGCGCGGGGTGTGTCGACTTCGTCCTGCCACCCGAAAAAATCGCGCAGGAAATCGCCCGGCTCGGCGAGTCACCCTTGAAACAGCGCCACCGCGCGGCCGCCAACGCCCGCAATCGCCGCGGCCAGGTCTCCCGCAAGCAGGTCATGCACGGCCCCGCGCCGGTCGTCCCCGCCGACTGGCCGAAGGCCCCGGCCGACAAAACGCTGCGGCAAATCTTCCTGCTCCTGCGCACGGCCACCGGCATCGATTTCAGCCTCTATCGCATCAACACCGTCCGCCGCCGCCTGGTGCGCCGCCTGGGAGTGCACAAGCTGAAGAGTCTCGAGAAATACCTGAAGCTACTGCGCGACAATCCCACGGAGGTCGTGGCTCTCCATCAGGACCTGCTCATCGGTGTCACCAGCTTCTTTCGCAATCCCAGCGTGTTCGAAACCCTCAAGCGGAAGATCTTCCCGAAGCTCGTGAAGAACCTGCCCGCGGGCGAGACGCTGCGCATCTGGGTGGCCGGATGCTCCACCGGGCAGGAGGCTTACAGCTATGCGATGGCGTACCTGGAATTCGCGGACAAGCTGCCGATGCGGCCACCGCTCCAGATTTTCGCCACCGACGTAAACCTGCGCTTCCTCGAGCACGCGCGCGCCGCGGTCTACAACCGCTCGCAGCTCGCCGGGCTGAGCGCGACGCGGATCCAGCGCTTCCTGCACCACGAGGGCGAAAGCTACCGCGTGCAAAAACCCCTGCGCGACATGGTCATCTTTGCGCAGCAGAACCTCCTGACCGATCCGCCGTTCACCCGCGTGGATCTCATCAGCTGCCGCAACATGCTCATCTACATCGAGCCGGCCCTGCAGCAGCGGATCATTCCCAACTTCCACTACGCGCTGAAGCCGGACGGCGTCCTCGTGCTCGGGTCCTCCGAATCGATCGGCTCCTTCGGCAACTCGTTCATCGCCCTCTCGAAGAATCACAAAATCTACGAGAAGAAGGGCGGGTCGCTGCTGCGCCGCGGGGAACGCGCGTTTCCCACCGTGGCCATGCCACCCGTGGCGATCCCGGTCCCCAAGCGGCCGCCCGAGGCCACGGCGCCCGACATCTATCGCGAGGCGGACCGGTTCATCCTGGCGCGGTTCACGC
>JADMIO011153674.1_pt1 | contig 12249 bp, 11 predicted proteins | sample 8958161 | NCBI WGS metagenome assembly JADMIO01 (sample SAMN16585339, study PRJNA669376) | soil metagenome | isolation source: Crop rotation soil | place: USA: Cullars Rotation, Alabama | collected 2011 | reverse complement strand
GACCGCTCGCGCGAAGACGCGCCGTGCGCGTGTGCCGGTTCCGTGGGCGCGACTCTCAGACGAAAAACTGCTCGCGCTGCGCTTCTGCGATCTCAATCTCTCGATCGAGCGTTCGCCGCTCGCACCGCGCGTCAAGCGTCTGTATGCCGAGCTCGCAAATCGCGGCATCGAATTCCATCCGCACATCTGGCTTTCGGAAGAATGGTTCTCGCCGGATGGCGTGCCCGGAATTGCCGTGCCGTTCTATCTCGCGCATCCGCGGCTCGAGCGGCTCGAGCGCCGAATCATGCGGGAAGTCGAAGGCGGCAATGCACGCGGAATGATGCGCATCCTGCGTCACGAAGCGGGACATGCGCTGGACAACGCCTATCGTCTGCGCCGGCGCAAAGCCTGGCGGGATGTGTTCGGGCCCGCATCACTGCCGTATCCGCATCGCTATCGCGCGCGGCCCGGCAGCCGGCGATATGTGCATCACCTGGGCGAGTGGTACGCGCAGTCGCACCCCACGGAGGATTTCGCTGAGACTTTTGCGGTGTGGCTGAAGCCGAATTCGGACTGGCGCCGCACCTACGCAGGTTGGCCTGCGTTCCACAAACTACGGCTGGTCGATGATCTGATGACGAGCGTGCGCGGCAGGCGGCCGCCTGTGCGCAATCGCATCCGTATCGAGCCCATCGACGTCAATACACGCACTCTCGCAGATCACTATCGCCGCAAGCTTGCGCGCCATCGCCACATCCGGCGCGGCCTGGCGGACGAGCTGCTGCGCAAGATCTTCAGCACGGAGCGTCTGCGCGCACGGGCTCCGCGTGCCTGCACCTTCCTGCGCGCAGTGAAACCCCGTGCACTTGCGCGGATCGCGCGCGAAGCAGGCGTTGAGATGTACACTGTGCAACAGATCCATCGCATGGTGATCGAGCGGAGTGAGACTCTGAAACTCTTCCTGAGCGGCAACCGACGTCACGTTCTGCGCCACGTGCAGTGGATGCTGCTGCGGATCACACGTATGTACGGACAGCGCGAGACTCCACACCTCGCACTATGAAGAAACTCCGGGTGCTCGTCGTCGTTCATGCGAGCCTCATTCCGCCGGAGTCGCTGGAAGGTCACACCGCCAAGGAAATCGAGGAGTGGCGTACGGAGTACGACGTCACCAGCACCCTGCGCAAGATGGGGCACGAGGTCCGCTGCGTCGGCGTGCTGGATAGTCTCACCGAGCTGCGTACGGTCATCGCGGAGTGGAAGCCGGACATCGCTTTCAATCTGCTCGAAGAGTTCGACGGCATCGTCACGTACGATCAGCACGTCGTGGCGTTCCTCGAACTGATGCGTCAGCCGTACACCGGCTGCAATCCGCGCGGCCTGCTGCTCTCACGTGACAAGGCGCTGTCCAAACAACTGCTCGCATTCCATCGCATTCCTACGCCGCAGTTCACCGTGTTCCGCAAGGGCACGAAATTCCGCGCGCCGCGCAAGCTCCGCTTCCCTCTGTTCGTGAAATCCACCGTCGAAGATGCGTCGCTGGGCATAGCACAGGCGTCCGTCGTCGAGGATGCCGCGCGATTAAAAGAGCGCGTCGAGTTCGTGCATTCGCAGGTGGGCTCGGATGCGCTGGTCGAAGAATTCATCGAAGGACGGGAGCTGTACATAGGCGTGCTCGGCAACGACCGGCTCACGCGCCTGCCGGTGTGGGAGATGGTCTTCGGCTCGCTGCCGGACTCGCTGCCTGCGATCGCCACGCGCAAGGTGAAGTGGGACAAGAAATATCAGACGAAGTACGGCATTACGACGCGCGCGGCCGACGAGTTGCCGCCTGCCGTCGTCGCGCGTCTCGACAAGCTCTCGCGCCGCATTTACCGTGCGCTCGGACTTTCGGGCTGTGCCCGAATGGACTTTCGCGTCACGGCCGATGGACAGGTGTATGTGCTCGAAGCGAATGCGAACCCGAACCTGGAAGCCGAAGAGGATTTCGCCGAGTCGGCCCGCGCGGCCGGCGTTTCGTACGACGATCTGCTCAGCCGCCTCATGGCGCTCGGCATGTCGTATCAGGCGGAGTGGCGCGCGTTCTATGGCTGAGCATTTGCGCACGACCGCACTGGTGGCGATGTTGGCTGCGAGCGCGATGCTCGCGTCGTGCGCGAGCGAGCTGAAGAAGGCCGAGGCGAACCTCGCCGAGATCGAAATGTGGCTGCCGGGTCACTACGACAACACGGAGCAGGCGGAAGCCGACGCCGCGCAGGGGCGCTCCGAACACACGGGGCTGACGGTCAACATCGTGCCGGTGCACATGCCGACATTCGGCGACCACGTGTTCTACCTGCAGGAAAGCTTCACGAACGATCCCCGGCGGATCACGAATCAGCGCTTGCTGTCCTTCGAAGCCATGAAGGACGGCGGCGTGCTGGAGACGATCTACGTGCTGGCCCAGCCGGGCCGCTGGCGCGACGGTCATCTCAATCCGGATGTGTTCAAGGGGATGATGTACAACGATGCGACCCCGCTCGCCGGCTGCGAGCTGCTGTGGAAGAAAGAGGGCGCGCGCTTCGTCGCGGCGAATCCGACTGGCGGGTGTCGCGCGACCGTGCAATCGCTAGGCGGCAGCGTACGGTTGCAGACGCGTGCGGAGCTGTCCGGGGATGAGTTCTCCCTGGCCGAGCTTGCCTACAACACGAACGGGCAGCTCGTGCAGGGAGACGCGAATGAGCCGTTTTATCGTTACAAAAAGCGATCGGGTTCCTGAAGACGTGTCGAATCTGTGAGTCGGTACGCATTTCCCGGAGGGGTCCCGGGTCCTTCGGACGATTCGCGGCTGGCGGCGCAGCGGTACCATAATCCTGCCATGGCGCACTCCAAGACATCGAAGCACAAGGCCATTCAGTGGCCGATCCAGCCCAGGGGCGCTTCCTCGGGGAAGACGCAGCCGGAGGCGGGCAAATCGAATGCGGGCGACAAACCCGCAGGCCGCGTCGAGCACGACGAACGCGGCAACGCCGTGTGGCGCAAGGGCACAGGCGACAGCACCTCGACCATGCTGAAGAAACTCGAAGTGCCCGAACTGAAGTTCGAAGGTCAGGAGGAGCACCGGAGTGTGCCGCTGACTCCCAAGCCCGGCACACCGGCTACGAAGTCGTCGTCTCCGCCGCCGCCGGCGGACCCGGGCGGCGGATACAACCCATACGATCAGGGCAAGATGGTTCGCAAGCCGACGACGCCCAAGCCGCCGGCCGGTCGCAAGTCCCGCTAGTCGAACCCGATCTCGATGCAGTCGCTCATCGGCTGCTCGACGGCCCTCCGTTCTGAGTCGTCTTCAGGTGCTCAGCGAGCCAGTCGAACACGGTTCTGTGCCAGAGCACACTGTTGGCCGGCTTCAGCACCCAGTGGTTCTCGTCCGGAAACGTGAGCAGGCGGCTCTCGATGCCGCGGCGTTGTAGCGCAGTGAACGTGGCGATGCCCTGCTCGAGCGGCACACGGAAGTCCTGCTCGCTGTGGATCACGAGCATCGGCGTGCGCCACTTCGTGACGAAGCTCGACGGGTTGCTCTTCTCATGCTGCTGCGGGTTCTGGTAGTACGGTCCGCCGTGCTCCCACTCGGGGAACCACAGCTCTTCCGTCGAGTAATACATCGTGCGCTGATCGAAGATGCCATCGTGGTTCACGAGGCACTTGAAGCGGTCGTTCCAGTTGCCGGCGATCCAGTTGATCATGAATCCGCCATAGGACGCGCCGAGCGCGCACGCGTTGTTTCCATCGAGCCACGGATACTTCTCGATGGCAGCAGCGAGACCCTTCTGCAGATCTTCGAGCGGCTTGCCGCCCCAGTCCTTGCTGATGGAATCGGTGAATGCCTGTCCGTAGCCGGGCGAACCGTGGAAGTCGATGAACACCACGCCGTACCCCTGACCTGCGAAGGCCTGCGGATTCCAGCGATAGCTCCACGCATTCCCGAAGCTCGCCTGCGGACCGCCGTGCACGACGAACGCAATCGGATAGCGCGCGCCGGCGGTGAAGCCGTACGGCTTCATTACATAGCCGTACACCGTCTCGTTGTTCCAGCCCTTGAAGCTGAACTGCTCGTACTCGGCCATCGCGCGCTGGCTGAGTACATCGTTGTTCACTGATGTGAGCCTGTGAGCCGCGCCACCGGAGAGACGCGAGACATACAGATCGGCAGGACCCCCGAGGCTCGCGAGCGCGTACACGACCGAATCGCCCGTCGCGGAATAGTCGCTGACTGCTCCCGTGCCTACGACTTTGTGCGGTGTGCCCGAGGGAACATCGATGGTGTACAGCGCTTCCTGTCCGATGTCGTCAGTTGTTGCGAGCAGGCGCCTGCCGTCTGCAGTGAGGCCGAGCCTGGAGACCGAGCGATCCCAGGCTTGCGTCAGCGGGCGCGTCGTACCCGTGCGCGCGTCTCGCAGCATGACGTGAAAGCGATCGGACTCGAAGCCGGGCCGGTCCTGCGCGAGATACGCCATGTCACCGTTCTTGAGGAACACCGGTTGTGTGTCCCACGCGTGATTCTCCGCAGTGAGATTCTTCGGCGGAGCCGAGCCGTCGACCGGCGCCTGATACAGATCGAAATTCGTCGACCACGGTTCTTCACGGCCGGCGACGCGCATCGCGAAGACCATGGCGTTGCCATCGGGCGTGAAGGTGAATTCTTCGTCGCCGCCGAAAGGCTTCGAAGGCGTATCGCCGTCGAGCCCCTTCGAGAGATCGATGGGCGTCCCGGCCTTGCCGTCGCTGCCGACGGTCGCGACGAAGAGATGCGAGCGCGTGCCATCGCTCCACGTGTCCCAGTGACGAATGAAGACGCGGTCGTAAACGCGGCCCGTGGCTTTGTTCTTCTCCTTTGCGTCGAACCGGTCCTTCGTGCATTGAAGATCGGCGCAGTCGATGAATACTTCCATCGAGACGGCAATTCGATTGCCGGTGGGCGCGACTTCGAGCGAGCCCACCTCACGCGGATAGTCTGTGACCTGCGTGGCCTCGCCGCCGGCGAGCTGCAGCCGCCACACCTGCGATCCGCCGGAGCGCGTGGAAAGAAAGTAGATGCTCTGCCCGTCGGCGGACCAGCGCGGGTTGGTGTCGTTCGCCGCGTTAGCGGTGAGTCGGCGCGGCTGGGCGTCCTTCGCCTTGAGATCCAGCAGCCAGAGATCCGCGCGGCGCCGGTTCGCGTCCATGTCTGTTTCCGTGAGCGCATACACGACGTATCGCCCGTCCGGCGACACACGCGGCTCCGACAGCCGCTTGAGCCGCACCAGATCATCAACCGTAAACGGCTTCCCTGCTGGCTGCTGCGCGCCCGCCACGCCCGCCACCGCCAGCACACACACTCCCATGATGATACGAGCGACTAACCGCATCGCCGAACCCTCGCAAAAAAAGAGGAGAATTTTAGCGCTGCCCGCCGGCGAGCGAAGCCATGTCGTCTCGCCCCAGCCTCGTGCCGCCGCGACATTTGGCATAGTCGCAAATAGTCGGTGCCCGTCGCGCATCGCACGCCAAAGCGCGCGGCGCGGGCGGAAGCCTTCCGGCGGGCACGTGAAAATACAGGAAGTATTTTCCCGAGGCCCCGATGGACCGGTCTTACGGCCGGTGCCCGACGGGAGGATTTCGTTCGCGCCGCAGCCACGCGCAGGCCTCACACGCGCGTACCTCAGCCACATTCCTCAATCACGCACGCCCACGCATGCCTCAACCGCGCCCGCCGCACACACGCGCTTCGAGCCCGCGCTGTCATCCCACCTCGGCAGCCGGCAACTTCCAGGGCTCCTGCTGGGCGGCTTGCACCCAACTCTGAAGGGCTGCGTCCTCCAGCACCGTGGCCATGTACCACCGCGTCGTATCCGACACCTGCGCTCGATACGTGTTGAACCGCACAACCACCGGGGCGTACATCGCATCCGCGACGGAATACTCACCGAACAGCCACGGCCCTTTGTCCGTGCCGAAGCGCCGCCGGCAATCGATCCAGATCTCATCGATGCGGTCGACATCGGCTTCGAGTCCCGGCGTCATCGGCACGCGACGATTGCGGGCACGCGCGTTGAACGGCCACTCCATGCGCAGATTCACGAACCCCGCATGCATCTCCGCACACACCGAGCGCGCAAATGCCCGCGCCTCGCGCTCCTTCGGCCAACCCTTGCCGGTAAGGTCCGCAACGTACTCACAGATCGCGAGCGAATCCCACACGGTGAGATCGCCGTGCTTCAACACCGGCACGCGCCCGCTCGGCCCGTACCTGGCGACCTCGTCCTTGAAGGACGGCGTATCGAGCAGAATCTGCTTCTCTTCGAAGTCGAGTCCCAGATGCTTCATCAGCATCCAGGGCCGCAGCGACCAGGACGAGTAGTTCTTGTTGCCGATGATCAGCGTGAAATCCGACATGAGGACTTTCAGGAAAAGAAGGCACAGCGCAAGCGTCGCACGATCATACGCCACAATCCGCCCGAGTCTCGCCACGCGTCCGCCATTCCCGCCCGGCACCTTGTGCGCGGCTGGAAGCACAAGGGAGAGACTTCGATGCGATTCCTGTCCAATGCACTCGTGAAGGCCGTCGTCGTAGCGGTCGTGGCACTCTTGCTCCTCATACCGGTACAGCTGTTACGCAGCCTGGTCGAGGAGCGCGCGCAGATGCGCGAGCAGGCGATTGCCAGCGTGTCGCGTGGGTGGGGCGGCCGGCAGCTGCTCAGCGGCCCGATTCTCGCGATCCCCACCACGGTCAGCAACCAGAACACGAACACCCGCGAAGCACCGCGTGATTGGTACGTACTACCGGACTCGCTCGAGCTGGAGTCACAGCTCGGCGTCGAACCCGAACGCCGCAAGCTCGGCGTTTACGAAGTACCTGTGTACACCGCGAAGGTTCACGCGATTGCGAAATTCGATCTCGCACCGAAGCTCGCGACGCTCGCCGCCTCACAACTCGGTGTGACGCTGCACCTCGACCGCGCACGACTGCTCATTCCAGTCTCTGACACGCGCGGTGTGCGCGTGGTGCGGATCAACGACGACAACGCGTCCGCCGGCGCGAACTTCGAACCCGAACCGGGCTTCGCGATTGCAGCGATCGCCGCGCCGATCCGGAATGGTGCGGAACTACAGAGCGGCCCGCGCACGGTGGACGTCTCACTCGAAGTCGCGGGTACCGAGTCGCTACGATTTCTACCGCTCGGACGATCGACGCGGCTCCAGCTCACCGGCAACTGGGCGCATCCCGGCTTCACGCGCGGCTTTCTGCCGACCGAACGCCACATCGCAACGGATCGATTCGACGCAACCTGGCAGGTGCTCGATCTGAATCGAGGTTATCCGAGTCACTGGTTCCAGAACGAAGTGCAATCGCCCGCACTGGAGGACAGCGCATTCGGCGTGGATCTGGTGCAGCCCGTGGATCTCTATGTGCAGGCGGAGCGCTCAGTGAAGTACGCGGGCCTCTTCATCGCACTCAGTCTTCTCACGCTGTTTCTGTGGGAGCATCTGGCGCGCAAGTCACTGCATCCCATTCAGTATGGGCTCATGGGACTCGCGCTCAGCGTTTTCTATCTGCTGTTGCTCGCGCTGGCCGAACACATCGGATTCGCCAATGCGTACATCGTCGCGGCGCTGGCGCTCTGCTCCCTGCTCGGTGTTTACATCGCAGGCGCGTTCCGGAGTTCGATGGCCGGCAGTGGTTCGGCGGTCGCGTTCGGTGCGGTGTACGCGCTGCTATATCTGCTCGTTACGTCGGAGGACTACTCGCTGCTGGCCGGCTCGATCGGTCTCTTCGCGATCCTCGCGACAGTGATGATCCTGACGCGCCGGGTGAACTGGTATGGCACTGACAACAGCACTACGCCGGAAGGGACCGCCCCCGAGTCTCGATGATCAGCCATCGCGCCAGCAGCGCTGTGGCGAGCGGAAACACGCCGAGCCAGAACAGCGTGCGCACGATGATGTCGCTCGACCCACCGGCCGCGGCTGAGATGATGCCGACGGCCGTGGGTCCGAGTGCAGCGACGATGCGACCGATGTTGTAGCAGAGCCCCGAGCCCGTCGCGCGCAATCGCGCAGGGAACAGCTCAGGCAGATAGAACACGAACGCGCTGAACACGCCGTACACGCCCATGCCTATGGCGAACAACAGTCGCACTCGCATGAGCGGCGACCAATCGAGCCCGAACGTCACGAACAACGCGAGAGCCGAGTACAGAAAGTACACGACGAATATCATGCGGCGACCCATGACACGCGCGAGCGGTATTGCCAACAGCGAGCCGATCAAGCCGCCGAGATTGAAATTGTTGGAGGCCTGACTCTTCCAGACTTCCGCCAATGCACGCGCGGCGCCCGCGGGCATCTCAGTCAGCGCGGCGTACTCACTTGCAAGTGTCGAGCCGAGCAATGGCACGAACGCATTGCACGCCCACCATGTCAGAAGCGCGGTGATGGACGCGATCATTCCGCTCAGCGTGAGCGCTCGGATATCCGCGGAGAACAATTCGCTCAGACGAGGCGGCCTGGAGCTGCGAACCTGCTGCTCCCACACCGTGCTCTCGCGTATGAAGAGCCGCGCGAAGAACGCGACGAGCACGGGCGCGAGCCCGCACAGAAATACATACCGCCAGGAGCGGTCAGGCGAGTCGAGCAGCCACACGCCCGCGATGTGGTAATTCACCGTACTCGCAAGGATGATGCCCAGAGGCGATGACGTGTAGACCAGCGTCGCCGCTTCCACGCGCCGGTTGTCCGGAACGGTCTCCGCGACGAGCGAGGCGCCCACCGCCCACTCGCCGCCGATACCGAGACTCGCGATCACCCGAAAGAGTACGAGCTGCCACATATCCGTGGCGATCGCGCAGAGCGCCGTTCCGCACGCGTAGAGTGCAATCGTTACGAACAATGCACGCTTGCGGCCATATCGGTCCGCGAACCAGCCGAAGAGCAGTCCGCCTGCCGCCCATCCCACGAGGAGGATCGAGGTCAGTACGCCTGTCCAGAATACCGTGGCCTGGCGTGCTTCAGGCGTTCCGAGAGGAATGTTCAGCAGGGTGGGAACCGCATTGGGCGCGACGAAGTTGAACAGTAAGGCATCGAAGACGTCGAAGCCCCAGCCCAGCCACGCGGCAGCCATGACAACCCAGTGATAGCCGGTCAGTCCGAAGAGCCCGGCGCGCCGCGCCTCAACCAAGATTCACCCCGTCCCCCTCGCCGCCCGCGGCGTCGCCTCTCAGAGCCGATCGTTAGCAGTGTAGCCCGTGAGCTGCTAGTCCGCGAAACGGATCGTGCGTCACGTTTGCGCGTTGTACAGCCAGATCTGGCACGGGAATTGGAGCACTCCATCACGGAACGGTCGGCCGATCGGATTGAACTTTGAGGCGTGAGGGCCGATCCAGAAAAAGAGGAGGTCGACACAGATGCATGACGGTCAGACAGGACGCGTGGTGCCGGTGGCGAATCTGCGCGAGTACTTCCACGACGCCTTCCAGGGCGCGATCGAGAAGCAGCACCTCGCCATCGAAGACCAGACGGAACACTACGTCGTGAATCTTCTCACGCTGTTCGCGCGGTCCGAGGCGTTGTACGAGAAGGCGCCGGATGGCGGCACGCGTCTCAAACCGCTGGTCGTCATGCTCACCGAGGCGCTGGAGGCGCGGTCTCCCGCGGACCGTCACCGCGGTTTGCAGCGGCTCGGGGATGTCTCACTCTTCGTAGCCGGGTTCTTCGCGCAGGGTTTCGCGCGCAAGCTCATCGACATCGACTATCACATCGCGATGGGCGGCCGCGCGTACGGCACGCTCGCCGAGTCTCTGGCGCGCACCCGCAGCCGTGTGCTCGGGCAGGTGTTCGCTGAACTGGCCGACAAGTTCCAGCCGATCGTGGACGCGCTGAACGAGATCAGTGAGACGGCCTACCAGCACTCGGATCGTGACATCCTGCGGCTGTACGAGGTCTGGCTGAAGACGGGCAGCAGGCGGTCCTTCGATATTCTGAAACGTCTCGGTGTGAATCCCACGCCCGCAGCGCGCTCGGCCGGCGCTCACTGACATGATCCTGCGACAGCTGCAGGAGCTGATCGGCGGCATCTACGACATCGACGTTGCGCACGACGTGTACGATTTTCTCGTCACGGATCGCGAGGCACTCCCCGGCGCGGCGCGACACACGCCGACCGACGAGCAGCTCATCGTCGCGCAGGGCGTCGGCCCGGAGAGCGACGCAGTGGGCGTCTCGCTCTATCTCGACCCGGCGCTGCTCGAACGGCTGCGCCAGGCCGATCCCATGGTGAAGCTCAATGATGAGAACGTGGCCGATTACTGGACCGCGCTCGAAGGGGTGAGCCACTTCCTCTACTTCGCGTGGAACGCCGGCCACGACAAGCCGGTGACGCTGCTCGAGCTCGAACTGCAGGCCGAGATCGACAAATACGTCGCGAGTTACCTGCTGCTGAAACGCCAGTTCCCGGAGCGGTTCCCCGCAGAGCTGCTGCGGCTGCTGTTCGAGCGCACGCGCATCGATCCGCAGCTCGCGAATGGACGCGAGCAGCTCTATCGAACGGCGAGCCGGCACGCCGAGAAGTTCTGCCGGAATCTGGAACGGACGCTGCGGAGCTCGCGGCGTGACTTCGAACATCACGTGCTCGCGGAGCTGCGTCGCTTCTATCGGTTGACGGACGCGCGCAAGGTGGCGCACATAGAGCGTGGTGCGTAGTCGTCGTCTCGACGATTTTTCCAACGAATCAGTCGTCGCCGCGCTTCTTGCGTTCTTCCATTTCGCGCATCAGCTTCAGCCACTCGGACAGCTTCTTCAGATCGCGCTTGGCGCCTTTCTGCGCGCTCGGCTTGCCGCCGAGAGTCGAGGCTGTGTCGGGTGCGCGATCGTACGGATTGAACGTATCGTCGTTCTGGATGGACAGCGGCTCGCGCACGCCCGTGCCTTCGATGCGGAAGACGGGGCGCTCGTAGTCGTCGGGCGCATCGCGCCACTCGACAGAAGCGCTGCCGCGGTCGTCGTGCACGATGCGGCTCATTCGGCGGCGTTCGCCGGACGAGTCGGCGGAGGGAGCAGTGTCCTTGTTGTCTGGCGGAATCCGGTTCCCGTTGGACTTGTTCACGGATTAAGTTGTATTGCGCCGGCCCCATTTCCGGCGCGTTAACCCTAAGCCGAACAGGCGCACATGACTGAGTGCGCCGTCACATTCCGCCTCTTATTCGGCGCTCCACTGGCGATGCAACGCGCGCGTGAGCGCTACGACGGTCTTGGAATCGCTGATGGTCCCATCGAGCACCCAGTCGAACGCCTGCTGCACCGGAACCCATTGGACTTCGAAGACTTCGGCAGCCTCCGGCGCGGCGCCCGTGGGCTGCAGGCCGGTCGCGAGGAACAGATGAACCACCTCGGTGAGCACGCCCGGTGAAGGGATACAACGACCGAGACTGTGCCACGTCCGCGCCTGCATTCCCGCCTCTTCGACCAGCTCGCGTTGTGCGGTCGTGAGCGGCGGCTCGTTGGGTTCGAGTTTTCCCGCGGGCAACTCCAGGATCCAGTCGCCCGCGGCGTGACGATACTGGCGCAGCAGACACACCTGCAGGTTATCGTCGATCGCGACGATGGCTGCGCCGCCCGGGTGATGAATGATTTCGAGCGCGGCCCGATACCCGTTCGGCAGCGTGACCTCGTCGACCGTGAGGGTCACCACGCGGCCTTTGAAGTGCGTGGTGCGCTTGAGGAGTACTTTGTCGTCTGGCATGAAGAGCAGCCTAGCATGGAACATCCACGCGCCATTCTGGTGACCGGGCTGCCCGGAACGGGCAAGACCACGCTCGCCCGCACGCTCGCGACCCGATACGCACTGCCGCTCATCGCGAAGGACGCGATCAAGGAGCCGCTGCTCGACATCATGGGCGCCGCCGATAGTGCGCAATCGCGGCGACTGAGCGACGCCAGCTTCGCAGTGATCTTCCGCCTCGCGCGCGAACTGTGTATCGAAGGTGTGAACGTTTTGCTGGAGGGAAACTTCCGGCCGGGCGAGCACGAAGACGCGCTGCGTCGGGCGCTCACGCGGGTGCTGCACGTGCCGCATACAGCAGGCGTCTGCCAGATACTCTGTATGTGCGAAGAATCGGAACGGCTTACGAGGCTTGCGCGCCGTCAGAGCGATCCATCCCGGCATGCGGGCCATCGGGACATCGATCTCGTCACGACGCCGGTCAACCCGCTCGGCGCCACGTTTCTCGATTTGCCGGGTGCGCGGTTCATCTACGA
>JADMIO011135943.1_pt1 | contig 12250 bp, 11 predicted proteins | sample 8958161 | NCBI WGS metagenome assembly JADMIO01 (sample SAMN16585339, study PRJNA669376) | soil metagenome | isolation source: Crop rotation soil | place: USA: Cullars Rotation, Alabama | collected 2011 | reverse complement strand
TGCCCCTCACCCGGCTCGCAAAGCCTCGCCACCCTCTCCCCGGCGGGGAGAGGGGAATGAAGCCGCTTACGCGGCGTGGATCGACGCCGTCCGGGCCGGGCGGACGTACGCGACGTCCGGCCCGATCGTCGACTTCACGGTGTACGGGTCGGGCCCCGGGGACACGGTCGAATTGCCGTCACCCGGGTTGATCGGCGTCCGGGCGGTCGCCGAATCGATCGTCCCGTTCGACCGGATCGAACTGGTCCGAAACTCGGACGTCATCGCCACGGTCGCCGCGACCCATTCCGATCGCTATTCCGCCTCGATCGACGAGTCATTCCCGTTCGCCGAATCCTCCTGGCTCGCGGCCCGGTGCGTCGGCCCGGCCGGTTCGATCTTCTACCCCACCGCCCCGACGTTCGCCCACACGTCGCCGGCCGTCGTCCGCGTCGGCGGGGCCCCCCTGCCCCGCCGTCCGGCCGCGGTCGCCTTCCTCCGTTCCGAAGTCGAGAAGGTCAAAGACTGGGCCTCCACCGTCGGCCGGTACGCCGACCCGAAGTGGCAGACCCAACTCCTCGCCCGGTGCGACGAGGCACTCGCCCGCCTCGGTCCGTAGCATAGTCGGCGATGCCCTCGCCCTTCCGCCGCGTCCGGGCTTTCATCCACGGGCTTCTGCCCCTGATGCCCCGCCGGCTCGTCGTCGCCTGCCTCATCCCCGTCTGCCTGCTCCTGATCGGTTCGGTCGGGTACCGCGTCATCGAAGGCCCGCCGTGGACCTTCTTCGACGGGTTCTACATGACCGCCATCACCCTTACCACCATCGGGTACGGCGAGATCCCGCGGGAACTCTCCGTCCCCGGGCGGGTGTTCACCGTCGTGCTCGCGTTCTCCGGCATCTTCACGCTCGGGTACTACGCCACGGAAATCGTCCGGGGCGTGGTGACGGGCGAACTGCAGGACCTCATCGGGAGGAAACGGGTGGACCAGCAAATCGCCGACCTGGGCGGCCACGTGATCGTCTGCGGCCTCGGCCGGATGGGCAACGTCGTCTGCGACGAACTCGAACAGAAGGGCAAGCCGTTCGTCGTGATCGACCGCTCGGCCGACCTGTTTCGCGGGATGCGGTTCAAGCACCTGCTGCCCCTCGTCGGCGACGCGACGACCGACGACGTGTTGCGGAAGTCGGGGATCGACCGGGCGAAGGCGCTCATCACCGTCGTCGCGTCGGACGCGGACAACCTGTACATCACGCTGAGCGCCCGCCTGTTGAACCCGAAGCTGACGATCATCGCCCGGGCGGAGGAGGAGGAGGCCGAGGCGAAGCTGCGGAAGGTCGGGGCGAACAAGGTGATCTCGCCGTACCTGGCCGGCGGGCACCGGGCGGTGCAGGCGGTGTTCAAGCCGACCGTGCTGCACTTCATGGAGATGGCCGCGAGGCCGGAGTTCCTCGACCTGTCGTTCGAAGAGATCACCGTGGCGGCGACGAGTTCCCTGGCCGGGAAGCCGATCCGGGACGCGAACCTGGGCCAGGAGTACGGCGTGATGCTCGCCGGCGTCCTGCGGCCCGGGGGCGAAGTCCTCTACGCCCCGCCGGCCGAGACGGTCATCGAGGCGGGGGCCGTCCTCATCGCCCTCGGGCAACAGAAGCAACTGACCCGCCTCGACGCGGCGGCGAAGGGCGCTACTTCGTGAACCCGTCCGGGGTGAACGTGCCGGCCGGGAAGGCGGGGTTGAGTTCGACGTCGCGGAAATGGTAGCTGCCGACGAGTTGCCCGTCGGCCCGGGTGAGGACGGTGCCGATCTGCAGCCACGTCTCGGCGTCGACGGCGATCAGGACGGTGTGGACGGCGTCGGCCGGGTCGGTCGACGGGTCGCGGACGGTCCGGTCGTCCAGGGCGAAGTTGTCGACCTCGTCCGGGGTACAGGTCCGGCGGAGGAGGATGCACGTCCGGCCGCCGGTCTCGGGGACGGGTCGGACGCCCAGGAACTCGACGGCGAGCGTCCCCCGCGCCCGGGCGGCCGACGACAACTTGAAACTCCGGTACGAGGCGTGGGACAGGCTCGAATCGGTGATGCAGTACCGCGACGCGGCGACGGCCACCCCCTCCTTCGGGTTGACCGGGAAGAACTTGATCAGCTTCGTCGGCCGCCAGACGATCATCCGCCCGGCGTTCTCCCCGGCCGCGTACACCGTCCCGCCCACGTCGTCCCGGACCCCGGCCTCCCAGACCATCCGGACCGCGAACGGCGTCTCCCGGACCGCGACCCGCACCACCTCGGGCGGGTGGAGCACGCCCTTGACCCGCTCCTGCTTGTGCAGGACGGCCCGGAACCCGTGGACGTCCCGCTGGTACCGGCGGGAGCAGGCCTCGAAGAACGCGACCGGGTCGGTCCGGGCGAGGGCGAGGAACTGCTCCTGGGTGGGGACGTCGCCGTCGGCGACGGCCCGGGCCGGGCCGGCCTCGGCCCCGCCGGGGTCGGGCCCGCGGTCGACGGAGACGGCGCACACCGCGGCCACGCCCGCGAGGAGCAGTCCTTTCACGACCATGGAACGGTTCCCGGGGGTCACAGGGCCGAAGTGTACGCGGGGGCGCGTTAAGGTTCCAGATCGCCCGGCGGTCGCAGGGAACTGAACGGGAAATTCGGAAGATTATCGCCCCGGGGCCGCGTTGGCCCGGGCGATCAGGTCCTTCGTCGCAACGGTCGGGCCGGCGGGGCTGCCGAAGACGCTCGTCCCGGCCACGAGGACGGTCGCCCCGGCCCCGGCCGCCACGGGGGCGGTCCGGAGGTCGATCCCGCCGTCGACCTCGAGGTCGCACCCCGGGTGGTGCCGGCCGATCATCGCCCGCAGTTTCGCGACCCGGGCCGTGCTCTCCGGGATGTACGCCTGCCCGCCGAACCCGGGGAAGACGGTCATGCACAGGGCGAGGTCGACGTCCGACAGGAACGGCTCGACCCGCTCGACCGGCATGTCCGGGTTGAACGCGAGCCCGACCTTCTTGCCCAGCCCGTGGATGTGCTTCACCAGTTCGAGCGGGGCCGGCTCGACCTCGAGGTGGAAGATCAGCGTGTCCGCCCCGGCCTTGACGAACCCTTCCACGAACTTCCCCGGCTCCTCGACCATCAGGTGGACTTCGAGCGGCAGCTTCGTCACCGGCCGGAGCCCCTTCACCACCACCGACCCCATGCTCAGGTTCGGGACGAAGTGCCCGTCCATGACGTCGACGTGGACCCGGTCCGCCCCCCCGGCCTCCACGGCCTTCACCAACTCGCCCAGCCGCGAAAAGTCCGCGGCGAGGATCGACGGGGCCACGACGGCGGGCATACGGACACCGGGGTGGGACGGGCGACCGGGGTATTCTAGTTCGGCCGCTGGTACGAGTGCCGGATGACGCAATCCGGGATCATTTCCGCGAGCCGCAGGGCCTCGGCGTCGGTGATGTTCGTGCAGGCCAGGGTCAGCTCGGACAGGTTGGGCAGGGACGCCAGGGTGTCGAAGCAGGCCGCCGTCACCCGCGTCCCCTGGAGGCGAAGGTAGCGGAGGTTCGGCAGTCCGGCGAGGTGGGCGACGCCGGCGTCCCCGACCGGGGTGTTGGTCATTTCCAGGTGTTCGAGGGGTCGCCATTCGCCCGCCCGGGCCAGGCCCCGGTCGGTCAGGTCGGCGACGGTGCTCAGGTCGAGGGTGCGGAGTTTCGGCAGGGCCGGGAGTTCGAGCAGGTTGGCGTCGGTGATCCCGCTCGACCGGAGGTTCAGGCTCTCCAGGCTCCGGAGCGGGTCGAGGCAGGACAACCCGGTCTTGCCGAGGGTCGTGTTACCGAGGTCCAGTTTGCGGAGGCGGACGAGCGGGCCGAGGTGGCGGAGGTCGGGGCCGGTCAGTTCGGTGTTCAGGGCAAGGCTAAGCGTGGTCAGTCCCGTCAGAACGGACAGGGGTTCGAGCTTGTCCCCGTCGACGCCGGACGACTGGACGGACAGGTGTTCGAGGCCGGTCAGGGCTTGCAGGTTCCGGAACCCGGCGGCGGAGACCCCGCCGGCGTACTGAATCCGCAAGGCGGCGAGCCGCGTCAGCCGGCGGAGCACCGGATAATGCTCGTCGGTCATGGCGAACCCCGAAAAGTCGAGACTCCGGAGTTGCGGCATCCGCTCGAGGACCCCGACCGCCTCGCTCATGTCGAACGGGGCGAGGCGGAGCAGTTCCAGGCGGGACAATCGGGTGAGCGGTTCGAGCCCCCGGGCGGTCAGACTACTCCCGTCCAACTGAACGTGGGTCAGACCCGCCATCGACCCGACGGCCTTCAGGCACTTGTCGTCGAACGTCGAATTGTTGAACACGACGAGGGCCGACACGGTCGGGTACGCGGCGAGCTGCTCGAAGTCCCGCGGGGAGAACGTCCGCTCGGACAGGTCGACCCCGACCGGGTGCGGGAGCGCGGGCAGGTTCCGGAAGTCGAACCGGTTACTGGCCTCGCCGAAGGCGACCGCCCGGACCTTTTGTGGGTTCTCCGATTCGTTCGCGTGCTGAAGAAACTGGACGTCCGGCCGGACGTCGAACCACGTCGGCGTCCCGCCCCGGCGGACCCACTCCTTGAACGGGTCCCCGTCGGGGATCCCCGCGACCTCGGCCGCAACCCTGGCCTCGTTTTCCCGCCGGTTCCGCTCGAACGCCTGAAAAAGTGGGTCGGTCGGGTCGGGTTCCCCGGCCGCCTCCCGCTCCGCGAGGATGCGGGCCTTGGCTTCTCGGAAGAGTTTCAGGACGTACAGCACGAAGGCGGCGCCGAGGACGACGACGACCGCGGCGCCGGCGAGGACGCCTTTCCCCAGGGCGAAGAGGAGCATGGGCGACTCCGGTAGTGGACTACGCACGCAAGCCCGCCGTCAAATCCGCCTTCAGGTCCTCCACGTCTTCGATCCCGACGCTCAGCCGGATGAGCCCGTCGTCGACGCCGCGGGCTTCGCGGACGTCCTTCGGGATCGACCCGTGGGTCATGCTGACCGGGTGACAGACGAGGGACTCGACGCCGCCGAGGCTCTCGGCGAGGCTGAACAGCTTCGTTTTACCGAGGAACCGCTTCGCGGCGTCGGCCCCGCCCTTCAGCTTGAACGACATCATGCCGCCGAAACCCGTCATCTGCTTCGCGGCGACGGCGTGGCCGGGGTGATCCTTGAACCCCGGGTAGTAGACGCGGTCGACCTGCGGCTGGGCCCGCAGCCACTCGGACAGGGCCGCGGCGTTGGCGCAGTGCCGGTCCATCCGGACGGCGAGCGTCTTCAGGCCGCGGAGGGTGAGGTAACAGTCGAACGGCCCCGGCACCCCGCCGGCGGCGTTCTGGTAGAACTTGATCGGCTCGCACTGCTCCTTCCGGCCGATCACCGCACCGCCGACGACGTCCGAGTGCCCGCCGAGGTATTTGGTCGTGCTGTGGACGACGAGTTCGGCGCCGAGTTCCAGCGGCCGTTGCAGGTACGGCGACGCGAACGTGTTGTCGACGGCGACGAGGGCCCCGGCCGTCTTGGCCACCTCGGCCACCGCGGCGATGTCGACCACTTGCAGTAACGGATTGGTCGGCGTTTCGAGCCAGACGAGTTTCGTCTTGGGCGTCAGGATCGCCTTGAACCCGTTCGGGGACGTGTCTTCGGTGTACTTGGCGACGAGGCCCCAGGGCTTAAAGACCCGTTCGAACAGGCGGAACGTGCCGCCGTACATGTCCCCGGCGGCGGCGACCTCGTCGCCGGGCCGCAGCAACGCCCCGATCACCGCCGCCGTCGCCGCCAGGCCGGACGCGAACGCCAGGCCCCGCTCGCCCCCCTCCAGGGCGGCGAGGCAGGTTTCCAGGGCGGTCCGCGTCGGGTTCCCGCTCCGGGAGTACTCGTACCCCTTGTGCTGCCCGATCCCGGCCTGGGTGTACGTGCTGGTCGCGTAGATCGGGACGACCGTGGCCCCGGTGGTCGGGTCGGCGTCCTGCCCGGCGTGGATCGCCCGGGTCGAGAACCCGGCCGCGTGTGAATCATTCACATGGCACCTCGGGGTAGTAAAGCAAACCGAACCCCGTGAGCCCGAAGCGCTAGCGAGGGTGGACGTCCCGGTCGTGCAAATAGTCCGCCCTCGCGAGCGCTTCGGGCTCAGGTCGGCTCGATGGCAGTCTACGGAACGCCGCGCACAGGAAGAGGGATAACAAGGCCGCGAAAAAACACCAGACCGAGGCGAACGCGTAGTGGAACAGGACGGCGGCGACGCCGGCCGATCCGGCGAGGACGACGGCCCCGAACCACCCGAGCCCGATCCCGCTCCGGCCGACGGCGAGCGGGACGACGACCGTCGCCAGGTATGCCAACCGCACCCAGAACCGGGGAATGCCGTGGTAGACGGGCAGGTCCGGGAAGTCGTACCGGACCGAGTGGTGCATCACCGAGACGGTCAGGAGCGACGGGTCGGCGGCGAGGGGGAAGAAGTGGAGGGGGAACCAGCCGGCGGCGAGGAGGGTCCAGGCCCAGAGCCACGGGCGAACGGCCGGACGGACCTCGGATGCGGCGGCCTGAAGGGAGAGCCAGAACGGCCAGAACGCGAGGGCGAAAAAGAGGAACCCGAGGGCCGGGGTGACGACGTCGGGGGTCTGCCCGTGGAGGCCGAGCCAGACCCACCCTTCGAATGCCTGCTGGACCGCCAGCCCGAGCGGGACGACGGCGAGGGGAAGCATTCGGCGGTTGACCGCCCACGCCCGCGCGACGCAGTACGCCCCCGCGGGGACGAGTGCGACCGCGGTTCCGAAGCTGGCCTCGGGCGAGTAGCACATCAGGCGGCCCGCAATTTCGTCCAGTAGTCGATGAGGTCGATGCGGGTGACGATGCCCACGACCCGGCCGGCGTCGGTGGCGAGGACGCCGGTGTTGCCGGCCAACAGCAACCGGTATGCCTCGTCGATGTGGGTCCCGAGGTCGAGCGTCGGGAGCGGGGCGGCCATGATCTCGCCGACGACGACCGCCGCCGGATCGCGGTGGTCGTGCAGGACCCGGGCCAGGGTCACTTCCTGCACGCCGCCGACCGGTTTGCCGTCCTTCAGCACCGGCAGTTGGGAGATGCCCTTCGACTGAAGGATCTGAATCGCGTCGGCCGCGGTCGACTCGGGGGAAATGGTAATGAGGGGGCGGTCCCCCTTCCGCTTGACCACGTCGCCGACCGTGTGCCGGGCGTCGGCCGTCCACTGCAGGTTGTTCGTCGCCAGCCAGCCGTCGTCGAGGAACTTCGACATGTAGTTCCGCCCCGTGTCCGGGCAGAGGATCACGATCAGGTCGTCCTTCGTCAGCCGCCGGGCGTACCGGAGCCCGGCCGCGAGCGCCGTCCCGGTCGACCCGCCGACGAGGATCCCTTCCCGCTTCGCCATTTCCCGGGCGACGTGGAACGACTCGGCGTCGCTCACCCGGACCCAGTCGTCGACGAGTTGGCTGTTGAACGTCTTCGGGACGAAGTCCTCGCCGATGCCTTCGACCTTCCACCCCTTGGGACTGCCGCCGGAGAGGACGGATCCCTCCGGGTCGGCGCCGATCACCTTCACGTCCGGGTTTCGTTCCTTCAGATACTTCCCGACGCCCGAGACGGTGCCGCCCGTCCCGACCCCGCCGACGACGTGGGTGACCTTGCCGTCGGTCTGTTCCCAGATTTCCGGGCCGGTGGTGCGGTAGTGGACTTCGGGGTTCGACAGGTTGGTGAACTGGTTGGGCCGCCAGGCGCCGGGGATTTCGCGGGCGAGCCGGTCGGCGACGCCGTTGTAACTCTCCGGGGCGTCGGGCGGGACGCTCGTCGGGGTGATGACGACCTCGGCCCCGTACGCCTTGAGGAGGGCGATCTTCTCGCTCGACATCTTGTCCGGCAGGACGAAGATGCAGCGGTATCCCTTGACCGCGGCGACCATGGCGAGGCCGACGCCGGTGTTCCCGGCGGTGGCCTCGATCACCGTCCCGCCCGGCCGGAGGACGCCCCGCTTCTCGGCGTCGGCGATCATCGCCACGGCGACGCGGTCCTTCGTGCTGCCGCCCGGGTTCATCGCCTCGATCTTGCCGCAGACGACCGGGGCGAGGCCGTCCGCCAGCCGGCGGAGGCGGACGAGGGGCGTGTGGCCGATACTCTGGAGGATCGAATCGTGCACGGGCCGCCTCCTGCGGGCAGGGGAGAGAGGTCTGTTTGGAACGCTACGCGGGGCGGGTGGCGGGGTCAACCGCGAACCGAGGACAGGTCGATCCATTCCCGATTGAGAAAGTAAGGGTCCATATCGTCGTAGTCGTGATCCGTCGTGAGTAACGTCGCCCCGGCGACTGACGCCGTCGCGGCAATCCAAAGATCGTTCTTCCCGTGCTTGACACCCCGGCGCTTGAAATGGGAATCAATTCGGGCATAGGCCTCGAGGACCGCGGGCGTGTGTATCGTCAGCACTTTGAAGTAACCGAGGATGAACTCCATCTGTTCCAGTTTCCGCTCGCCCCAATTCCACTGATACGCCAACGAGCGAACTTCCCCGACGGAGACGACGGAAACGAGTGGTCGGGGATCAAGTAATAGGAGTTGGTATGACTGCCTTATCCGGTCCCACTTCCGTTTCCCACGAACGAATTGAATCAAGATATTTGTGTCAAGGAGGTAAAGCGTCGAGTCCGTCACGACAAGTCCTCGAGCGCCTGATCAATTTCTTCGTCCGTCTCGTCCCCCGGCCACGTCCCCGCAACGACGTCTTCTAACGTCTTACCCGGTGGCAGCGGTCGAGGCTCCGGACTGGCGGCGAAGATCTCCGCCCGGTCGGCCAGCATTTCGGCTTCGGTCCGGCTCTTGAACCGACGAATGGCCAGTTCCAACTGGTCGACCCGTTCTTCTCCGGCATGGTTCGCAACCGCATTCTTTTCCGTCTTGGTCATGGAAGTTCCTCCCTATCGCACCCGAATGCATAATACCATTGGTCCGACAGGTTAACGTCCCGGTTTGAGCGCCTTATCCCCAATATCGGTCCGGTAGTGCATGCCCGGGAAGGAAATCAACTTCACCGCCTCGTACGCCCGGGCCTTCGCGGCCGCCAGGTCATCACCCAGCGCGGTCACGCCCAGCACCCGGCCGCCGTCGGTCACGACCCGGTCGCCGGCGACCTTTGTCCCGGCGTGGAACACCTTCACGTCGGGCAGCTTCGCCGCCGCGTCGAGGCCGGCGATCGGCTTGCCCGTCTCGATCTTCCCCGGGTACCCGGCCGACGCGAGGACGACGCACACCGCCGGCCGCGGGTCCCATTCGACCTCCTTCCCCTCCTCCCACTCGCCGAGCCGCTCGTCGGCGACCGCTTCGAGCAGGTCGAGGAGGTCGGTCTTCAACCGCATCAAGAGCGGCTGCGTCTCCGGGTCGCCGAACCGGCAGTTGAACTCGAGCACCCGCAGCCCCTGGTTCGTCAGCATGAGCCCGGCGAACAGGACGCCGTTGAACGGGAACCGGCCCCGCTTCATCGCGTGGACCGTCGGCACGAACACGCCCGACTCCGCCTGGGCGATCAGCTCCGGCGTCCCCGCCGGGGCCGGACAGTACGCCCCCATGCCCCCCGTGTTCGGCCCCTTGTCCCCGTCGAACACCGCCTTGTGGTCCTGCGTCGGCGGCAACGGCAGGATCGTCCGGCCCGAGACGAGGGCCAGGAGCGACAGTTCCTCCCCGTCCAGCTTCTTCTCGACGACGATCTGCCGGCCCGCCTTCCGGCCGAACTCGTCCTTCACCATGATCCGCTCGACCGCCCGCCGGGCCTCGGCGTTGTCCGTGCAGACGACGACGCCCTTCCCCGCGGCGAGGCCGTCGGCCTTCACGACGACGGGGTAGTCGCGGGTCTCGACGTACGTCCGGGCCGGGTCGGGGTGGTCGAAGACGCGGAACTCGGCGGTGGGCACGTCGGCGAGCTGCTTGGAGAACACCTTGCTCGCCTCGATCCGGGCCGCCGCCTGCGACGGGCCGAAGACCTTAACCCCGCGGAGCCGGAGGTAGTCGGACAGGCCGAGGGCGAGCGGGTCTTCCGGTCCGATGACGACGAGCCCGACCGATTCCTTCTTGCAGAACCGGGCGAGGCGGTCGAAGTCGGTGCCGTCGATCGGGACGTTGACCCCGTCGACGGCCGTCCCGGCGTTGCCGGGGGCGCAGAAGACCTTGTCGGCCCGGGGGGATTGCGCGAGCTTCCAGACGAGGGCGTGTTCCCGCCCGCCCTTGCCGACGACGAGGACATTCATCCGGACAGTTTACGGGGTTCGTGGACCGCGGCCGTCCCGGCCGCCGGAAGGTATTTCCGCGCGCCGGGACGGCCGCGGTCCACGAAAGTCAGACCCCGACCAGTTCCTTCCACTTGGCGTGGTACTGCGTCAGCCATTCGGCGCCTTTGGCCGCGTCGACCGCCCGGCCGACTTCGCAGAACGTGTACCGGTCGAACCCGATCGCCGCCAGCTTCTTGAACAGTTCGCGGTACGGGTATTTCCCGTTGGCGTCGTTCTCGAGGTCGTTGATGTGGCACGATTTGATGAACGGCGCCAGGAGGTCGAAGCTCTCGGCGATGCTCCCCTTCACCACGTCGGTCGGGTTCGAGTTCCAGCAGACGCCGACGGCCTTGTGCCCGCACGCGTCCATGATCGCCCGCATGTTCTTCGGCTGCTGGGTCGGGTTGCCGTGGACCTCGACGAAGATTTCGAGGCCGAGGTCCCCGGCCGCCTTGCCACATTCGATCAACGCCTTCCCGATCTGGGTACAGGCCTGTTCGACGGTGTGGCCCTTCCCGACGCCGTTGGGCCGGACCTTCACGCCCTTGCCGCCCAAGTCCTTCGTGAGGGCCAGGAACGCCTTGGTCTCCTCGACGTTCTTTTTGACCTTGGCCGGGTCTTCCGAGTGGTACTCGCACGCGCTGCCCATGCTGAAGAACGTGACGCCCGAGTCGGCGAACTGCTTCCTGACCGCGGCCCGCTCGTCCTTCGACAAGATGGGTTCGACGTTGTGCTTGTGCGTCGTGCGCAGCTCGACGCCGCCGATCCCGGCCTTCTTGCAGTTCTCCAGGATCGTCTTCAGGTCCCAGTCCTTGGCGACGTTGTAGGTGACGAGGCCGCAGTGGAATTTCGGCTTCGCCGCGGCTTGGGGCCCGAAGCCCCACGCGTGGGTTTGGTGTGGGGTCAGAACCGTCACGACCGGGGCGGCGGTCGCGGAAATGAGAAAATTCCGGCGCGTCATCTCGGCCATAAGGCACCATTTAAGAAGAGGTTACGCGAAGACCATCATCCCATCCCGGGGAGAAGAATCAACAAAAAATCGCCGACCCGGCAATAACTCGCCCGGTCGGCGCATCTGTAGGGGTGCAAGCACTGTCGGGCCGGGCAGGCAACGGGGTTGGCAGCGTCCCCGAAGTCTCCCGGCCCGGCTTGTTTATCTCACGTCTTTTCCCTTCGCCTCGGCCAACCGCCGCACCTCAGATTTCAGGTCGGCCACCTCCCGCGTCAGTTGCTCCACCTTCGGGTCCGACCCCGCCGCCGGCACCGTCAGCCCCTCGACCCCGATTTGGAGGATCAACCGCTGCCGGAGGAGTTGCTGCCGCAACTCGCGGTATACGCGGAGTTCGTCCTCGATCAACTGGTTGGCGTCGTCGAGCGTCCGGGCCCGGGCGATCCGCTCGACGAGTTCGACCCGCTTCTTCTTCGACGTATCCAGGTCTTCGACGTACCCCTGGTAGTTCGCCTTTTCCTGCGTCAGCCGGGCCGTCAGCGCCAGCCGGTCCGCGTCGGCGATCTTCAGCCGGGCCTGCCGCCGGAACTCGTCCCGCCGGGCGGCGTCTTCCTTCTCGGCCGCCTCGACCTCGCCCGCCGCCGCCTTCACGATGGGGTGGTCGTTGCCGTAGGTCTTCTGGAGGTCGGTCAGCGCCCGCTTCTTGTCGTAGACCTTCCCGGTCATGCCGTGTTGCACCATGAGCGCCTGGACGTCGTTTTCCAGCCGCTTCTCGTCGACCTTGTTGAAGTCGTACGTCTTCAGGATGCGTTCCGCCTCCCGGAGTGACTTCTCGGCCCCGGCCCCGTTCGTCTCGGCCTTCAGGATGCCGCGGTCGGTGTTTTCGAGCGATTCGAGGAGGACCTTGACGTCGACGTCGTCCCCCTTCGCCCGGGTCGCGTCCTGCCGCTTCCGGTCGAGGTCCCGGATCCGCCCCAGCACGTCCTGTTCGTAATCGGCCAACCGCCGGAGGGCGTCGGCCCGGCGGAGTTCCCGTTGCTTGTCCGTATCCGCCGGCGGGTCGGCC